>Ga0213863_10001748_pt1 | contig 15670 bp, 15 predicted proteins | sample PICome_8_FD_160128 | JGI IMG/M metagenome (GOLD analysis project Ga0213863, IMG submission 160128) | Coastal seawater microbial communities near Pivers Island, North Carolina, United States - PICO497 | ecosystem: Environmental > Aquatic > Marine > Coastal | place: USA: North Carolina... | reverse complement strand
CTGGGCGATGGATCGGCAAAATTTTCAGTGGGTTGTACCGTTTCACGAAGGCTCAGTACGTTACTTTCAGTCGATCGGTGTATGGAGTGACGAGGCGCAGGCTCACAACCAGCGCTTGATCGAACGTCAAGACTTGCTGGCTCGGGCATGGCAAGCGCATAAGGCCGACGATCCTGATGATTTCAGTGAGGTTTGGATGAGCCGACGAGCAGAGGCCTTGACCGCCGCCGGCTTTGACCCGATCTGGCGTCAGTAGCCTAATGGAAAAAGCTGTACCTCACCCGTTTATGCGCGGATTAGTCGCTGCCTTGGCGACTCTCGCCCTGATATTGGCCATGGATACATTGCGTCTCTTTGGCGGCGAACAATGGCTGAGCGGTCTCATCGGCATCGAAACCCAGTACTTTTACGCGTTGCTTGGGCTGCTCGCGCCGTGGGCCTTCGTTACCTTTCCCAGCAAACCGTGGATTGATTGGCCGCTGGCCGTGACCTTTGTGGCGATTTTATTAGGCTTTTTTGTCACCGCAGAACAAGCACTGGATGAGGCTTGGGAATTTGCTGCGCCGGACGCGGCGGTGTATGCCTGCTTGGCCATGTGGCTGATGTTGCTTGAAGCGCTACGTCGTGCAGCGGGCTGGCCGCTGTGTCTTATTGCGGGTGCGTTTTCTGTGTTGCCGGTGGTCACCGAGTTCATGCCAGGGCCTCTGAACGGCTTGCCGTCGTCTTGGGCAGAGACCGCGTCTTATCATCTGTTGTCCATTGAGAGTGTGTTTGGCCTGCCATTTCGTGCCTTTGCAGATCTGGTGATCGGCTTCGTTGTCTTCGGTGTCGTGCTGCAATTCACTGGCGGCGGTCAGTTCTTTTTAAACTTGGCGTTTGCAATTCTGGGTCGCCAGAGGGGCGGGCCTGCCAAGGTCGCCATCGTTTCCAGTGGCCTGATGGGTTCCATGAGCGGCAGTGTGGTAACCAATGTGCTGACTACTGGCCAACTCACCATACCGGCCATGCGTAAATCCGGCATGGCGCGAGAGGTTGCTGGTGGGGTCGAGGCTTGTGCATCGACGGGCGGCGTGCTGCTACCGCCAATCATGGGTTCTACGGCCTTCGTCATGGCGACGCTGCTGGACATAGCCTACATCGATGTTGCGGCCGCCGCCGCGTTGCCGGCTTTTTTGTACTTTGCCAGTTTGTACTTGCAGATTGATGCCTACGCCGGTCGCGAAAACGTGGTGGGTCTGGCTGAAGAAGACATACCCAGCTTGGCTAAAACCATTGCGGAGGGTTGGTTTTACTTGGGGGCTTTTGCTCTGCTGATTTTCTTGCTGATCTTTTTGCAGCAAGAATCCATTGCGCCCTATTACGCAACCGCAGCACTGTTGGTGCTGAACCAGTTCTCGCCTAAGCATCGTCTAGATCTCAGTGGAGCCGTAGATTTGATGTATGGCGTAGGCAAACTGCTTATCGAACTGGTGGTGGTTCTCGCCGGTGTGGGTTTGATCGTTGGTTCGTTGTCCCTGACAGGGCTTAGCGGCACCTTGGTGAACGACCTGCTCAGTTTGGCTGGGGACGATATTGGTTTGCTGCTCTTTATGGGAGCGATCACCAGTTTTGTTCTGGGTATCGGTATGACGGTGACGGCGGCCTACATCTTTCTGGCTGTGGTGCTTGCCCCGGCCTTGGTGAGTCAGGACCTGAATGCTCTGAGTGTTCACTTGTTCATTTTGTATTGGGCCATGCTGTCCTATATCACGCCTCCGGTGGCATTGGGCGCCTATGCGGCGGCTTCCATTGCAGAAGCGAACCCGTTGAAAACCGGGTTTGCGGCCATGCGCCTGGGCAGCGTGATCTACATCATTCCGTTCATTTTTGTCTTGGATGTCGCCTTTATTCTGCAGGGACCTTGGTACGCCTCGGCTCAGGTGTTCGCGGAAGCGATCTTCGGTGTTTGGCTGATTTGCGCAGGATTGCAGGGTTATCTTGCCGGCCTGGGCAGGCTGGATTCTGGGCTTGTGCGGCTATTGATCGGCCTTGGCGGACTGGTGATCGCCATGCCCCAGCTGAACTGGGTGCTGGCTCAACCACCATCAAACGCCGTCGGCCTGGTGGTTGGTGTAGCGATGGTGGCGGCAGGTTTGCTCGTGCAGCGCTTTGCGCCGTCAACAGCCGCCTGATCTAACGCTGGCTTTGATCTCTCGGCGTCACCAAGGGGTAGCGTCTGACGAACTGGTCGAATAGGTCGCGCAGCGACAACAGACGGCTGGCGTCGCCGTCGATTTCCAGCCGCTTGTTGTCCAGTAGTGCTGCGGCATCGGTTGCTCCGGTCAGCAGATTTTTGAAGTCCAGCGAATTGATGGTCAAGGTAACCTGAGGCTGCAGGTGCTTCGCGTCTTTAAAGTAATTCAGGACACTGTGACGCACGCTCAGCAGGTAGCGGCTGTCGAGATCGGTAAACACCAGTTCGATTCGTAAATCCAAATCTAAGGCGGCTTCGGGTAACAGCCGCACGGCAAGCACTTGGAAAAAATTCTCGATGGGCATGCCCGCGGCGATACCACCACTGGCGGCGAAGGGCTTGGATTCCGGTAGGCCGTTGCGCAGCTCCAAGGCACCGCAAAGATAGAAGTTACGCCAAGGCGCTGATTCGGACTGATAGCCCAATTGTTCGAAGGTGTCAGCTAGCAGCGCCCGACCCTCAATGTGCTCTGGATCAGCCATCACCACATGATTGAGAACCTCGGCAACCCAGCGGTAGTCGCCCGCAGCAAAGGAATCCTTGGCCTTACGAACCACTTCGTCTGGGCCACCCATGTAATCCAGGTAGCGAACGGCCTGTTCGGTGGGCGGCAGTTGATGAAGAGTGGCGGGATTGCCGTCGAAAAATCCAAGGTATTTCACATAAACGGCCCGTGCATTGTGGTGGACGGTGCCGTAGTAATCCCGATTGTAAAATTCCTGCCCCAAACTCGGTGGCAGGCTGACCCGTTCGGCTATCTCTTCTTTGCTGAAGCCTTTGTTGGCCAGTCTTAGGGTTTGGTCGTGAATGTATTTGTAGAGATCGCGCTGTTTTTCCAAGTACTCTATGGCCCGCGCCTGACCCCAGATGGGCCAGTGATGTGAAGCAAACTGTATGTCCAAACGATGGCCGAACAGCTCAATGGATTCGTTGATTTGCGCAGACCATGCCAGAGCATCACGTACTTGCGCACCCCTTAGGGTATAAACGTTGTGCAGATGGTGGGAGGTGATCTCCGACATGCACAATGCCTTGAACTTGGGCAGGTAGAAAACAAATTCCGCGGGTGCTTCGGTACCCATGGTCATTTGGAACTCGATCTCGATGCCATCGATGGTTCGGGTTTCGCCGGTCTCGCTGACCGTATCCGAGGGTACGATAAAGCCTGTTGAGCCCAATGACAGCGATGCGCCTAAGCCGGTGGTGACAAAGCCCGTGGTGGATGGTTTCAGCAGGTTGCCGTACATGTAGGTGGCGCGCCGCCCCATGGCGTTACCCGCCAATACGTTCTCATTCAGCGATTCGTTGACAAAATCCTTGGGCGCGATGACAGGCACTTCACCGGACAGCACGTGTTCTTGGGTGACAACGCCGAGTACCCCGCCGAAGTGGTCGATGTGGCTGTGCGTAATCAGCACCGCCATCACGGGGCGTTCACCGAGTTGTTCGTTGGCCAGAGCCAGTGCCGCGGCGGAGGATTCCGACGACGTCAACGGGTCGATGATAATCCAGCCCCGGTCGCCGCGGATCAGCGTCATGTTGGCGATGTCGAAGGAGCGCACCTGATACAGGCCGTCGCAAACCTCGAATAAACCGTGATGCTGCGCGTTGAGCTGTGCTTGGCGCCACAGGCTTGGATTTACCGTAGCCGGGGCCTCGGCGTCCAGAAAATCAAGTTCTTCGAGATCATAGGTCACATGCCCGTCCGGCCGGCGGATGGTGATTGGGTCCAGACTCGCGATGAAACCGCGTTTGGCGTCCTCAAAACTTTGCCGGTCGCTAAAGTTGAGCGCTGATTGAACTCGCGCTTGGGCTTGGCTCGTATGTTCGGTGGCTGGCTTGGGTTGGGATAGATGCTCGGGTAATGGGCTGTAGGTCATAAGCTTCACTCTGGTCGCTGTTGTAACGGGTTGGTTCGAGTACTTGGTTTTTGTTACGCGGGTTGCTCGCTAATTTCGGTTTGAGGATCGGGTGTGTCGTCATCGGCGTCGAGCTTGGCAAAGTAGATCTTTGCGGCGTGTAAGACTTTTGGTGCGAGCCAGATAGCAGACACCATGGTCGGTATGGCCATCAGCGCAAACGACCCATCGATTAAACTGACTGCAGACTCGATAGATATGATGGCAATCAGCACGATGGAGACAACGAAGACCATGCGGTACGTGTTGACGTGCTTAGAGCCGAAGACAAAACTGGCGCACTGAGAGCCATAAAACGAGTAGGTGAACATGGTCGTCGTCGCAAAACAAAGAACGCAGACGAAGACCACAACGGTGCCCGCAGGACCAAGAAGGGTAGAGAAGGCATTGGCCGTCAGGGTGACACCCTGAGACGCATCACTCTGCCAGGTACCGGCGATGAGAATCATCAGAGCCGTGGCGGTGCACACGACCAGCGTGTCGATAATGGGACCAAGCATGGCCACTAAGCCTTCACGAATGGGTTCGTTTGTTTTCGCCGCCCCATGCACCAAGGATTCGGTGCCCATGCCGGCTTCGTTGCTGTACGCCCCGCGCTGCACGCCGTACAAAATCACGGCCAACACGCTACCGCCAGCCGCCGCCTCGCCGGTAAATGCATCGCTAACAATGAGGCTTAGCGCCCCGGGTATGGCGCTGATGTTGAGCAACAAGGCGAACATGACGGTGACCAAGTACAGACCGGTCATCAAGGGGACCAAGACCCGGGCGGTGCCGGCAATACGGTTTAGACCGCCAAAAATCACCGCGCCAGTGATGCCGGCAAGGATGGTGCCGCTGATCAAGTTGAAGACAAGCGGGTCTTCGGAAGGGCTGAGGAAGCCCTGTTCGATCATTACCAGATCACGAAAGATTTGAATCAGCTGATTGCTTTGCAGCGCGGGTAAGCAACCGACCAAGCCAACGACCGCGAAGAGTGAGGCGAGGAAATGCCAGCGCTTGGGCAATGCTTCTCGTATCACGTACATGGGACCGCCCTGAAGCTCGCCCTTATCGTCGTAGCCGCGATACATGACCGCGAGGGAGCAGGTGAAGAACTTGGTCGCTATGCCCAGTATTGCCGTCATCCACATCCAAAAAATCGCGCCCGGCCCTCCGATCTGGATTGCCAACGCGACTCCGGCGATGTTGCCCATGCCAATGGTGCCTGCCATGCCCGCGGTCAGCGCACTGAAATGAGAGATGTGTCCGGGATCGTTGGGGTTGTCGTATTTGCCTCTGATCAGATCAATGCCGTGGCGAAGGTAGAAAAAGGGTGCGAACTTTGAGCGCACCAAGAAATAAAAACCGCCACCCAGCAATAAAACGAGCAACCAAGGCCCCCAAGCGTAGGCGGCATATTGCGTGGTGATAAACTGGATGGTGTCGAGCATGCGGAGACTTTTTTCGGGAAACGGGCAGAGTAAACCTTTCACCCCAGTCGGGTCTATTTTTGAATGCTCGGTTTGGTCTAGGACGCATTTGACCGTGGACGGAATAATGCGTTTACACTTTGATGGTCAAACGCAGCGCCGCGCAACACCGTTGAATTAAAGGAATGACATGACAGTTGATCTGCACACGGGCCCATTGGGTGAATCAGCGGAATATGCCGACGGCTACGCGCCAGACCGCCTGTTTCCTATGCCGAGACAAGAGGGCCGTGAGGCCGTGGGTGTGTCGGGATTTGGCGACTGGGTAGGACAAGACGTTTGGACAGGTTATGAATTTTCTTGGCTAAACGAGAAGGGCAAGCCCGTGGTCGCCGTGCTGCGTCTGACGGTAGATGCCGCCTCAACGCATATTGTTGAGAGCAAATCCATGAAGCTTTACCTCAATGGTTACGCTCAGACGCGCTTTACATCCAATCAGCAGGTCAGCGAGCAATTGAGCGCGGACTTGGGTGATGCCTTTGGAACAGTCGCAACAATTGAACTGATAGATCCAGCGGATACTGCCTTGCAGGTAGCGATTCTGGATGGTCAATGTTTGGACGACTTGGATGTTGCTGTTGATGAATACCGACGCAACCCTGAGCTGTTGAAATTGAAACGTTCGGAGGGTCAAGATTCTTCCGACGACACGGCGATCAGTGAGGTGCTAACGAGCCACTTGTTTCGCAGCCTATGCCCTGTCACGGCGCAGCCGGATTGGGCATCTCTTTCGATTGGCTATCGCGGAAAGGCCATTGACCATGAGGGGTTGCTGAAATATCTGGTGTCATACCGTGGGCATCAGGCGTTCCATGAAACCACCATTGAGCGCATATACGCTGATATTTGGGGTATCTGCGAGCCCCAGAGTTTGGTGGTCAGTGGCCGCTTTTTACGGCGGGGCGGGTTAGACATCAGTCCAACCCGGTCCAGTGAACCACTGGCCACAGAACACTGTCGCCTGTCCAGGCAGTGACGCTGGCGAAGCTCAGTCGTTTTTATTCGGCGCGATCTTGCTGCGGAGCCAGCGCCACCACGTGTTGCCTTGGCGTAGCCAACGCTCCAGGCCGTCCATTTGCTGCGCCAGTTCTGCGCCATTGGCCAGCATGTCATGGCGGGTCGTTAGTGGCCGGTCAACGTCGAGCGATTTTACGGGCTTGGCTGGGTTGCCCGCAGCAATCACATTGGCGGGTATGTCCTTAGTGACCACGGAACCTGCACCGATGACGGAATTCTCGCCAATGCGGACGCCCTTGCAGACGATTGCCCCGTCACCAATCCAAACGTTGCGCTCTAGCGTCACCGCAGCGGTGTGTCCAATCGCCTGTGTACGATCGTAGAGATCATGCCAATCCGCGTCGGTGATGTAGGCTCCTGCAGCCAACATGGTGCTCTCACCAATCGTGACCGCACAAGCGGAGTCGATCCGCACGCCTGGACAAATCAAGACGGCATCACCCACGTCAATCTGGCCCTGGTGTTCGTGCATTGCCCAGGTGGTTAATCGGACGGTGCGATCGGGTGCCGTAATCACATGAACAGATGTGCCGAAGCTGATCTTGCGGCCGTAGAGCTTGAGATTCCACGGCTTCATGATCATCGAATGATGGCCCAGAGTCTCCAGCTGAGGCTTGATGAAGTGATGCACCCACGCTGCCTCGATTTTGCCAAGCAGCACTTTGAGCGCATACGGGCGATGGTCGTCGCGCATGCTGGATCCGGATCTGTTGTGAGTCTTTGGCTTTTACCCTGATGGCCGGGTATCCGCAACCCGCCGAGGTAGATGGTTCTCAAAGTTGGGCCGCGAATACCCGACTAAATGACCATCCACTGTAGGAATTGATGAGCATTTCCTTTAGCATCTCGCACCGCAATGGTGACCCATCTTGGTCCCCTGAAGGCGACATGTTGTGAACTCCGCCAGGCCTGGAAGGGAGCAACGGTAACAGCGACGTCGGGCTTTGGGTAAGGCTGGATGGGTTGCCACCATCTTTCGGAGAGGTGGCAGAGTGGTCGATCGCGCACGCTTGGAAAGCGTGTAAGGTGTTAAAACCTTCGAGGGTTCGAATCCCTCTCTCTCCGCCATACAAAAAGGTGCCATTAGGCTCCTTTTTTGTGTGCGGGGTGAGCGGACTTGGCTCGTCCCCTTGGTTCGAGCCGAGAAACGCGGTTGTGCCTGACAACACATGAACGCGAGCGAGGGTCGCTAGGTTCATGAGTCTCGCCGCTAAGACCTTTTCAGGCCACTGAAGAACCCTTTCACAGCAGGTACTCACGGATAGCCTAAACTACGGCATGGAAGGGCGCGGTGTTATGCTGACGATCGTACGATAAGAGCTAATGCGCATGAAATATCTGAGTTACGCCATCTTCATTCCTTTGCAGATCGTCTTTGTTCCGTTGGCGATCATCGGTATTTTGCTAACGGCCTATAAGCAAATCATCGTGAGCAAACGCCTGGGTGTTTCTCAGACGGCTATCGAGATCATCAATGGCCGCTGGACTATGCATGTGTTCGGGTTGCGCCAAGATGACGCCACGGCCGCGTTGATGTCAGTGCTGCCGAATACGTCGAAGCTGGGGCTGTGGTTGGTGTTGTGGCCGCTGTGGGTGCAGGCGCGGATTGCCGGCCAACCCCTACTGTATCCGCGAATACCTACAGCAGGGGATGAGAACATTGCCGATATGGTGGCCGCGCGTACCCTGCATTTCGACGCCATCATTGCTCGGGCCATGGACCAGGTGGATCAGTTTGTCCTAATGGGTGCGGGCTACGACACCCGTGCCTATGGCGATTTGGTCGCCAGTGGCGTGACGGTTTTTGAGGTCGACCAAGCCATTGTTCAGGGCCACAAACGTAAGATGATTGAAGCTGCAGGCATCCGCTGCGAGAACGTCAAGTTCGTGTCCGTTGACTTTAGCGTTGACAATCTCTTCAGCAAACTGGCTGCTTCAGGCTTCGACGCCTCACGCAAAACACTGTTTCTGTGGGAGGGTGTGTCGCTTTACTTATCCGCTGAACAAGTCGCGGCTACGTTGGCTATGGTGAAACAGCGTGCGGAGTCTGGCAGCGTGCTGGTGGCCGATCTTTACGCTGATCGTTTGGTGCAATCGTTGGGCAAGGCGAAGATGAACGAGAAGGTATTGGAAATGACCAACGAGACATTAGATTTCAGTTTACCTTTCGCGAAAAACTGGCAGCAAGCCCTTGCCGACTTTGTTGCGGCACAAGCTTTGCGGCAGGGTGCAACCCACTTCTTAGGCTCCAACAATAAAGCGGGGCCATACGCTGTGGTGGTAGAGATGATTTGTTGAGTCCCGTGCGAGAAAGGCGCCAAACCAAAATCATAGTCGGCCGATCACACCGCGGAGGATCCAAATGTGCGAATAAGTGGCGAGGTAAAACCCGGGTTCGAATCGGTTCGTGATTTGTTTCAGCGGAGCTTGTCCCCGGCAAAGGATAAAAACGTACAGCTTTGTGTCTATGCGGGTGAAGAGCAGGTGGTTGATCTGTGGGCCAGCTCTGGTGACGACGAATTTTCCGCCGATTCCCTAGTCAACGTTTTCAGTAGCGGCAAAAGTATTGAGTCGATTCTGATGGCTGCCTTAGTCGATCAGGGGCTGTTGGACTTCACTCAACCTGTGTCGACCTATTGGCCTGAATTTGCGGGTGGGGGCAAAGATGCGCTGACAGTTGCGGACGTGATGCGTCACGAAGCAGGCCTCGCACAGCTTGATACGACTTTATTGGCGACTCAGCTGGAAACACCTGCACTCAAACACAACAGCGTTGGCAGCATTTTGGAAAAGCATCCGCTGGGTTTTCCTGAGGGTAGCTCTCCTCGGGAGTATCACGCCGTTACGCGTGGCTGGATTGTGAACGAGATTTTTCGCCGCGTAGAGCCCGGTCAGAGAACCATGGGTGAGTATTTACGTGAACACTTCAGCGAGCCGTTGGGCATTGATGTTTACTTTGATATCAGCGCCGAGGAAGCAGGCAGACTGAGCCGGGTGCAGCCCCGTCGGCTGATGTCTCAGCTGCTGGATAGTTTCTTGCCGGGTTCACAAGCGCGGCGCATCGGTCTGACACCTGCTGAATTGTTTAAGCGAGCTCGGCAGGTTCTGGCTGCTGTGTCCGGCAGTCGCCGCACCGCGATGGCGGCTCCGATAAAAGGGATCAAGACCCAAGGTTTGGGGGTATTCGATTCTCCCCCCTACTTGCAGACACAGATTCCTTCCGCCGGTGCTAAGTGTTCGGCGCGAGGGCTGGCTAAACTCGCGGCAGCGATGGCAAACGGCGGGCAGATTGGGGGACATAGGGTGCTGGGCCAGTCCGCCTTGACTGCACTGCACGCAGATTCGCTGGAACGCAGAATGACTATTATGGATACCCGTTTTACCCAAGGCGGCTTGGCGCATTTTAACGCGTCAGATGCGGCGAAGGGCCCCTTAGAGGCAGGCATGAGCGTGGGCAGGAGTGGATTTTACGGATGGTTTGGGCTCGGTGGTTCAGTATTTCAATGGCATCCAGAGCACCGTATCGGATTCGCCTACGTGCCTACGGCTCTCAACTCGATTGATGTGTTTAACGAGCGCGGCAAGTCATACCAAACGGAAGTGCTCCGCTGTATTGCGGGCGAGGCGTGAGTCCGTGTCGTCGCTGGTGAGTCCCCCGGTCTGGCATGGCGGCAAGGCATGAGACGCAGGGCTAATGTGGTAAGAATCAACGCAAAACCAGCGACAGCGGATGGTTAACAAAATTGATAAAACGATCGTTTTAAGGCGTGTTCTCTGGCGTGAATTGTTGATGCAAAGGTAATTGTTTCCGATCGCAGGCTACACTGGTGTGCGATGACGGAGGGGTGACAGGATCCCGGACATTATTACGCGTCAATCCACAGTCCTAATGACGCCTATATATGAGGGCCGCGATAACGAAAGCCTCCCGGTAAATGCGGAAGTTTACGATGTTCATGAGTTCCCGCTAGCGGCCAGTTTCTCTATGTCTGCCAGTTAGCTGAAGGGGCGATCACCGATGCGGACTACGCTTCGCAACCCGATATGCTAAGAGGGCAACTTGGTGCAGGAGTCTTTTATTGGCAGAACGGTACGTAATGGTCTGGACTAGGCAATGAAGCCCAGGGAGAGGTATCCCATGAAGACTCCAATGGTAACAAGGCCCACGAAATCGATTTTGAGGTTGCGGAAGTTCATGGGAGGAAAGATACGGATCTGCGGCGGTAGGGTGAAATACTCGTTTTAGCTATGCTTATGCAAAGTTGATAGGGCCGTATCGACGTTTTTTCTGCTCGGTAGGTTTAACTAGTTTACCCAGGTTAAAACGCTCCAAAGAACGGCGGGGATAACGAGTAGCCAGAGCGCAATCCCCTGCAACACACTGGTGAGTCGCAAGCTTTTGAGGGTCTCCCTGGTGATTTCTGTGCCAACAAAAAATAAAGCCATGACCAGCAGCGCGCTGCTGATTTGCCCCACGGAAACAATAACGGCCTTGGAAATCTCGAGCCAGGAACCCAGCAGAGATGCCGCCAGAAAAGCAAAAACAAAGTTTGGTATGCGGATTTTCGATTGGTGTGTGCCCAGGTAAAGACTCGCAGCGATGATCAGTGGGATGAGCCACAGTGTTCGGCCAATTTTGACCGTTGTGGCTATTTCCGCGGCTCGATCACCGTAGAGCTGGGCGGTCGCAACAACAGAGCTGGTGTCATGAATGGCCAGTGCTGCCCAAACACCGAATTGTTCTTGAGAAAGATTCAGCCAGTGTCCGATGGTTGGGAATGTCAAAAGTGCAACCGCATTCAGTAGAAAGACGATGCAGAGTGCCGCGCCAGTCTGTTCGGCGCGCGCACCGATGATAGGAGATAGTGTGGCAATGGTCGTGCCACCGCAGATCGCAGTGCCCGAGGCAATGAGTGCATTGGTTTCATTTTCGGTGCGCAACAACTTTCCTAGCACCAGCCCCGCACAGGCGGTTAGGCAGACATAGGTCGCAATGGGCAGCGAGTAGGAACCACTAATGTCCAGCAGCTGGTTGGTGTTGAGCTTGAATCCGAGCAGAACGATGGCTGTTTGCAACAGGTACTTGCCATAAAGGCTGCCATCGGCAATCGGCGACCGGTTCAGCGCAAGCGATAGGGTCATTCCGAGGACTAGGGCGAATGCAGGATTACCGAAATAAACTAAGAAGACCAAGACTGCAGCGATGGTCAGTTTAGTGCGCACGTGGTTCAAAAAAGACTCTCCCCCGAAAGCTATTCGACAGAGGCTATCCTAAATAACATAAAAGAATAAAGATATTCCAAATTGCGATTGGGTTTGGGTAGAGAGCCAGTGACGTTAATCGTCAACCGTTGGAAACGTCAGCACGTCTGCCTGTTGAGGCTCTTTCTTGGTCTTGTCAGAATGGCTGTGGTCTCCATTTCTTAGCCAAATGTTGTCGACCGCGAGGAGTGTGGCAATGGCGTCCATATGCAGAATGAGGCCATTGTCTGAGGCTTGATGGTCTGAGCTGCGCTCCCAGAGTTGCCAAGTCTCAGGAGTCGTATGGCTGTTGGCCTCAATTGTGATGCGATAAGCGCACTCTTCAATAGACCACCCAATGTCCAGCCTACGCAGGTGTACTCGTTCTCCGATGGATTGCATATCAACACGCGTGTTGTGGACGACGGAATATGGCGGGTGCGATGCTGTACCTTAGCCTCGGCATTTCTCAGAGCCCTGTAGATTGATCGTTTCCCTGTGCTCGGTTGGGGTGCCATCACCGACACCGACCATCTCGTCGAAGGCTGACTTGTGCACAAAGTCAGCGCGTTTTACGCCGATTTCTCTTAGCGCATCGAAGGCTTTGCTTCGGCTGCGAAAGGTGAGGTTGTTGCCGCGACTGTCTTTGATGGGTGTTCTGGCATCAGCCTTGCAAATAAAAATGAGGTAAATACTGGGGTCGACGCCATGTACTTCGAGGGCTGGTGCCGTGTTTCGGGAAATTAAGTCTTTGAGCTCTGTAAATAACATAAGAGATTCCTCATAGGTTAGCGGCAGGGTAAGCACGGCAAGATCCAAGAGGTGTGAAGAGAATCCAGGTAGGCGCGTCGGTCTAAGAACTGGTGAAAAATTTGCCCCACAAATTGTGATGGGGATCACGAAATTGGGGTGGGGTGGCCTAAATCGGCAAAGAATTCGGACGAATGGTAGTGTTTTCTAGATAATCGGTATGTCTTTTCCAGAGGAATAGCCCCAATGCTCAACACGCCCCACGACAATTTTGCTCCCGAACTTGCGGATTTTTTCCAAAATGCGGCCAATGAATTTCTTGGGCAGCCTGAAAGTCGCGCACCTGACTTTGTCTGTGCTGGGCAATCCAGTTTGGCAAAAATATATGTGGTCGATGCTCCGGCTGCGACCATGGCATTTTTTCGCCAGGTTATGGAAGACGAGCCTGAACGCTTCGTCTCGATGAATCGCATTTTTCATCATACGCAGAGCGGTTTGCAGGGGGCCGGCTGGGCGGTCACTCGATTCGGCGGCATGGTTTATCTGAGTTTATCAATGTGGGATGAGATCTACGTGCGGTGTGTGCCGCGGGCTCTGTCAGCTGAAGCAGTTGCCACCGCCCGCCATTTTGATCGATTTTTGGATTGCACGATTGCCAGTTCGAACACCCCCGACGACTCCTGTGCCATGCCTGTGATTCTTGCACAAACGCTGTGCAGTGCCTCGGCGATTGGGTGTCGTATTCTGACGTAGTTGCGCGCATTTTCCGTCGATCCAAACGTGTTGCGCGCCGAAAATGCGCGTTCATCCACTTTTTGTTACCACTCCTCCGAAAATCCTTCTCCTAGCCATGCGCTGAGAGAAACTCTTCAGTGTGCCTTGCTCGACCGCCAATTGGCCGGGCGCTGCGCAAGCTAACGGTATGCGTCTTATGCAAACCGTCGTTAATCATGTCAGTCACCCTGCGTACGGGAACTGATCTGCTAAAGGACGAACCTATGACTATGGCAACCCCTAAAAATGATGAACCAAGGAGCACGAGTGCTCTTGATCAGGCAACGCAGCCTCAAGCGTCGGCAGCCAAAGCCCGCAACCCAAGAGGGCGACCGAAAGACGATCGAGCTAGCTTGGGTGAAGATTCAATTCGAGCAATGGGACGGGGACTTGGAGATTCTGGCGATCTGGGGCGTTCCTTTTCTGCTCGATTGCGCGAGTTGAGACGAGCAAAAGGTTTGTCTTTGCGCAAATTGGGCGGTGAGATTGGTGTTACAGCGAATGCGGTGCTGCGCTGGGAAAAAGATGAGGTCACGCCGACTCGCGGCAAGATGCTGGAGTTATCACGGTACTTCGAGGTGGAACCGGCCTGGTTGGCTTGGGGCATCGGCGCGCGCCGTAATCGATTAAAACCGTCTGACTTGGTCTCCCAACTCGAAAAATGCGACGAACCGCAGCTTAGAGCGATCAGTGCGTTGTTGGAGGCATTCGATCAACACAGCGAGCTTGGCGAGGGTTAGCCAATTGCGGACAAAGCGAGCGGGCCGCCGTCGCATTGTGTTGCGCTCTTACTTGTAGTTCACTCCTCTTGAGAGTTGGGCAAGGGGAGTGAGAGCTATGCCAATAAACGTGTTGGGAATGATCGGAGTAACGCCGCCCCGTGATGCGGCGACGGTTCACATTGTCGGTGGCGGGGTGGACCGCGACTATATTAAGGCCTTCACCCAAGCGCATGAGCAATCGGGCTTTGACGCGATTCTAATCGGCCATTCGTCCAGTTCCGCTGATGGGTTTGGTATCGCGCAATATGCTGCCACTCACTCCGAACGCATTAATATTTTGTTGGCTCACCGTCCGGGTTTTTCCTCCCCGACTCAAGCAGCACGCAGGGTCGCAACGTTGGACAATCTCATTGAGGGTCGTTTGCTGCTTCACATCATCACCGGTGGTGTTGATGCTGACCAGCGGCGAGATGGCGACTACACCCCCCACGACGAGCGCTATCAGCGAACTGACGAATACTTAGACGTGATGCGAATGGTTTGGAATGCCACGGAACCGTTTGATTTCGAGGGGGCATTTTATCGAGTCAGTCGGGCCTCTACTGACGTGCAGGGACATCAAAAACCCCATGTTCCGCTTTGGTTTGGCGGTGTGTCCGATGCTGCGATTCCGGTGGGCGCAAAGCACTGCGACACCTACGCACTGTTCGGTGAACCCCGGGCCCAGGTACAGGAGTTAATGACTCGGATCAATGCCGAAGCCGCCGTGTACCAACGCAAGCCGGCCTACAATTTGTCCTTCCGGCCGATTATCGGCGCGACCGAAGAAGAGGCATGGCGCAAGGCAAAGGCTATCTTGGCTGGGGTAGAGGCCGCGGGAGGCGGCAGCAAGTCCCGAGTGCCGGAAGCGGAAACGGCGCGACGCTTAATGAGCCTGATTGACGGCGGTGAGGTACAGGATGAACGGCTTTGGGTGCCCATTGCCGCCGCGGCCCAGGGCAGTGGCAATTCCACGGCTCTGGTCGGCACCGCGGAGCAAGTTGCTGAAGCGATCGCGACGTATTACGACATGGGTGTGAGCGGCGTATTGATCCGCGGCTTTGATCCGTTCAACGACGCCATTGAATATGGCAACGAGTTGATCCCACAGATACGAGAGAAAGTGGCTGCTCGGGACGCCGCCCTATCCGCTTAAGTTAAGCCCGGCATGCGTGATGTTTTGACGCAGGGTTCGCCTGTCGCGGGCGAGGGTTAGTAGGCCCGTCCTTCTAATGGACCGATGATGGCCCAGTCAACGAGAGCTGCTGCGACGGCAAGGGACACGCAAACGAGCAAGATCACACCAAGCAAACGCCAAACGTGGAATTTTTCTTCTTTCTCAGGTGCGGGTGGTTGTTCTTCCGGGTGCATTGCCTTCCTTGATCTGAGTTATCGTTCTGATTTATGGGCCTTTGAGCGATTTGTTGTGGTTCAGTCGTCCAAGAGATGCGCCAAGGCCGCGATACTGTCTCTGTCTAAACCGGCATGCTCCGCAGAGTTCAA
>Ga0213863_10001746_pt1 | contig 15680 bp, 12 predicted proteins | sample PICome_8_FD_160128 | JGI IMG/M metagenome (GOLD analysis project Ga0213863, IMG submission 160128) | Coastal seawater microbial communities near Pivers Island, North Carolina, United States - PICO497 | ecosystem: Environmental > Aquatic > Marine > Coastal | place: USA: North Carolina... | reverse complement strand
CGGCTCCACCCGCGGGTTGGCGCTCGGCGACCTCGACGGCGACGGCGACATCGACATCGTCCTCTCGGAGAACGGCGATCGGGCGCGCGTCCTCCGGAACGTCGGCGCGGACGGCAAGTGGATCGGCTTCCGCGTGGTGACCCCCGAGGGGCGGCCTCTTCAGGATGTGGTCGGGGCACGGATCCGCGTGGACTTCGGCGACGAGGTCCGCTGGCGGACGATCACGGGGGCCTACGGGTTCTGCTCCGCGAACCAGATCCACGCCCACGTCGGCCTGGGAGACGCGGCGGCCATCGACGGGGTGACCGTCCACTGGCCCGACGGCGGCGAGCCCGAGGCCTTCGGACCCTTCACCGCCGGCGCCACCCATGTGCTGGTGCGAGGTCAGGGAGACGGACAGGTGCCCGGGGCCCAGAAGTGACCCCGCGGGACAGCGTCGTCGCGCTGGCCCGCCCCACCCCTCCTGCGGCGCACGCACCCGCCCCTCCCCGGCGTCGCTCGTGGCAGCTGCTGGACCTTGCGCCTCAGCGCTTCGACGAGAGGAGCTGCGCGTGGCCGATCGCCCCGAGGAGGCCGACCCCGACGATGTAGAGCGCGTGGAAGGCGAGCCCGGTCGAGACCGCCTCACCCTCCGGGATCCCCATCGCGGCGAACCCCCATGCCCAGCCCATGTCGAGCATCCCGAAGCCCAGGAACCCGTTGATCGGGACGAGGCTCCCCAGGATCGCGAGGCTCGCCCCGAAGAGCAGGTCCGCCGCCGCGAGACCCTCGAGCCCGACGCCCACCCCGAGCGCCGCATAGACACCGAGGACGCAGGCCCAGACCGGCAGACTCAGCATGGCCGCCCCCAGGACGGATCGGCGCGGCAGGACTCGCAGCGCGTCCTCGACGCGAGCGAGGAACCCGCCCGCGCGCTCCCCCCAGCGCTGCGGCAGCGCCATGACCAGCAGCCCCCGTCCAAGGCGGACGAGGTGCTCGCCTCTCAGGATCACGACGCCCAGGATCGCCGAGCCCCCGAGGGCGAGCCATCCAAGCCCACCCAGCCAGGGGAGCTCAGGGTGGTCCCCGGCGATCGCCATCGCGACGCAGGCCGCCCCGAGGACCAGGAGCAGCGTCGAGAGGTCGAGCAGCCTGGACATCACCAGGCCGACGAGCCCGTGCTCCGCTCGCACTCCGACCCGCGAGAGATGCAGCACCAGGCTCGCCTCTCCGACCTTGGCCGGCAGGATGTGGCTGTCGAGAATCCACGCGGCGGACGCCGCCGTGAGCCCCGGGATCGACACGTCGGCGCCGCCAGCTCCGAGCAGCAAGACGCGCAGCCGGATCGCGCGGAAGACGTAGATCAGCCCCTGGATCAGAAAGGCCAGGGCCACGAGCCGGAGGTCCGCCTCCGCGAGGGTCACCAGGACGTCCCCCGGGTCCACCCCACCCCAGGCGAAGAGCAGGGCGAGCGCGACGAGCGCGACCGTGAGGGAGAGGAGGACCTTCACCCGCGCCGCTCAGTCGATGGAGACGTGGGTGCCGCCGCTGTCCTCGGCGAGCCACTCCAGCACCTGGAGGTCGGCGCCAAACGCGATGGTGTTGATCACCACGTTGCGGGTCGCGTTGCGCTCCGCGATGGCCTCGCGGATCAGCTGCGGGTCGATGATGTCCCCCACCGACGGCTCGCCGTCCGAGAGGATGAAGATCGTGTCCACGTCCGGGTCATCGAACGCGAACTCCAGGCTCCCGTAGAGGTTCGTCCCCCCCGCCGCTCCCAGGCGGTCGATGTAGACCAGCGCGTCCTCCCGTGAGTAGTCGTCGGCGCCGACGACCCCCTCCTCGAGCCAGCTGTCCACGCCGCCCGAGAATGGCGCGATGTTGAAGAGCGCGCCGGCGTCCAGGGATTGGACCGCCTGGGCGAGCTCCTCCTTCGCGACGTCGATCCTCGGGCGACCCAGTTCACCGACGTACTCGGCCCGCATGGGCTCGTTCATGGAGCCAGAGACGTCGAGGATGAAGAGGACGCGGTGGGATTCGATCCGGACGCCGAAGAAGGCCGCGCTCGAGATCTGGCGCAGCTTGCGCTCCTCGCTCGCCTCGACGATGGCCTCCAGCTTGGCCTCGGGCACGATCTCGATCTCGTCGGCAGGCGTGGAAGCGAGCCAGCGCTCCCAGGAGCTGGCGCGCGCGCCAAAGGCCTGCCCCGTGAGCCGGAAGAGGGTGTCCCCGAACTCGATCCCCATGCGCCCCTGCTCAGCGGACATCCGGGCGATGATCGGCGCGAGCACCTCGGGGTCACGCCGCGACTCCAGGGCGCGGAGCGCGATCAGGCGGGTGGACCAGTTCTCGTCGGAGAGCTTCTCGATGTAGAGCTCGTCCATGTTCCGACGGCCCAGCCGGGCGATCTCGGCCAGCGCGGCGTTCCGGATGTCCAGGTCCTCCGCGTCGGTGAGCCCCTTCAGTCGGACGACCCACTCGTTCTCCCCGTCGTAGAGCGCGGAGAGGCCCCGGAGCGCGGCCGCGCGGACCCCGTCGAGCTTGGTCTTCTCGAAGAGCTTCTCGAGGTCCTCGATGGACTCACGGTCGCGGCGGGCGATGAGCGCGTCCACCGTCGCGACCACGACCTCCTCCTGCTTGTCGCGGAGGCCCTTGCGGATCCGCTTCAGCAGCTTGGGGTCCTTGACGTTGATCGTCGAGAGGAGCGCGAAGACCTTCTGCTGGGTCTTCCCCTTGCCGATCAGCTTGACGAGCTTCTTCTCGACGGCCTCGTCGTTCATCTCCGCGAGCAGCGCTGCGAGGTGGTTCCGAAGGGACTGCGGCGTCGGCGCCTTGAGCGCCACGTCGATGAACTCGGCGGCAACGTCCGCGCCCTGCTCGTCGAGCAGGATGTCCGCCGCGATCTCACGATCGAGGGGCGGGAAGTCGGGGCGGCCGAAGATCGTCTCGGCGTAGTCGAGCGCGGACTTGTCCCGGCGGCGCGCCAGCTCCGAGAGGGCCGCTCGTCGTACGCCTCCGCTCCTGTCGCGCTCGACCGCGACCTGCAGGTCCTCGACCGAGAGGGACTCGATGATCGCCCCCATGGCCGTCGCGCGCAGCCGCGCGGTGGGCCAGATGATCTGCTTCTTCTCCTCGGTCTCCTCCTCCTCACCCCGGCGGCGGCGCCCCTTGCGCTTCTTGGAGTCCGCGCCTCGCAGCTCCTCCTGGACGCTGCCGAGGGAGCGCTCGTAGATCTTCCGGTACCACCCGTCGCTGGAGTCCCCGCTCAGGCGGACGTGCAGCTCCATGGCGCGCTCTCGGATGCTGTCGTCGGCGTTCGACTCGACGATGATCGCCAGGAAGTTGGGCCCGTTCTGGACGCAGAGACCGAGGCTCTCCAGGGCGGCCGTGCGGACCTCGAGGGACGGCTCCTCCACCGCGACCTGCATGAGCTTCTCCAGGGCCGGCTGGAAGGACTCCTCGTGGTCGTCGAATCGCTTGAGTTCGATGACGACCTCTCGCCGGCGATAGGCGCTCGCGAATCGGTCGTAGGCCGCCAGCAGCGCCTCCATGGACTCGCGGGTCTCGAACTCCGCGAGCTGGCGAATCTCCCCGTCCTCGATGCCGTCGCGCTCCGCGACGACCCTGTCTCGAACCTCCTCAAAGGACTGCGACGAGGCGAGAGGCGCGAGGGCGGCGAGGCCGAGGACGACGACGGCGGTGATGGTTCTCATGAGCGCGGTGGGCCCCCGAGGCGGGACTTCTTGTCGATGAGGTCCGCCACGAGGCCAAGGGTGAGGGTCTGGACGAGCGCGACGAAGAGCAGGACCGTCTTGTCGCCGAGGTTGGGGGCGCTCTCCACGAGGATGAGGTCGTAGATGAGCGAGACCATGAAGAGCACAGCCACCAGGCCACCCAGGGGATAGAAGACCTTCAGCGGGTTGAAGTAGACGACCGTCCGGATGATCAGCGCGAGGAAGCCCAGGGTGTCCCGGATCGGGCGGATCTTCGAGCTGCCTGACCGCTGCGCGTAGTCAATCGAGACGTAGTCGACCCGGTGCCCGTTGGTCAGGGACGCGAGGGTGATGGTGGTAGTGAAGCTGAACCCGTTGGGGAAGATCGACTCGTAGCGCAGACAGAGCTCGCGCCGGATCGCCCGCAGGCCAGAGTTCAGGTCCGGGATCGGCTCGCCCGCCAAGTACGCGGCGATGCCCCGCAAGATCCGCTTGGCGGGGCGGCGAATGAGGGGGATGTGGACGTCGGCGCCGGTGCGCGCTCCGACGGCCATCTCCGCGCCGTCGTCCACCCGGGCGAGGAGGTCCATGATCCGATCCTCGGGATAGGTCCCGTCGGCGTCGGTGATGACGATGATCGGGTGCGCCGCGGCGCGGATGCCCGTCTTGAGCGCCGCCCCGTAGCCGCGGTTCGCCCGGTGGTTCAGCACCGTCAGCGACTCGAAGGCCGGCTCGAGGCGCGCGAGGACCTCCGCGGTGCGGTCGCTGGACCCGTCGTTGACCACGAGGATCTCCGTTGGGCGGCCGAGATCGAGAGCCGTGAGGCGCTGGACCACGCCCTCGATCCCGTTCTCCTCGTCGTACGCGGGGACGACGATGGTGACGCCGTGTGGATTCTGGGTGGGTTCCGGCTGCGACATGGGATCACGCCAAGGCTAACGGGCCTACGCCCCCCGAGCCCAACGGCAACGGCGATTCGACGTCAGCTCTGGTCGAAGAGCGGGTCGCGCGTGGGCGCCAGCCGCTCGGCCACCTTGCGCGCCATGCCCGTCAGGGCGAGCTCCGCCGCCTCGGCGGGTGCGAACCAGGCCGCTGGCTCGACCCCCTGGCCCGCGAGAGAGGCGGAGCGCACGCGGGCGCGGATCCGGTGGTGGGTGATCCCATGGGTGATGGCGATCAGGTCGTGCTCCGGCTCCACCTTGGATCCGAGCGCAGGGGCCAGCTCGTCGGGGAACAGGCCGGAGGAGGTGACCTCCACCGTCGGGAACTGCCACATCCCCCCCATCAATCCCCCATCTGGCCGCTGCTCCAGGAGCCAGCGGCCGCCCTGCTCGATCACATAGACCTCGAGCTCCGCCTCCGTGGACGCCCGGCGCGGCTTGGGTCGGGGGATGCCCACGGCGTTGCCGCGCGCCTTGGCCACGCAACTCCCCGCCAGGGGACACCCCTCGCACTTCGGCGCGCGCGGGGTGCAGATCAGCGCGCCCAGCTCCATCAGCGCCTGGTTCCAGACGCTCGGACGGACCGCGCCCTCGAGCCGGTCGATGAAGAATGTCGCCGCCGCCCAGCAGGCTCGACCGAGCGGGCCCGACCCACGAACGCCCTCCATGCCGAAGAGGCGCGCGAAGACGCGCTCGACGTTCCCATCCACCAGCGCCGCCGGCTCGTCGTACGCGATGGAGACCACCGCCCCCGCCGTGTAGGGCCCGACCCCGGGGAGGTCCAACGCGGCGCCGAGTTCCCTCGGGAAGACGCCGCCGTGCCGGTCCGCGATCACCCGGGCCGCCGCCTGCAGCGACCGCGCCCGGCGGTAGTACCCGAGCCCTGACCAGGCCTCGAGGACGGCCTCCTCATCAGCGGAGGCCAGCGCCGTCGCGGTGGGGAACCGCTCGAGGAAGCGCGGCCAGTACTCTCTGACGGTGTCCACGCGCGTCTGCTGCAGCATCGCCTCGCTGACCCAGATCGCGTAGGGGTCGGACGTGCGCCTCCAGGGGAGGTCTCGCTGATTGGAGGCGTACCAGAGGGCGAGCTCCCGGCGGATCGACCGCGCGGCGGCTTCCGACGGCGGCTCGAAGCGGACCGCTCCCGGCCCGGCGGCGTCACCCTCATCCGGTCCCTGCTCTTCCATCGACGACACGGACGTCAGAATAGCACCCGAGTGCGCAGGGTTCCCTCGAGCTGACGCAGCTCGGCCATGAGGCTCTGCGCCGCCGCCCGCTCCGCGGCCACGTCCGTCACGACGTAGCCCACGTCATCCAGCGTCTGCAGGTACTGGGCGTCGATGTTCGCCGCGCTCCGGCCGATGACCTCGGTGATCGCGCTCATGATCCCGGGGCGGTTCTCGTGCACGTGGAGCAGCCGCGCGTCACCCGTATGGGGCGGCAGAGAGACCTCCGGGAAGTCGACCGCCGAGAGGGTCGACCCGTCGTCGCTGTAGCGCAGGAGCTTCTCGGTGACCTCGCGGCCGATCCCCGCCTGGGCCTCCTCCGTGCTCCCGCCGATGTGGGGCGTGAGGAGCACATTATCGAGCCCCGCCAGGGGGGACTCGAACCGCTCGCCAGCGGACTTCGGCTCGGTGGGAAAGACATCGACCGCCGCCCCCGCGACCCGTCCGCGCTCGAGCTCGCCCCGCAGGGCATCGAGGTCCACCACCTGTCCCCGGGAGGCGTTGATGAGCACCGCGCCGTCCCTCATCGAGCCCAGCTCCTCCGCGCCCATGAGATTGCGGGTTGAGGGCAGCTCAGGCACGTGCAGGGTGACCACGTCAGAGCGGCGGAGGAGGTCATCGAGGCTGCCCGCGCTCTCCGCGTTCCCGAGCGTGAGCCTCGACACCACATCGTGGTAGATGACCCGCATGCCGAGCATCTCCGCGAGCACGCCGACCTGGCTCCCGATGTGCCCGTACCCCACGACCCCGAGGGTCTTGCCCCGTGCCTCGTGGCTGCCCACCGCTGACTTCAGCCACTCGCCCCGGTGGCACGACATGTTCTTCTGAGGGACGCCCCGCAAGAGCATGATCGCCTCGGCGATGACGAGCTCCGCGACGCTGCGCGTATTGGAGTACGGGGCGTTGAAGACCGGCACCCCGCGGCGGCGCGCGAAGGCCGCGTCGACCTGGTTGGTCCCGATGCAGTAGCAGCCGACAGCCACCAGCTTGCGGGCGCCCTCAAGCGCGGACTCGTCCAGCTGGGTGCGGGACCGGATGCCGACGAAGTGAGCGTCCTCCAGCGCGCGCCGCAGCTCGTCTCCCGCGAGCGCGCTGCCGACCTCCTCGATCCGCGAGTAGCCCGCGCGGCGGAAGGCGTCCGCGGCGGTCGGGCTGATCCCCTCGAGGAGCAGGACCCTGATCTCGGACCTGGGAAAGGAGGTCTCTCCGGGCGTCATCGTCGAGGCGTCAGTCATCGCGAGGAGAGAATGCCTGGCACGAGCGGCCGTGTCCCGGGTGGATAGGGCGAATCGGCCATGGCTCGGCGCCGGAGGCCGAACGACCCTCGACGAATGAAACGAGCGGGTCGCCGTGGGCCCATGGGTCGCCAGGTCGCCACCGCCCTTGGGATCGGGATCAGCGGGCTGGTCGCCGCGGCGCTCGCGGCCCTGCCCCCCCCGGTCGCCCGCTGCCTCCTCCGCGAGCACCGGGACGACCCGGGGCTGTTCGGACTCGCACAGGGAATGCGCGGAATGACCACGCCCGCCCTGATCCCGCCCGCGCCCATGGGCGATGATCAGGGCGTGATGCACCTCCTTCGATCCGCCGTAGTCCTGGTCCTCTGCGGGCTCAGCGCGGCCTCCGCGCAGCCGCGTGGGGATGCGCTGGCCGGCCTGCTGGCCCGAAGAGGCGGCGGCGTGGGCGATGGGATCTCCAGCCGCGAAGTGCGGGCGTTCGAGCTCCCGGCTGGGTCCAGCCTCGACTTCACCGCCGTGGCCGTGAAGGGCACGGACCTTGCGAAGGGTGCCCGGGAGACCATCGAGGTGACCATCTCAGCCGGATTGATCGACCAGACGCGAGGCGTCCACCGCTCCACGGCCCCGCTGCCCAACGCAACGCTGGGCGGGCGCCGCATGCTCAGGTCCCGCGGCCACATGGACGAGGTCGCCGAGAGCCTCAGCGGAGACGCCCTCGTCGACGGACGCGGCGGGCTCTTCACCTGGTGCGAGGGCCGACGAGGCGAGACCATCGTGCAAGGGGGAGGGCGCGGGAGCGCGATCGAGCGTAATGTGCGTCTCCCAGACCTCCGCGACGGCCTCCGTCGCCAGCGAACCCAACCTCGGCAGCGACGCTGAGCGAAGAGAGCCCCCCCTTGACCACCGAAGCCCAAGAGAGCCGCCGCGCGGCAGCCTCCCTGCGTCTCGCGCTCGCCTTCGCGCTATCGCTGATCACCGCCGTGACCTTCTCCCCGTCGCTATGGGGCGAGTTCGTTTACGACGACGTGCTCCTGGTGGGCGATGCTCCGGCGACGCAGTCGATCTCCGCTGCCCTGGCGCACTGGATGGAGCCCTTCTGGGCCTTCGACGACCCCGACGCCGCCTTCCAGCGCGGCCTCTGGCGCCCCATGACCTCCCTGGCGCTGGCCACGGGCCGCGCCGCCGCGGGCGGCGACCCCTTCGGCTTCCACCTGGTCTCGATCGTCCTGCACGTGCTCGCGACGCTGGCGTGCTTCCGCCTCGCGGCGCGGCTGCTCCAGCGAACGACCGGCTCGGCGGTGCGAGCAGAGTGGGCCGCCGCGATCGTCGCGCTGCTCTTTGCGCTCCACCCCGCCCAGGTCGAGTCAGTGGCGTGGATCTCCGCCGTCAACGACCCGGCGTGGGGCCTCTTCGGCTTGCTCGCCCTCTGGCGCTACGACGTCGCCGCGGGCGACGGGAAGGCCCCCCTGGGCGCAGCGCTCCTCGCGCTCCTGGCCCTGATGTGCAAGGAGACCGCGGTGGTCCTCTTCCCCGCCTTCTTGCTCCTCGACTTCGCGGCTGGCCGGCGCCTCGACGCGGTCCGTACCACCCTGCTCGCCGCACCTCTGGTCCTCTGGTACGTCGCCAGGGTCCTCGTCTTCGAGGGCGTCGACGCGGGCATCTTCCGCGAGCACGGTGACTTCCAGATGTCGGCGGCGCGCGCCCTGAGCTTCCGCCTCGAGCTCCTCGGGGGCTTCCTCGAGACCACCTTCTGGCCCACCGACTCCCGGGTATTCCGAGCTGTCCATCCCGTCCTCCCTGAGGACTCCACGGCCATCGCCACCGCCAGCCTCTGGGTCCTCGGCGTGGGCGTCGCCGCGATCTTGCTGTGGCGCCGTGGGGTCCTGCTGGGCGCCGCGGGCCTGGCCCTGCTGGTCGTGGCCACCCTGCCCATCGTCGCCACGCCCGCCCGGGCCGGCCTCTTCCCGCTCTCCGATCGCTACCTCTACCTCGGGCTCTTCGGCGCGGCGCTCGCCCTGACCGCCGGCCTCGCCCGGGCCCGGTCCGTCCTGCCCCTCTTGGCCCTCGGCCTCGCGCTTCCCGCCGCCCTCGCGAGCACCAGCTGGACCTACCAGGATCGCTTCCAGGACGAGATCTCGTTCCGCGTGGCCGGCGCCGAGGACGCACCCCGCACGCCCTACGTGCTCTGGGGCGCGGGTCGCGCCTACCTTGAGGAGTACCAGCGCACCCTGGACATCGAGGATCTCCAGCAGGCCTACCTCTACTTCCTGCGCTCCCTGAAGGAGGGCACCGTCTATGGGGACGGGTCCTTCGTGGACGACCTGGCGCTCCCCGCACCGCAGCGAGCCGGCCGACTCGAGCAGCTCATTCTCGATACCCCGGCCTCCGAGCGGCAGCCGGATCCGACGGTGATGTGGACCGCCGACGACCGCCTCCAGGCGACCCTCGGCCAGATCACCGTCAACACCTTCATCGAGGAGATCGGCCGGAGCCCTGACTTTCAGTACCCGCTCACGATCGCCCTCGCGGCCCGCAAGCTATGGCCGGATGAACCGCGGCTCGAGCTGACGATCGCCCAGCTCCATGAGCGCCGCGGCGAGGTCGGAGCCGCGAAGGAGGCCATCAGCAAGGTGGTGCGCAAGCAGCCGGCCAACACCGAGGCGCTGCAGATCCTCGCGCGCGTGCTCATGCGGGAGGGCGACGCGGACGGAGCCCGCTCCACGCTCTCGCGAGCCGTACAGTTGAACGGGGCCGACGACGCCCTGCGGCTCGAGCTGGCCAGCGTGGCCCTGGCGAGCAAGCGCTACGACCTCGCCGAGCGAGAGCTCGACGCGGTCCTGGCGAGCACGCAGCGCACGAATGTCCGCGCCCTGGTCCTGCGCGCGGCGCTTGCCACCCGTCGAGACCTGCCGGTGGAGGCCATGACCTGGCTTGACCGCGCCCTTGAGCTCGACCCCGAGAACGGCGCGGCCCAGAAGGAGCGCGGCCTCGCGGCCGTCAAGCTGGGGGATGTGGACGGCGCGTTGGACGCCTTCGCCCGGGCGTGCGAGCAGCTGCCTGATGACTTCGAGAGCCACTACACCTTCGCTGCGCTCATGCTCCAACAGCAGCCCGCGGCCGACGCTCCACCCGCCACCGCCACCGCCTGGGAGCAAGCAGTGGTCGACGCCATGGTGCGCGCCTACGTGCTCTCGCCGCGCACCGGCGAGGAGCAGCTCCTGCTGCAGCAACAGATCGCGCCCTTCCTTCGCGGCGACCCGAACTCGGCCTTCAACCTCGCCATGACCCTGAACAAGCAGGGCCGTGGAGTCCTGGCGCTGTTCTGGCTCCAGCGGGTCGTGGAGTGGCGCGAGCGCTGGGCGCCCTCTGAACGAGCGGAGAACCTGGTCAAGGCGTTCACCATGAGCGGCACCCTCTATCTCAACGCGGGCAAGCCCGATGAGGCGCTCGAGGCCTTCCGCAGCGCCGTCCTCTCCGACCCCGGCGACTTCCGCGCGCGGTTCGAACTCGGAGACCTGCTCTTCAAGACGGGCGACCGCGCAGCTGCCGCGCCGCACCTGCGCCGTGCCCTTGAGCTCTTCGACGACTCCGACGTCGCGCCCGAGATGCGTGAGGCGGTGCGGGGGACCATTATGAAGCGTCTCTCGGCCCTCGAAGCGACGGCCGGGCCTCCACTGCCGGGACTGGACGCTGATTCGGTCCGCGACGAGTAGCGCGCTCGAGCGGTGCGCGGCAGTATCGAAAGGGCCGTGGCGGTACGCCACGTTCACCCTTCCCAGGCGACTTGCCCTCCGTTTCGATGCGCTACACCTTGCCCGTCTCCCTGCTGCTCACCGGCCTCGCCGCGGCCCAGGGCTCTGACACCTGCTCCACCCCCCAGACCATCACAGGTGCCGGACCGCACGCCTTCGACACGATCGGCGCGACCACCGACGGCCAGCCCGATCTGCTCTGCGACTTCTTCGGCAACGCCGACATCTTCGATGACGTCTGGTTCGAGTGGACGGCCCAGGACAGCGGAGACCACATCGTCTCGCTCTGTGGATCCACCGGCGACACGAAGGCCGCCGTCTACACCGACGGGTGCGCTGGGCTGATCATCGCCTGCAACGACGACGCCTGCGGGCTGATCTCCGAGGTCATCTTCTCGGCGGTTGCGGGGCAGACCTACGACATCAGGGTCGGGAACTTCGCCGGGGGGGGCGCCTCGTTTGGCTCCTTCACCGTCATCCCTGATCTGCCGGCCCAGAACCCCTCGAACGGTCACTTCTACCGGGTCGTGACCGCCAACCTCTCCTGGATCGATGCCCGCACCGAGGCGGAGACCACCCTCTTCCAGGGCACGCCGGGCCACCTCGTCACCATCGCCGACCAGGCCGAGCTCGACTGGATCCTGAACAACCTGACGCCCCAGCGGCCCTGGATCGGGCTCTTCCACAACACCAACTCCCCGAACTACTCCGAGCCCGGCGGCGGCTGGGAGTGGGTGACCGGCGAGCCCGCGACGTTCCTGAACTGGTTCCCCGGCGAGCCCAACAACATCAGCGCCTCGGGCGGCCCCGAGGACTACGCGGAGATGTTCGGGAACGGCCAGTGGAACGACGCCGAGCTGAACCACTCCTTCACCACCCAGTACATCATCGAGTGGGAGAGCGGCACCATCGGGACGACCTACTGCACCTCCAACCCCAACTCGACCGGCGCCACCAGCAGCCTGAGCGCCGCCGGCTCGGCGGCCGTGGCGTCCAATGACCTGACCCTCACCGCCGCGGATCTGCCGCCCTCGTCCTTCGGCTTCTTCCTCGCGAGCCAGACCCAGGGCAGCGTGGCGAATCCCGGCGGGAGCGAAGGCATCCTCTGCCTCGGCGGCGCCATCGGACGCTTCGTCGGCCCTGGTCAGATCAAGAACAGCGGCGCCAACGGCGAATTCGACCTCGCCCTCGACCTGACGGCGCTCCCCTCGCCCACCGGCTTCGTCGTGGCGCTCCCCGGCGAGACCTGGAACTTCCAGGCCTGGCACCGTGACTCGGTCGGCGGCGTCGCCGTCTCCAACTTCACAGACGGGCTCTCGACGACGCTTCAGTGACCGCCTGAGACCCTTCCTCCAACCACGAGGGGCTCCAACCACGAGGGGCCCCAACCACGAGGGGGAGCGACGCCGGGAGGTGCCGCTCCCCCCCTCTTGACTCGGCACGCCGCGTGGCTCAACACGCCTCGACGATCGCCGCCCTGACCCTTGATCCTCGGCTCAGCTCCCCAGGAGCTGCCGCACCGTGGCCACGTGGCGCGCGGCGCCCTCGTCGATCTCGCTGGCCTCAATGCGCTCGTCGACGGTGTGGGCGAGGTCGATGGAGCCCGGCCCCATCAGGAGCGGGGTCCCCCAGCGTCGCAGGTGCGGGGCGTCCGTGCCGAAGCCCACGGGCTCGGCGGGCTCACCCTCCGGCACCAGGAAGCGCACGGGCCCGTACTGCTCCCGCGCCTCCACCAGCTCCACGTGAGCGCCGAGCGCGGCGCCGATGCGGGCGCGCACCTCCTGCGGCTCCTCGACGGCGCGCACGAGGATGCTCGCTCGCGCCTCGGGAGCCACCACGTTGGGGGCGAGCCCGCCCTCGATGGTGCCGACGTTGATCGTCCCCGCGCCGAGGTCCGGGTCCTCGCCCCAGCCGCTGGTGGTCAGGCGCGTGCAGCACCCCACGAGCTCATGCACGGCGGAGGGTCCCAGGGGGTTCGAGCTGTGCCCGGCCACGCCGTGGGCCACGAGGTCTGCGAGGAAGATGCCCTTGTGGCCGCTGATGAAGCGGTTCCCCGTGGGCTCCCCCACAATCGTGTAGCGCGGCGCCCAGCGATCGCGCATGGCGGGGTCATCGCCCAGGGCGTGGTCCGCCGCGGCGGCGCCGACGCTGTCCACCTCCTCGCCCACGGTGAACAGGAAGCCCAAGCGACGCTCTCCCTCCCGCACCAGCCGCTCCGCGGCCATCAGCATCGCGAGGGCCTGTCCCTTGGCGTCGCAGGCCCCGCGCCCGTGGACCGTACCGCCTGTCACCCGCGGCCCGATGAACGGCGGGACCGTGTCCAGATGGGTGCAGAACACCACCTCCGGCCGCCCGGCGCGGGCCAGCACGTTGCGGCGGCCCGGCGCGACGTCCTGGAACTCCACGTCGAAGCCGCGCTGCTGGAGGGCGCGGCCCAGCGCGTCGCCGTAGTCCCCCTCGTTGCCGGTGATCGACTGGATGTCGATCCAGTCGCTGAGCGTCGAGGTGATCTGGCCTTGGTCCATGCCCTCGAGTCTAGCGGCCGACGCGCAGGGGCATCCCCGGTTTGGGCAGGGCCACGGCAGGCAGCCCCTCCCCCGTGGGGACGCCCAGCTCCTTCACCACGGCGACCTCGTCGCACTTGTGGAACTTGGGGCACTTGAGGCAGTCGGTGAACACCTTGTGCGGGAGCGACTCGTGCTCCACGACGGAGAAGCCCAGCTTCTCGAAGAAGCCGGTCACGTAGGTGAAGGCCATCACCCGCGCGATGTCCAGCTCCTCGGCCTCGTCGATCAAGAACTGCGCCAGGCGCCTGCCGAGCCCCAGCTTCTGGAAGCGCGGATCGACGGCGATGGAGCGCACCTCGGCGATGTCGGTCCAGATGATCGCGAGCGCCCCGCAGCCGGCGAACTCGCCGTCCACCGTGGCGACGATGAAGTCGCGGATCTTCTCCACGATGGAGGCCGGCGAGCGCGGCAGCATGAGCCCGTCCGCCGCCAGGCCGTTGATGAGGTCCATCATCGGCTCGACGTCGCGCATGGTCGCGCGCCGCAGGCAGATCTCCGGAGCGGCGCTCACGAGCCAGCCCCGGCGAGGAGCCCCTTCCAGCGCTGGACCTCCGCGGCGACCCGCGCCGCCGCGGTCCCGCCGATCACGTCCCGCCGCGCGAGCAGCGCGTCGGTGCCGAGCTCCTCGGCGAGCGCCACACCCACGAGCTCGGGCATGGTCGCGGCGCGGGCCGCGTCCGAGAGGCGCTCCAGGGGAACGCCCTCCTCGACCGCGGCGTTGACCGCCGCGCCGACCCGGTCATGGGCCTCGCGGAAGGGGACGCCGCGCTTCACCAGCAGGTCCGCGAGATCGGTGGCGTCCAGGTGCCCCACGCCGCACGCGGCGCGGGCCTGCTCCCGGTCGAAGACCACGTCCTGGGCCACCAGCGCGGCGACCTTGAGGCAGGTCCCGGTGGTGTCGAGGGCCTCGAACAGGGCCTCCTTGTCCTCCTGAAGGTCCTTGTCGTAGGCGAGCGGGAGCCCCTTGGTGGTCGTGATGAGCGTGGTCAACGCGCCGTGGACTCGGCCCACCTTGCCCCGCAACAGCTCGAGGGCGTCGGGGTTGCGCTTCTGGGGCATCAGGCTCGAGCCCGTGGAGACCGTGTCCCCGAAGGTCAGCACCGCCGCCTCCTGGCTCGCGAGGAAGATCCAGTCCTCGGCCATGCGCGAGAGGTGCAGCATGGCCGTGGTGCAGGCGAAGATCACCTCCAGCACGTGGTCGCGGTCGCTGACCGCGTCGAGGCTGTTGCGGGTCGCCCCCGCGCTGAACCCGAGCTCGGACGCCAGCGCTTCCCGGTCCACCGGGTACGCCGTCCCCGCGAGCGCGGCGGAGCCCAGCGGGCAGGTGTCCATGCGGGACGAGGCGTCGGCCAGGCGATCGGCGTCGCGGGCGAGCATCTCGACGTAGGCGAGGCACTGGTGCCCGAAGGTCACGGGCTGGGCCCGCTGCAGGTGGGTGTAGCCCGGCAGGGGCGCGTCGTGAAACTCCCCCGCGAGCTCCACCAGCGCCGCCTGGGCCCCGTGGATCCCGGCGCGGACGTCCTCGATGGCCGCCCGCAGGTGGAGCTTGAGGTCCGTGGCGACCTGGTCGTTGCGTGAGCGGCCGGTGTGGAGCTTCTTCCCGAGGTCCCCCACGCGGCGCACGAGCTCCTCCTCCACGAAGGAGTGCACGTCCTCGGCGCGGGACGCGTCGAGGGGCGAGTCGTCCTCCTTCAGCTCCGCCGCGATCGCCTCCAGGGTCGCGACGAGCTCGTCGCGCTCCGCGCCCGTGAGCACGCCCGCGCCCGCGAGGCCGCGGGCCCAGGCCACGCTGCCCGCCAGGTCGTCGAAGACGAAGCGCCGGTCGAAGGGGAGGCTGCGGTTGAGCTCCTCGAAGATCGGGTGCAGGGCGCCCTGAAAGCGCCCGCCCCACAGCTGCGGCTCGGACACCGTCACTCCCCCCGCCCCGCGGCGGCGGCGACGGTGCCGGGCAGGCCGAAGAGCCGCACGAAGCCCTCGCTGTCCTGGGGCTCAAAGCCGTCGCCCATCTTGAAGGAGGCGAGGTCGTCGCGGTACAGGGAGCGGCCGCTGGAGGTCGCGACGGCGGTGGCGCGGCCCTTGTAGAGCTCGACGGTCACGTCGCCGGTGCAGGGCTCCATGGCGTTCGCGAACAGCGCGTCCATGGCCTCGCGCTTGGGGTGGAACCACAGGCCGTTGTAGACGGTCCGGGCGTACTCCGGCGCGATGCGCTCGCACAGGTCCAGGGTGTCCCGCTCGACGCACAGGCTCCGCAGGGTGCGCAGGGCCTA
>Ga0213863_10001743_pt1 | contig 15683 bp, 10 predicted proteins | sample PICome_8_FD_160128 | JGI IMG/M metagenome (GOLD analysis project Ga0213863, IMG submission 160128) | Coastal seawater microbial communities near Pivers Island, North Carolina, United States - PICO497 | ecosystem: Environmental > Aquatic > Marine > Coastal | place: USA: North Carolina... | reverse complement strand
GCAGTTGTGCACCGGCTAACGCACACTCCGCCTCGTCATGCAAACCAGGAAGTGGAGAACACTCGCCGTACCCTACAGTCCCATCCCCAAGTTTCACCTCAAGTAAAAAGCCATGGCGGGATTTTTGCTCAGATTTGGTTGTATCCTTTGCTCGAAGAGGTTCATCGAAAGTGCTCACCGAGACGCTTTCAACAAATATTGAAGAGTCATTATTGATATCATTTTCCACTTTCAGAAAGTGCTCGACCGCAAGTACCGCTTGGCGTTGCGCTGATCTGTGCTCTTCTAAGTTCTGCGGTCTGGACGTCGTCACTTCAATCACGCGATGGCGTCCTTCACCGTAGCTCGTTGCAAGTTCATTCGAAAACGAGTGCATCGATCTAGGATGAGCAAATGCTACTCTGTTAGCTTCGCATAGCAAACGTCGACTGGTATCAGGGGGTGTGGCGAACAGCTTCTCGAAGGTTTCGCGTTCTACTTCATCGGATACTGGGAGAAAGCCGAAAATCCCTCCACCGCCGTTGTTCACAACAACAACAGTTACCGGAGGCTGACCGGGACGCTCGCGCAAGAAGAGTAAGCCGTTTGAATCGTGCTGGAAAGATACATCACCTATGAATAGTGTAACGGGTCGGTTCAAACCACAAGCGTAACCGGCAGCAGTTGATATGATACCGTCGATTCCAGAAGCGCCACGATTCGCAACGACCGGATTACCAAGTATCGAACTACTCTCATCCATAATATCTTCATCGAATTGTGAATACATTTTGATTCCAGTCAAAGCGTCAGCATCGCGAATTGGCATGGAGTTACCGAGAAACAATGCGGAAGACTTTGGCAACGCATTGCAAATTTCAGCCGCCAAGGACATTTCTGTAATCCCATTTTGTTCATCCATCTTCAAAATGCGTCGCGAGAGTACATCTGACACGATTTCGCCACACGCAACGAATGTCTTTGCATAGTACTTTTGCTCGTCTGAGGGCGACGATAGTTCCGCTTTAAGTATTGCGCTCGCAAACACGTCCCTAGAACACTGGATGCGATGTGACACAACGTGACTGGGATCAAAATTCCGAGGAGAAGGATCTACGACTATGTAGGAGACGTTATCAGCAGCAGCTGCGTCGTCGACAAATTTACATAATCGCTTACTCACGATACGGGACCCAAGCTGAACAATGCAGTCGGGTGAAAATCTTTCGACAGCTTCTGCGGAACACAAGAGGTAATCGTAACATTTGACGACATTCAAGTCAGTGGGACTACCGTTGACGCCAACGCGCAAGCCAGAAGTAACATCAGCCAGAACGGCCCACCCGAGTACTTTAGCAGCCATGGCTGACATTAAAGCGTCTTTTGGGTTTGCAGAACCACCGATAATCAAAACACCGCGCTTGGATTCTTTCATTTGGTTCGCGGCGCTTTCAAAAACGGAGAAATCTTGAATCTCCAGAGAATCGTCCGAAATAGTATCCCCGCGCACTTTCTTTACCTCTTCTTTGATACTTTCCATCGTCGCTAACGACATTTTTTCACTCGCACCATCACTATTGTTGACATTGTTTTCAATCTTTTGCCTCGGTCCGAGAGGTTCGCGAAAAGGTAAGTTCACGTGCACCGGTCCAGGGTGAGCGACGTCAGTGGATTTACCGTACGCAACCCGAGCGATATTTCGAAACGTTTGAACTTGTTCATCATTCGTCTGCAAGTCTCCAGGAACAGGGGCATCGACAAAGTAACGTCGAAAGTTCTGAAATATGTCTATTTGATCGATTGTTTGGTTCGCCCCAGTATCTCTCAGCTCTTGCGGACGATCCGCTGTGAGATAAATTGCAGGAGTTTGCGATTCGTGCGCTTCGACAAAGCTAGGTAGTAAATTCGCTACTGCTGTACCAGAACTAACGATAATCGCGCACGGCTTACCGGCTCCTTTACCAAAACCTAAAGCATAAAACCCAAGGGAACGCTCGTCGATGCACACGACCACTTTCGCCGATGGGTGGTTTTCTGCTGCGAGAGCGAGAGGCGTGGAGCGAGAACCAGGAGCGATACAAAATAGCTGAACACCATTCAATACCAGCTCATCCACGAGCGCGTACGCCGCGCGAGCGTTTGGATTATTCGGAAAGTACGCTAAAGCTTTGATGTTCCTGATATTGTTCTGCAGTAACAGCGCTTCCATCGGTTTGGTTTTCAAATTCAATTCTTGCCACTCTGATTTTGCGTTTGCCGCCTTCACCACGCCCACTCCGGCAAAGAGATCTGCAACTTTATTATCACCATTATCACCGTTAGAAAGTAAGGCTGACCTGATGGCGACACAGAATTCGGCGCCTTCAGAATCAATCCAACCGAGTGGTCCAGCATATAAACCTCGGTCAAACGTCTCCGACTTTCGGACAGTTTGCATAGCAAGATCTCGCGGATATCCGCACACGGCAGGAGTAGGATGCAACGCGCTGATGACATCAGATTCGTCAACTTGCTCGTCGATCTTTGCACGAAAGCGCGCGTACAAATGCTGCACAGATACGTGGCGCAGAATTCCTTTTTCGAGCTCTTTGAATACTCCCGAATCGCCGTCACGCGCAATTTTTGCGAGCGATTTTCGAACATCTTCTCTCACGATGGCAAACTCTTCGTGCTCCTTCTCCGATAGAAGCATATCGTAGGCTAACGCAGCATCTTCACCAGGATCACTTCCTCTTGGTCGTGTACCAGCAACGGCTTCAGATTCGACCGATCGCGACGTAATATTTGACTTGAACAGTCGCTCTGGTGAAGATCCGATAAATGAAGTCCCACTCGGGTGCGTCAAAATGAATTGGTACGCGTCTGGATCCCGCCTCTGTAACGACTCAATCAATTCGCACTCAGATACGAACTCAGAAACATCCAAAGTAGTTTTCCTGGCCAAGACCACTTTGCGCAAACTCCTCTTCCCTGATGCATTTTCAGTTCGCTCGATAGCGTCGTCGTCGTCGTCGTCGTCGTCATCACTCTCCCGGGGAGAATCGTCATCTGGCAGCTCTTGCAAAGTAACGCCCGTATTTTCTTCGTTTTCAATTTCGCTATCATCCCTGTTCTTACTGACGAGGTTTTCGAAAACATCCAATATGGACTCGTCCGCGTTAATTCCGCTCCTTCTTCCCATGTTTTTCAAGGCACTTCGCAATCGTTCGGCGCTTCCCATCGGAGCTTCTGCAAACGCATCTTCGTCGAATGAAGTCCCTAATAAGAGTTTTATATCATCTTCTTCATTTTCTCCTAAAGCGTTCATCTTTTCGATCGTTCCACTCACAACGTTCTGCCATGTTTCCTCATCCGGTGAAACTCTTTTACTCGAATTATTCGTCGATGGTGTTCTTGTTGTTATTGTTGTTGCTGCTGTTTTTACTTCTTTTGCACTTGCTTTTAACGATGCCTCGATGGACTCTAAGCATTTCAAGCACTTCTTCACGGCTTCGTCCAACGTTTTTGCGCAACTTCCATCGTTTACAATCCCGTTGTCATCCCAGGAGATGTTTACGCCAACTTCCCCGCACGATATACTTTCAGACACATCCACGATTGGAATGAATACATACCTAGAACCAAAACACTCCCACTTATTACTGTCTACTTCTGCTGCTACTGAATGCGAAATAAAACTAGGATCGAATCGCCCGGCGCCAAACGCTTTCACGTTCTTCGATACTTTCAAAAATTCCCTCACGGCTCGTAAGCGCCTCTTGGTCAACAACGAATCGTCATCATCGATACCATTCGACGAAGGAATCGTTGAAGTCCACAAGCAACTCGCACCGATTGCCGCCATCGCACCTCTCGTGTCTTTTGCAAACTCCTCGTTCACTTCTTTGCCTTCTTCGCTTCCTCCTCCGCCGCCCCTTTTCATTTCCTCTTCCTCCTCGCGCTTCTCTTGTCGCACCGGTTTCGGCGGCGGAGACCTCGGCGAAAAGTAAAACCTGGGCGTCGTATTCGTCCATCGCTCGAGTCTGTTTTCATCTCTTTCTTTTTCGTTCGGTGTTGTTGTCTTCGTCCCTTTGTTCATCGAGGACAAAAACTGCAGAGCGTTTGCGTCTCTGGGCACAAAACACCTAAACCGAAGCATTCCAGATTTGGAAGAACCCGCCGCGCTACCGCTGCTCGTCCTACCGCATTCGCTCTCTATCGTCTCGCGTAATCGTGCAATCGCTTTCTCAATCGTGTTTTCACTCGATACTTCCTGTAACCGAACAAACTCTAACCGTTTTTGTTGTTGTTGCCTTTGAGGAGGAGTATCTTCTCCTCCTCCTCCCATCAACTCATCGTCGAATGAAGACGTCGTCGTCGCGTTGTCCGAAGATATCGCGTTGTTCCGTGCGAATCCTCCTCTGGACGACGACGTAAACGACGACGGCACAAACGACGAGTTTGCTCTCTTTTGACGCTGTTTTAATGATGATGAGAAGAGGTGTTGTCGTCGCGAAAATCGAGAGGAAGTTTTCTTTTCTTTTCCTCCGTCATCGATGCTTCGCGGTACCGCGAAGCAGGAGCGACAGACCAGCAAACCCGTCGTCGTCGTCATCTCCTTCGAAAAAACGATGACGAGATGCTCTCTTCCTTTCTCCAAAACGAAATAATACGAGAAGAGAGAGAGAGAGGGAGAGAAGGAAAGGTTCTCTCTTGTCGCTCGTGAAGAGATGAATTTTTGAGGAAGCAGATAAGGAGAAAGGTGAAAGAATCAGAGAAAGAGACACACGAGAAACTACCATAAGACGAGAGAAAGGCAAAGAAAAGCGAGAGAGATAAATCGCGCGCATTTAAAGTATCAAACATCATAATCACAAAAATAGGTTCTATCATCTACCACTTACCCTTTCCGCGACCGCCTTTGCTAAACTTGCCGCCTCTTCCGCCGCCCCTGCCTCTTCCTCCTCCTCGTCCACCGGACCAGCGACCGCCGCCGCCGCCGCCGCCTTTCGTTCGGACTAAAGCTTGCAATTCCGGCGGTATCGCTTGGTCTGCGCCTTCCATAATCTGCACCAACTCTCTCGCTTGTTGCGAATCTTCTCTGGTGAACAGAGTGTGCGCGATGCCGGTTTTACCGGCGCGTCCGGTACGTCCGATTCTGTGGACGTAATCTTCAACCGCGCCGGGAAAATCGTAAATCAAAACCATAGCCACGCCAGGGATATCTAAACCTCTCGCCGCGACATCCGTGGCAACCAACACGTTTCCTCTTCCTTTACGAAAGTTGTCTAAAGATTTTTCGCGCTCGTGTTGGTCTTTATCGCCGTGAATGGCGCCGCAACTGTGGATGCCGCTTTGTCGCAACTTTCGATCGAGGAAATCGCACCGCCTTTTCGTTCCGCAAAACACAATGCACGTATCTTTCTCTTCCAACTCACCCATAGCTTGCATGCAGTTATCGAATTTCTCGTCTTCTGTGCACACTTGGACGATTTGCGTGATCATTTTATTCGCGGTGAGTTTCCCGGTGCCGCCTTCGCCGATGGACACTTGGATCGGTTTCGTCGTAAAGTTCGCGGCTATTTTCTGCACCGCTTTCGGCCAAGTCGCGGAGTAAAAGAGCGTCTGCCTCGCGTGCGGACACAGTTTGATGATTTTCTTAATTTGGGGTTCAAAACCCATATCCAACATGCGATCGGCTTCGTCTAAAACGACGTACGTCGCCGCGCTGGCGGAAACCGGCGCGGAAAATCCCGGCGGCGGGTCCAAGAAATCGTTGATTCTCCCCGGCGTCGCGACAACAATGTCCGCGCCACCTCTCAGCGCTCTCAACTGGTCGCCTTTAGCCGCTCCGCCGTAAAGAACGACGCATTTTGCTTTCACCGCCGGGCAAAACTTGGCGCACTCGTCGTTGATTTGAATCGCCAACTCTCTCGTAGGCGCCAAGACGATACTCGTCGGTTTCACCGCTCCTGGTTTCCACCGACCGTTGACGAGTTCCATCTCCGGTGCTTTCTGAGGTCCGCCGTTCTTTTTTATTCTCGTCAGTGCCGGTAACAAAAACGAGCACGTCTTCCCGCTCCCCGTTTTCGCAATCGCGACGATATCTCTCCCGGTTAACGCTATCGTCCAACTAAACGCCTGAATAGGCGTCGGTTTCTCGTACCCTTGCTTCTTCAACGCGGCTACAATTTCCATGGGGAATATTTCGTGACACTTCTCGAAGGATAAAATCGGGTTCGGCGCGTCTTTCGTGCTCACCGTGACGTGATGTTCCTTCACGTACGCTTTCATCTCTTCCTCGTCTGAAACTGACATTTTATTCGTCTTCTTCTTCTTGGATGAGAATATATCGTCGTCCTCTGAATCGACGACGGCGATATTCGCATCATTTCCGTCGTCGTCGTTCCCTTTCGACTTCTTTAACTTCTTTGCCTTCTTTTCCTTCTTTGACTTCTTTGACTTCCTCTTCTCATCATCATCATCATCATCATCATCATCTTCATCTTCAGCAGCCGCCGCCGCCAACTCTAATTTCCGTTTCTTATTCGCTTTCTTCTCCGCTTTCCTAATCTGTTTTGCCGCTCGTTTTTCTTCTTCCTCCGAAAAGGAAGATTTCAAAGCTTTTGTCAAAGCAGCGGCTTCGCCTTTGCCCATTATATAATGTTGTTGTCTTCTTCTTTGTCTTTGTCTTCTTCGGAACAAAGTTGTGTGGTGTGTGTGTGATAAAAAGTTTTTGGAGATGAAATAAAAATGTTTTTATTTTTTTCATGAAGAAAAAGGTGTATTAAACTTATGCTGCTAAAATTTTCTCTCTTTTATCTATCATCTCCTAAAACTACGCGGCACACCCGATTCGCCGTGTTCTCTATCTCTATGACTAGTATTATTTTGAGTATTGTTATTGTTTCTCGTCGTCGTCGTCGTCGTATAATTATTCGGCGAAGAATGAGGCCCCGACGAGGTGTTGTTGTTGTTTTCTTCCTTCCTTCCGGGAAACGTCATCTTTGGCAAGACGTATTTGTTGTTTTTATCGTCGAACCACGCGCTTCGAGGACCGAGCTTTTGTTCTCTCTTCCTGTCGAGCTCGTCCGTTTCCTCTCGAGATGGGATAGCTAAGGTGAATAAATCCGAGGCGGCGAGGACGCGCGCGTCGCCTTTCGCTTTCGCGGCTTCCTCGACCAAGACGCCGACGTGCATTCGTTCCTGGAAGAGCTCGTCTTCGGACGGTTCGTGGTCCGGTGGAGCCTCGTTATCTTCTTGGTCTTCTTCATCTTCTTCATGGTCGTCGTCGTCGTCATATTCGTATTTGCTGTTGCTCGGAGCTGAAGAAGAACTAGAGGCGGAAGTCCCGGAGTAGCGCGCGGAAAAGTGCGTCAAAACCAAAGTTCGAGCGTTGACCCTTTTGGCAAACGATCCCGCCATAGCCGACGTCGAGTGACCTTTGAATAAAGCTTCTTTCGCTCGCTCCGCGTTGAACGTGGACTCGTGGACGAGAACATCCGCGCCGTACGCCCATTTCGCGATGCCTTCTGAGCCGCACGTGTCGCCGAGCATGACGATTTTTCTTCCCGGTCTCGGCAATTCCATCGCCTCTTCCGGAGTGATGATCCTCCCAGGTTCTTTAGGAGACTCGACCGATTTTCCAGCTTTGAAATTTTTATACAAAGGGCTCGGGGGTAAACCTTGTTCAGTCAACCACTCGACTTTCATGTGCCCGTCGCGATCTTTCTCTTCGATGACGTACCCGAAACACGGGACCGGGTGTCGCAACGGCGCCGCGCGAATGCACACGTTCTCGTCCGCTAAAACAACCCAGGATGGCCACGCGTGTCGATTTTCTTCTTCCCACTCTCTCGCTTTATACCTCGGAAAACCGACGTGGTTCATGCCTTCTTGCGGCCAACAATCCCCAAAGACTAAATTACCTCGTTTCTTCCACGCGCAATCTTCGTTCACCGCGACGTGCGCCGGGACCTTACCGTTGCACTTCTCAAACTTTTCTCTCGACGGCGTGGTCAATTCCGTGACGATAATATCCGTCCCGAGTTGCGTTCTCGAGTACGTCATCGCGGCGTGTACGAACGCTTTTAAACCTGGTGGACCGGTAATCACGAGCGGTTCCTGATCCTTGAACGCGTCTCGAGGGCCTCGTCCGTTGTTCCCGTTTCTCTTCTTCTTTTCGTCTTTTTGCTTGTACGTTTCCGACCGACACGCGGAAATCGCGCACAATAAACCGGGTAAACCGAAAATGTGATCTCCGTGCATGTGCGTGATGAATATTCTAGAAATTTTACTCAACTTTACCCCGCATCGCATCATCTGGTGCTGCGTCGCCTCGCCGCAATCGAACAACCACACCTCGTCTTTCGTTCTCACCGCGGTCGCGCTCACGTTTCTCGAAAACGTCGGCGCACCCGAGGAAGTTCCTAACCACGTGATTTCTAATCCAGTGAACCCTTTCCCGTCCTCGCGATCTTTCGCGATGTCCAGTTCTAACCGTAAGTCCTCCGTCGCGAACGAGGCCGGAGACGCTTTCCCGTTCATGACGTTCCTTTTAATGACAACACCATTATTATTCGCACTATTCGCTGTTGCTTTTTCCGACGGTTGTTGTTGTTGTTGTTGTTGCTGATGCTGTTGTTTAGGAGGAGAAGGAACTGAATCAACGGCTTCTTTTCCTTCTTCTGATAAATCTAATTCTTCTTCTTCTCTCAATAATCGTGCAATCAACTCTTGCTTTTTCCCGCTCACTTTTAACTTTCTTTTGGCTAACCGTTCTCTCAGTTCGGACACTTTCAACTTTTCTAACTTCTCCGCGCGATGAGTGCGAGTAGTATTACCTTCTTCTTCTGACGACGTTATCTTTGTCGCCGTCGAAGAAGAAGAAGACAAAGAAGAATGCGGTTGATGAGGATGTTGTTGGCGGCTCACCATTCGTCTCGTTTTACTTGATGGTAAAAATTCCTTCCGCGCGACGACGTAAACGACGACGACGACGACGCGCTCGTACTCGCACGACTACTCGTAGTAGTGCTACTCCTTTGGACGACGACGGAGAATACTACGCTTCGCATGATGATGATGATGATGGTGTGTAATAATAATAAAAGAAAAGCAAAGTTTTGTGAAGGTTTCCTATTAACGAAATTCTCTATTTTTTACTAGTGAACAACTCGGATGTGAACGACTTCCGCGCGACACCATCGACTATATATACTCGTATTATTATAATTTAGGCCCGGTGATGCCTAAAAACTTCGTGTGCGTTCCGTACGCCACGACGGCTCCATTTTCGTCTCTTAACTCGCACTGGCTAAACCCCATAGTTTTCCCTAATCGTTTCGATATCGCTTCGACGGTGACGGTTGAATGCATTCGAGCACTTTTGACGCACGAGACGTGCAAATCCGTGGTCACGCCGCCACCTTTTTCGCTATTTTCATCGTCCACCAGTAACGCGCACGTGGTTAACACGTCCACTATTGTCGCTATGCACCCTCCGTGTAACGTTCCGAATCGATTGCATAAGGATTCGTGGACGTATAAGTCACATCTGATGCCGTTTTCTTCTTCTATTTGAGCTCTCATTTTGTTCTCCCCGTTGTTCGATGATGATGATGATGATGATGATGATTTTCCTCGTGTGATTTGCGTCAAGTTCGAGCAGTGTAAAAGAGGTATCTTATCGAACGTGGTGTTTTGCGGGTGCGTGACGATGTCGAAAAACTTCATCGCTCGAACGAAACCCCGAGACGACGACGACGACATAGAGTCGTCTTCTGTGCGTGCGTGTGTTTCTTTGTTTTAAGTTGTATATGTTTTTTGTGGAAAGTGTGGAAAGAGCTCTCGACCATTTTCTGTTGTTTTGTCCACGTTTACCACAAATTTACACGCACAAAAGAGACTCGTTGTAGAAGAGATTGAGACATTTGCGTCGTCGTCGTCAATTACTATTAACGCATAGTATATAGTAAGAGAGAGAGTGTGTGCATAAGTGTTTCGTTGTGTTTTGTTGTGCGATTTGCGCGGACGAAAGAAGACTCTATTAAAGACAAAACAGAGAGAGAGAGAACGAGAGAGACATAATTGTGTGCTGGGGGTGATCATCGCAAAATCAATCATCATCATCCTCACCGAGTGTTAGGGACAGAGAGAGAGAAAGAAGAAGAAGAAGAAGATATATATACATATATCCGTAGCGTAACTTAGATATACAACGTTGAAAAACACGTCCTACTCATCAGATTGAGTAAAAGTTTCAAAAGAGCTTTTTCTTGTTTCCGTCGTCGGTCGTTTTTTATATATTTATTCTTTCGTTTCGGTAAACGCCGCCTCCTCCTCAAATCCTCAAAAATATTCGAGAGAGAACAACAGAAAGATTTTAGTAGTAAAAGAATAATAAGAAAGCAAATATGGCACCGTTATCAGAAACCGCGAAGAACTACAAAGACGCTCTGTCCGAACTGAAAATGAACAGCAAACCAATCATAACGAGTTTGACGATGTTAGCGACGGAAATAGCGAAAACGGACGACGACGAAGCGAAGACGGAAGCGAGGAATATCGCCAACGTGATTGAAACCAGAGTCGTGGAGAAAGCGAGAGATAGTCGAGTGGCGTTGGCGACTTTGTACGTGTTAGATTCGATCGCGAAGAATTGCCGAGACCCGTACGCGTCGGTGTTTGCGCCGCACGTGGCTGGGGTGTTTTTGACCTTGTTCGCGCAGACGGACGAAAAGACGAAACAATCGATGAAAAAATTATTGGGAACGTGGGAAACGCAAAACGTGTTTCCGAGAGAAGTTTTAGCGAGAATTCAAACGGACGTAGATTTGAGTGGGAACGCGCGAGTACCGCCGCCACCACCACCGATCGTGCACCAACACCAACAGAGAGTCGTACCGCCACCGCCGCCGATACTTATGATGGGACAACCGGCGGCGGCGCCACTGCAGCAGCAGCAGCAGCAATTTTTAGGACAACCGGCGCCGCTCGTAGCTGGTGGCATGCCGGTCGTTTTACCGGACTTGAGTGGGTTGTTGAACACGCTCAAAGCGCAACAAGCGCAATCTGTCGGAGGAGGATCTCATCAATCGTTGCAAGGTATCGTCGCCGCTGCGCCGCAGCACCACCACCACCGACCGGTGACGCCAGATTTCGCGAACGAAGACTTTGATTTCCTAGATGCCGAAGAAAGCTTGAAGAAGTTTAAGAGAGATCCAAAATCGATGAATAAGCGGCGCGAGTATTTAGTCAACGCGTTGTACGATGATTTACCGTTTAAATGCGCACAAACCGGACGTCGCTTCGCGTCGAAAGAGTCGTTGGATCAACACATGGATTGGTTACACGCGAAGAGAAGAAGGAAGAAATCCGGTCGCGCCTGTCGAGGATGGCACGTCTCGGCGAAGGAGTGGATTAAAGGAACGATTAAGATGGGTGAGGTGGACCCTGAATTCGACGCGTTCGCCGCTGGAGAGAAGAAGAAGAAAGAAAACGCCGTAGGGATCGTCATCGATGAAAATTTAGATTTGAACGATTTGCCAAGCGTCCTGGCGATCGAGTCGCAGAAAAAGTGCGCGTTATCTGGAGAACCGTTCGAAACGTTTTGGAACGAAAAAGCGCAAGAATGGCACTATGGTAAAGCGGTGAAGTTGAAACGAGCGATTGGATCGAAGAAAGTTAAAGCTGGGGAAATTGCGTTGATTAGCGCCATCCCGAAGGAAGAGTTGGAGCCAGAACTCATCGAAGCCATCGCAAAGGCGCAGCCGAGAAACGCATCCACGAAAGGTGCAGTTTTACGCGAAAGTAAGCGCGCAAAGAAGTAAAAAGATGTACGAATGAATGCAGTGCGTAGCATGAGTAGTAATAAGTAGTAGTAATGTAGTAGTAGATAACTTTAATATAAAAAATAGTAGTAGTTTTTAAAAGCTGAACAAAAGAACAAGTAGTAGTAAAATTGACAAACGTCGTGGAACGCAAACAACAATTTTGAATCAAATAAGAATGAAAACAACAACAACAACAACGATAACATGATGAAACAAATCAAAACATGAAAACCGATAACAATGACCAACAACAATATAACATGACTGATGAGAACAAGAATCCAAGATCAAGCAAACAATAACTTTCAAATTTTGAGAGAGCTGAGTATGCGCGAAAAAACGCAAAACATCACTAACAACACAGGCACACGGGCACACACGCGCGACGTAAAATCCAAAACAAATTTCGAGAGAGCAATCGAAAAGAGAGAAGAAATGGTGGTGCGCACTTTTTTCTTTCTGCCGCTGCTGCTACTGCTATAAATACTGCTCTGTTGTTGCCCGCTCTAATCTAAATCATCTCTTCTAGTATTGTCAGTGTCCAAATAAACCATCATCACCATCATATCATCATCATCGTCATCATCATCATCGTCATCATCATTCAAAAAATTAAGCCCATTTCGTCTCGCCAGTTTTGCTATTGTAATAGTACGGCTTCCCTTCCGAGTAGTACGTCGCCCAATCGCTCGCCGCAGCCGCAGCAACCGCTTGCGGCTGTGAGGGGTCGTATTCTTGTTGTTGAGGAGCGGCGTAGACTTGTTGCTGCTGATAATATTGCTGATACTGTTGCATCAACTGTTGTTGTTGTTGCGGTTGTTGTTGTTGCGGCACTGCTGCACCGTACACTTGGGGAACCGCCGCTGCGCCGTAAACTTGCGCCGTTTGCGGGGCGCCACCGTATACGTTCACCGGTGCCGCCGCAGCCTGTTGTCCGTACGCCATGCCGTATTGTTGTTGCTGCTGTTGAGCGGCGTACATTCTCTGGCCGTTCGGGCCGAACGTTTGGTTCGCCTTCTCAATCGCTTCGTTCACTAATCGTTCGCACTCTTTTACGTTCGCCGCGGTACCAGTGATGACGCAAGTTACAGGTTGTTTCGATCGATCCATTTGTACGTCGCACCCGGTTCTATCGCGAAGCAATTTCACGTGCGCGCCGCCTTTACCGATGATTCTACCTTCGTGGCCTTGGGTCGGGATGATAATTCTCGTTTGGCCTTCCGGGATGATCGGGTTGATGTTACTACCACCTTCCTTAGCACCGCCTTGTTGCTGTCCGTACACGTTAGCAGCACCACCGTAATACCCGCCGTACACGCCACCTCCGGCGCCGCCGCCCATTTGCATAGCCGCGTATTGCGAAGGCGTCATCATTTGTTGCTGTTGCTGTTGATTTTGCATCCTTTGCATCCCGAACGTATCCGTCTCTAAAGCCATGGTTTCTAAAACCACCTGTCTCGCTCGAATAACGTCTATTCGTTTGCCTTGCACGTTACAGATGCCCGAACCTTTGACGACTTTCAAGTTTGCACCTGAGACGCGTTCGATGTCGCGAATCGTCGCGCCGCCTTTGCCAATCACTCGTCCTTCCTTTCCTGGGCACGGAATTTCAATCGCAACTTCTTGATCGTTCGGAATACCTCTCAACTCTTCCGGTAACGACTCCTCCTCGATGGAATACGCGTTCACGTTGGCGGCTGAAATCCCGTTCAACGTCTCGTGTTCCTTCAACACGGCGCCTTGTTGTATACTCGACGCCGGATGTCTGTCCGCGATTGACCCGGTCTCGCACACCTCTTGAATGATTTTCTTACACTCTTCCATTTCGCTGGTCGGACCTTTCACTGCGCACGTGCCGCTCTCCCGGTCGATTTTAATCGACGCTCGGAACCTCGCTTCGATGTATTTCAAAGTTTCCCCTTTCTTCCCAATCAAACGTCCTTCGTTGCCTTTGATGTACACCGTCATCGTGCAGTTTTCCGGGTTAAGCGGGTCCGCGATCAACGATTCCAACGTTTTTACATCTTCCTTTTCTTTATCGTTGTCTGAATCGTCGTCGTCGGAAAACTCTTTCTTTTCTTCTTCTTCTTCTTCTTCCTTCTTCGATTTCTTCTTCGCGATCGAAACTTTTTTCTTCTTCTTCTTCGTGTCTTCTTCTTCTCCGTCTTCTTCTTTTTCAGACACGGGTAAAGATGGCTCTTCTTCTTCTTCCGAAGACGCTTTCCTTTTCTTCGTCGTTTTCTCTTCTTTTCCTTCGTCTTCTTCTTTCATCATAAAGTCTTTCAATTTCGCCGCCAAAGTCGCTTTTAACTCTTTCTTCTCGTACGCGATTTCTTTCTCATCCAAAAACGCTTTCAACTTCGCCACGGTCAGTTTGTCGATCTCCGCTTCCGTCATTTTTGACGATGATGATGTTCCCGCCATTGTTATTATATAGTATTCTACGTTGTTCTTCTTTGTCGTTCTTTAGTATGAGCAAAGAAGCGCGTTTAAAACTACTCGCAGAAGGAAGAGATGCTTTTGTGACGATTAATTCTTCACAAGGGTGAAAGGAAAGCAACACGAATTGTTTAGGGTTACAGTTAAAAAATTTTTTGTGTTCTTCTCAAAATTCACAATCGACTCTTGGCGAGCAAAAAGTTTCGCTCGTCCACGCTCTCGAGAAAAGCTCTTTGGTACATTTTTTTTCTTTTCCTTTCTTCTTCCTCTTGGTCTTGGTCTTCTTTTTCTACTGTTTTGCTTCTATTATGACTATTACTATTACGAATCATCGAAGAAGATGACAAAGAAGAAAACAAAACGTCGTTTGTTTTCATCAAAGACGAGGATTCAGACGACGACGCTAACGACGACGACGATGAATTTGAATTTTTCATCTCTAAAACGGCTTCGACTAAAAACCGACCAATCAACGCTCTCGTCCACTCGCACCCGGGTTCGTGCAATAACAAGTGTCCTTTCGTGTGCGTGAGTTTGACGAACTGTTTATTTGGGATGGATTTCAACGAGCGCGAGAACAAGCGTTCGGTGGACTGCGCGCACGTCGCCGCGTCCTTCTCGGCGTGCACGGCGAGTATGTTTCTCGTTATCCCATCGAGACGTCCACTTTCACTCGCTTTTTCCAATCCTTTCATCGCTTTTAAAATCTCGTTCCCGAACCTCGCTCGCGCTTTCCCCACGTAATTAAACGGATCTTCCTCAAACTCTCTCGCCGTGGCCGCGTCTTCGGTTAAACTCTGCATCGTCGTCGCCGGAACGACTTTCATATTCGGCGTCGCTTTTGCAATCACCTCCCCAACCATTGCCAAAGCTTTCTTCTGCGCGGTCCATTTCACGTTAATCGCCGGCGCGATTAAAACAATCGCGAAAAAGTAGTTTTTCGGATACGTCATCGCGCAACGCAACGCGAACAACCCGCCTAAAGACACACCGGCTAAAGCGATTGGAACTTTGCGTCCAAATCTCATCTGTGCGTACTCCACCACCGCTCGGAAATCTTCCACGCACTTTTCAAAACTTTCAATCTGGTGTTTTATCTCGCAGTCGTAATTGTCCGATTTGCCGTGTCCGATGTGATCGAACGAAACCGAGGCGATGTTGTACTTTGCGCTCGCCCACAGGGAAAACGTTTCGGCAAATCTCGAGGAGTGTTCGTGTAACCCGTGGGAGAAAATAACCACACAATTTATATTTGTTTTCGTCGCAGGCAAATCGGTGCGAACGAACAGTTTTCGTTTCTTTTCTCCTCGTTCCAGGAAGAGGAAGTCTGACGACTCCGTCGTCATCGCGTGTGTTCTTATTCTTATTCTTAGTAGTAGTAGTAGTAGTAGTGTGAAGAGAAAATTCAGTTTTTAACGAACTCTTATGAGAGAGACGAAAAAAATTTAATTG
>Ga0213863_10001739_pt1 | contig 15700 bp, 14 predicted proteins | sample PICome_8_FD_160128 | JGI IMG/M metagenome (GOLD analysis project Ga0213863, IMG submission 160128) | Coastal seawater microbial communities near Pivers Island, North Carolina, United States - PICO497 | ecosystem: Environmental > Aquatic > Marine > Coastal | place: USA: North Carolina... | reverse complement strand
TTTTCTGTTTGATTTACGGAGGTTTTCATCAACTTAAAGTTGATGGCGTTGTCTTTGTTGGTCAGCAAGTAAAAGTCATTTTCGAAATGAGAAACACTGTATTCTAGACCTTTTTCTCTGGCTTGCAACATTTGAAAGCTTCCCGTTGGATTGTCTGCCTCCAAAAACTGAGTTTCTGTAGAAAGGGTACTGTAGGATCCAATAATAATGTATTTGTTTGACTTCGTTTTTGAGACATAAGTTCCAAAAGTATCTTCTTTTTCATGATACACCTCAATATCTTCGGAGGAAGATGTGCCAAGAACATGTCTAAAAATCTTTTCACTTCGAAGTGTCACAGGGTCTTTTTTTGTGTAAAAAAGAGTTCGATTATCATTTGCCCAAACAGCACTTCCAGTAGTATTTTCTATAAGATCATCATAAATCTCACCCGTTTCTAAGTTCTTTATTCTTAAGGTATATTGTCTTCTACTAACAGTATCTGTTGCAAAAACGACCAGTTTGTTGTTTTCAGAAATAGTCAAACCGCCTAATTGATAATAGTCAAATCCCACAGCCATTTCATTGACATCAAACAAAATTTCTTCTTTGGCTTCTAAACTTTCTTTTTTTCTGCTGAAAATAGGATATTGCTTGCCTGTTTCATAGCGCGTAATGTAAAAATAACCATTGTCTTTGTAGGGAACAGAAGCATCATCTTCTTTTATTCGACCTTTCATTTCTTGAAACAAGGTTTCTTGAAAATCTTTTGTAGGAGCAGTACTCTCCTTATAGTACTCATTTTCAGCGTGTAAATAATCAAGAACATTCGTTGTTTGATCGTCTTTTTCTGCTGCCAATTTTTGAGCATCCGACAAACGCATCCAAAAATAATTATCAATTCTTACGTCGCCGTGTTTTTCTAATCTTGTTGGTTTTTTGACTGCTTTTGGAGCTATTAATGATTTCCTTTTCATCGAATCTGTTTTAGAACGCTGGCAAAAATAAGACTTAATAGCATAGCGAAAAGAAATATCTTACTCCTTTTTCTAAAAGATGATTCCATAAATTTTATTAAGTTTGTTTGCATGCACCATAAAAAATTGGAAATTGCTTCCCAAAAAGAAACAAGCGGCAATCGCAACAATAAAAACAGCTACAGGATTTAATTAGGAAAATAAATAATGATACAATACCTATACTTTGTAAGTTTAGAAGACTTTATGATTCCTTGTTTAAACAAGAAATTATTTGGCTTTGATTGTCCAGGTTGTGGTATACAACGGGCTATAGCATTTCTTTTTCAGGGCGATTTTATAGCCGCCTTTAAAATGTATCCTGCCATATACACACTACTATTCTTTGGTGGTTTCATTTTATTGAACAGGAAAATGAACTTTAAACATGCTCAGCGAATTATTCTTATATTGGCAATCTTAAATGTTTTTATAATACTAGGAAGCTATATCATAAAAATGAATTTACAAATTAACTAACCCAAAAACGAAATGGAAAAACACACATTACCAAATTCAACCGGAATACTTGTATTAGGAATTTTATCAATCATAACTTGTTGTTGTTATGGTGTTGTCGGATTAGTGCTTGGGATTGTTGCACTTGTTATGGCCAAAAAAGCAACGAACCTATACAAAGAAGCTCCAGAGAACTATACGGGTTATTCTAATGTAAAAGCAGGAAAAGTCCTTGCCATTATTGGTCTTGTGTTCAATGTATTAATGCTTCTTTATATGATTTTTATTCTTATTTTCATTGGTATGGAAGGATTTCAAGACCCAGCAGTGTTTGAACAATTGTTTCGCTAACTGTATTCAAATACATGAAAAAAGGAGCGAAAATATCGCTCCTTTTTTTGTAAAAATACATGTATTCTTATTTCTTAAATTCAGTAATTGTTTTTTTAATAATCGAAATACAATCCCTTAGTTCTGCTTCTGTCATTACCAAAGGCGGCGCAAAACGAATGATATTCCCATGCGTTGGCTTTGCTAACAATCCGTTGTCACGCAACTTCATACATATATCCCAAGCCGTGGTACTATCTTCGGTATCATTGATTAATATTGCATTCAACAGCCCTTTACCTCTGACCGATTTTACCAATTCGTTTTCAGATACAAATTGTGACAATTCTGCTCTAAAAATTTTACCCAATCGATCTGCGTTTTCAGCTAAATCTTCCTCTTTCACAACTTCGAGTGCTGCAATAGCCACTGCTGCCGCAATTGGATTACCTCCATAAGTAGAACCGTGATTTCCTGGCTGAATGACATTCATAATTGCATCATTTGCCAAGACTGCAGAAACTGGATATGCGCCACCACTTAAAGCTTTTCCAAGGATTAGGATATCTGCTTTAGTTTCTGGAGTTCCTTCACAATTCTTCGTTGGACAGGTACAATTTCCACAAGTAGCCAACAAACGTCCAGTTCTTGCAATTCCTGTTTGTACTTCATCGGCAATAAATAGCACTTTGTATTTTTCACACAATGCTTTTGCTGCCGCTAAATATCCATCAGAAGGTACATATACTCCTGCTTCACCTTGAATAGGTTCTACTAGAAAACCAGCAATATTTGCATTGGCTTTCAAAGCCGCTTCCAATGCTGTTAGGTTGTCATATTCAATTTTTATAAATCCGTTTGTAAACGGTCCAAAATTCTTTCGTGCAACCGGATCATTTGAAAAAGAGATGATGGTGGTTGTTCTCCCATGAAAATTATTTTCGCAAACAATAATTTGCGCTTCATTTTCAGGAATTCCTTTTACTTCATAAGCCCATTTTCTACAAATTTTCAAAGCAGTCTCTACCGCTTCTGCCCCTGTATTCATTGGAAGTAATTTGTCAAAACCAAAAAGTTCCGTTGCAAATTTCTCATAGGTTCCAAGCAGGTCATTATAAAATGCTCTTGAAGTTAAACTCAATGTTTTCGCCTGATGAACCATTGCATCCACAATTTTCGGATGACAATGTCCTTGGTTTACTGCGGAGTAAGCGGAGAGAAAATCGTAATATTTCTTTCCTTCTACATCCCACACATACACCCCATCACCTTTGCGCAATACTACGGGAAGTGGATGATAGTTGTGTGCACCGTACTTGCTTTCTAAATCGATCGCTTTTTGCGACGTAAGTTGTTCTAAAACAGCCATTTTTTAAACTTTTAAATGTTTATAATATTATAACCATTCCTGTTCTACCTTTATCCTTTCGAAGTTTCGAAAATTCAGCGTGGGAAAGAAATCATCCCCGAAGTAGTACAAAAGTAGCTAAAATAAATGAACTGTGTAATACTGAATTTTACCAAAGATGTATTTGGCAGGGTTGGCCTTTTTGATCTGCCATTTTTTCAATCTCAAAAGTGGAAACTACCACAATCACATGCATAAAAAAAGAAGTGCTTGCCAAAATAGTTGCTTTTAAAGGATTGATAGTTTTTCTAAACAGGTAAAGGCATTATCAATAAGTTTGCTTAATATTGCAATCCAATAAATGATAGAGAATGCCGCGTAGAGAACGAAATAAGTTTGTAAAAAAAAATCAAGTTTTAGAGTTAAAAATTGAAGCCTATGCTTTTGGAGGAAAGGGAATTGCAAAAATTCGCAGTGAAGCGGGAGATTTCGTAGTTTTTGTCCCCAATACCTTGCCCGGTCAATTGGTGAAAGTTCAGATAAGCAAATCAAGTAAAAATTATGCCGAAGCAAAACTAATTGATGTACTTACACCCTCAGAAGATGAAGTAGAAGTACCCTTTCAAGACATTCCTGGCGCTCCTTACATTCAGTTACCCATTGAATTGCAGCACCAATACAAAAAAGAAAGTACCCTTTCTTTATTCAAAAGGATTGGAAAAGTAACCAACATCGAAGATTTGTTTGATGAATTTGTAAGCTCACCAAATGTATTTCACTATCGAAATAAAATGGAATATGGTTTTTCTGCTATCGGATACGATCGGGTTGCAAAAAGAGACAAAGACGAATTTACCTTAGGCTTCAAAAGACGTGGTGTTTGGTGGATGGGAGACAATTTAGACAAAGACTCTGGCTTGTTTGACAAGCAAATGGAAGACGAACTAAAGAACATCCGTGCCTATTGTATTGAAACGGGGTTGCCCCCTTGGCATGGCCCCAAGAAAGAAGGTTTCTTTCGCTACTTTGTGGTACGAAAATCTTTCAAAACCAATGAGTTACTGTGTAACTTAGTTACTACCTCTGAAGCTTTAGATCAATTTGATTTGCAAAAGTTTGCCACTTTCTTAAAAGGTATTTTTGGAGAACGTTTGGCCGGTTTGTTGCATACAATTAATGATGAAACTGGAGACCGAACAATCGCCACTTCTGGTCGTATTAATTTGGTATACGGAAAAGATAAAATTGTAGAAGAACTGCTTGGATTGAACTTTGAAATTAGCATGAAAAGTTTCTTTCAAACAAATCCAAAGTGTGCAGAAAAACTATATCATAAAGTAGTAGAATACGTTTTGGAAGATCAAACAAAAGTAGACAATACCATCGTCATGGACTTGTTTTGTGGGACGGGTACCATTGGGCAAATTGTGGCTTCAAAAAGTAAAAATGCTAAAATAGTTGGAGTAGATATTGTCGCTTCAGCCATTGAAGATGCTAAAAAAAATGCCCAAAGAAACCACATAGAAGGCTTGCAGTTTTATGCCGCTGATGTTGGGAAATTTTTAGTTGCGCATCCCGAATACAAAAACAAAATAAAAACAATTATTTTAGATCCTGCTAGAGCTGGAATTGCGCCCAAAACATTACAAAAGATCATTGCATTGAATGCAGATCGAATGGTTTATGTATCTTGCAACCCTGCGACACAAGCAAGAGATACCGAATTGCTAAGAGCAGCTGGATATCAAATTAAAAAAATGAGTTTGGTAGATCAATTTCCTCACACTGCGCACATCGAAACGGTAGTATTGTTTGAAAAATAAGAAGAGAGATCATTATTTAGAAGGAATTAACACTTTTTCCTGAAAATGATGATATTTTAGCAAGACAAAAAAAACACTTAGATTGAAAACTATAAAGTTTACCAAAATGGAAAGATTAACCGAAAAGGAAATAGCCGAAAAATTAGCTTCATTAAACGATTGGGATTATTATGACAATGCACTGCATACCGATTTTGAATTTGACAATTTCAAAGATTGTATGTCTGCCATGAATCGAATCGCGTTTGAATGTGAGGCATTGAATCATCATCCAGAATGGACCAATGTATACAATACGTTGGACATTAAACTAACTACACATGATGCAGACGGATTGACTGCCTTGGACTTTCAACTGGCAACCTTGATCAATCAAATTGTAGAAGTAGAAGAATAGCATTCTTATTGAGTATTTTTGAACCGTATTATGAATTCATTTTAATGAAAAGAAGCATCCTCCTTTTGATCCTTTGTATGGCTATTTTTAATCGCTGTGAGAAAGATGATTTTTGTACCAAAGATCCAGTAACTCCAAAATTAGTACTGCGATTTTACGATGCAAACGAACCAGGTCAATTAAAAAGAACCGAACGTTTGTCTATATGGGCTGCTGGAAAAGATACCATCCCTGCCTATAGAAGTGTTTCATTAGATAGCATTGCGATTCCATTAAATACCACCACCCTAGAAACTGTATATCATTTAAAAATAAATGATTTTGACGGCAGTATAGCCAACAATCAAATCGCTACACTTACCATACAGTATACTCCAGAGGAAGAATTTGTTTCAAGATCCTGTGGTTTTAGAGTCTTGTTTAACGATGTTCGTTTTTCAACAGATACGAGTTGGATTCAGGACTTCACACCTGCTACCCTCTCAACAATAGACAATCAAAACACAGCGCATGTTCAGATATTCCATTAGTTCTATTTTCTTGTTGATTTGTTCGCTTGGGTTCGCTCAAGAAAAAGCAATGGAGTTTCCCGAAGTAGAAACAGATTCTACCGTTTACAAAACTGCCTACGGACTTCGCGTTGGTGCAGATATTAGCAAACCCATATTAGCAATTTTTAATGGAAATTATACGGGTATTGAATTGGTGGCCGATTATCGCATTGGTAAAAAAATATACCTAGCCACAGAAATAGGCTTTGAAGAAAAAACTTCCATTGAAGATTATTCCAATTCCACTTCCAAAGGAAGTTATATTCGAATAGGCTTCAACTACAATGCTTATGACAACTGGTTAGATATGAACAATGAAATCTTTACAGGAGTTCGCTACGGGCTGGCCCTATTCGATCAAACCTTAAACAGCTATACACCCAATGTAAATTCACTTTATTTTCCATCAGTGCCTATAAATGCATCAATTACAGCACCAGACTTAACAGCGCATTGGACCGAGTTTTTAGTAGGAATAAAAGTAGAAACTTTGCGGAACTTATTTGTAAGTACAAGTATTTCTTACAAAATAGCATTCGCTGTAGATGATCAAGAAAATTTTAAAACACTTTTTGCTCCTGGATTGGGTAGAGTTTATGAAAGCGGAACCGGTTTTGGCTTTAACTATACGATCTCTTACTTAATTCCGTTCACAAAAAAATAATTTCATTCCAGCTAATTTTTTGTAACTTTAAATTCTATTTTATTAAAACGAATACTATGAATAAAATACCTAGCGTAAATTTAACCGACTTTCTATCTGATGATCCCGTAAAAAAAGAAAAATTCATCAATGAAATTGGTCATGCTTATGAAAACATTGGATTTGTAGCTTTAAAAGGACATTTTTTAGACGAAGCACTGGTTGAAAATCTATACCAAGAAGTTAAAAACTTTTTTGACTTGCCCGTCGCTGTAAAAGAAAAATATGAAATTCCCGGTATAGGAGGCCAAAGAGGATATGTTTCCTTTGGGAAAGAATCTGCCAAAGGGAGAAAAGAAGGGGATTTGAAAGAGTTTTGGCATTTTGGACAATACGTAGACAGCGCTTCCAAATATGCAGAAGAATACCCAGAGAACGTACTTGTAGAAGAGCTAGCACGTTTTAATGAAGTAGGCAAACAAGCTTACCAAATGTTAGAAAAAACAGCAAAATATGTACTGCGTTCCTTATCCTTGCACTTGGGTTTGGAAGAAACCTATTTTGACAACTTCATCAAAAATGGAAATAGCATCCTACGCCCCATTCATTATCCACCAATAAAAACAGAGCCCAAAGGAGCCGAAAGAGCTGCCGCACATGGAGACATTAACCTCATTACTTTATTAATGGGAGCACAAGGAAAAGGCTTGCAGGTTCAAAATCACAAAGGTGAATGGATTGATGCCGTTGCAGCGCCCGATGAGTTAATGATAAATGTTGGAGATATGTTGGCACGCCATAGCAACAACAAGTTAAAATCAACCATCCATAGAGTTACGAACCCACCAAAGGAAATGTGGGGAACATCCCGTTATTCGATTCCGTTTTTTATGCACCCCATATCTGCAATGAAATTGGATGTTCTAGAAAATTGTATTGACGAGGCAAATCCAAAAAAATACGAAGACATTACTGCTGGTGAATTTTTAAATCAGCGCTTAAAAGAATTAGGTTTAAAAAAATAACCCCTAGACTTTTTAGGAGTGGCCCAACTAAGCAGTGCTTTGTAAACTCCTATTAAATTCTGAAACCAAATACTACAAATTATAGAATGGATCTCAAAGAACAACTTAAAAACTTATTTCCCGAGCATGAGGAATCCCCAGAACCTATAAAAGAAACCTCCACAATCTGGATGCAAGAAGCCCCTATTATTTGTAAATACGAAAAAAGAAAAGGAAAACCCATTACGATATTAGAAGGCTATACTGGGGCAACTGCTGATTTTAAAACCTTAGCAAAAGAGATTAAAACAAAACTGAGTGTTGGTGGAAGTTTTAAAGAGGATAAAATTATCATACAAGGAGACTACAGAGATAAAATAATGACCCTCCTAATCAAAAAAGGTTTTAAAGTAAAACGCGTTGGCGGTTAAAGAAACAATATGGCTATACAGCAATCCGAATTAATTTTAAATGAAGATGGAAGTATCTATCATCTGAACCTGAAACCAGGAGATATTGCAAAGGACATTCTCTTTGTAGGTGATCAAGAGCGTGTTGATAAAATTACCAAATGGTTTGATTCAATAGAATTTACCACACAAAAAAGAGAATTTAAAACCACAACCGGAATTTACAAAGGAAAAAGAATTTCTGTGATATCAACAGGAATTGGACCCGACAATATTGACATTGTTATGAATGAATTGGATGCGATTGTAAACATCAATCTCGCAACAAGAGCATTGAAAGAAACCCATACCGCGTTAAATATTATTCGAATAGGAACTTCGGGATCTTTGCAAAAAGACATTCCAGTAGATTCATTTTTAATGAGTACCCATGCCTTGGATTTAAACGGAATGCTTCACGCCTACCAAACAACTGCAATTTCAGATACTGAACTCGCAACTGCCTTTGCAAAGCAGACCAATTGGAGTCCACATAAATCAGCTCCTTTGGTAATCAAAAACAGTCAAATACTTGAAAATATATTATCCTCAGAAATTATTTATAAAGGGATGACCGCCACTGCCGGAGGCTTTTATGGTCCACAAGGTAGGGTGTTGCGATTAGCGCTTCAAGATCCTGATTTAAATGCTAAAATAGATTGCTTTCAACACAATGGCGTACGTGTAGCCAATCTAGAAATGGAAACTTCTGCCATCTATGGATTGTGCAAATTACTGGGTCACAATGCTTGTTCAATGAATGCAATAATTGCCAACAGAGCCCTTGGCACTTTTAGTAAAGACTCCAACAAAGTAGTTGAAAATTTAATCGTATATACCTTAAATAAATTGGTAGAATAAAGAGTTTCTTTAACTCAAGCAAGCGTTTCAGAGCATACAAATGATGCTTGGAACCTCCGTTGAAAAAATGTTTTAAGCTTGATCACATTCTGGATGATAGACATCAAAACAGCAAACCTACATTCAAAAATGATAGAGAATAACAGGATGGAAAGCGGAGCAACCCATCACCAAAACTTAAATACAGACCTACAAAATAAAATGATTGTCTTTAACGTTATCAAAAAAAGGAAAAATTCTGTAGATTTTATAAAAAATATGTACATTTAGCCTGTAAAACAAGTCCCCATGAAAAAAACAATCTGTATTGTAATTTGTATTTTAGGAATTTTTTGCATGTCTTCATGCAGAAGCACTGCAAGTTCTTGCGGATTGGCAGACAATACGCCCAGTGAAACTCACACACAAGAAGTCAGTTTTAGTTAATTGCACATCCTGCTAGGCTTCTTCTAATGAACCCGATGTTCGCATCCCATTATTCGGGGTGTAACAAAGCACAATCCCTAAAAATCATACCCAACTAATTTCCTTTGTATCCTGTGCATTTAAAACGGCATTTGTTTTGGAAAAATGCTGGCTCCCAAACCAGCCTCTCCAAGCCCCTAAAGGAGAAGGATGTGGCGCTGTAAAAACGGTATGTTTTGAAAGATCAATTAGTTTAGATTTACTTGCTGCAAACTTTCCCCAGAGTAAAAAAACTACATGTTCTTTTTGTTCAGATATTTTCGCAATGGCAGCATCTGTAAAAGTTTCCCAGCCTTGATTTTGATGACTCCCCGGTGCGTGTGCCCGTACGGTTAGTGTTGCATTTAACAATAAAACCCCTTGTTTTGCCCAATTCTCTAGATTGCCTGTTTTGGGCATCGGAACTTTTAAATCCATAGTCAATTCTTTAAAGATATTCTGCAAAGAAGGCGGATATTTAATGCCCTCTTTAACAGAAAAACACAATCCATTTGCCTGTCCTTCTCCGTGGTAGGGATCTTGACCAATTATAACCACTTTTAAAGCCTCAAAAGAGCAAAGGTCAAAAGCTGCAAATATGGCCTCCTCATTCGGAAAACAAGCGTTCTTTTTATATTCTGAAGCTACAAAATCTGTCAATTTTTTGAAATACCCTTTTTCAAATTCATTTTGAAGTATATTTTTCCAACTATCGGCAATATTTACCTGCATTGTTTCTTATTTTTGTCAATGAGTTTAAAAGTAATTCGAAGAATTCAAAGCGGCGGATCAATTCTGTTGAATATCCTAGGGCAATAAAATACTTTGATTCAGCAATTTAATACCTCAAAATTACAAAATTGATACCAAACATTTCAAATAAAACATTACAAGATTTAGAGTTTGCAACGGTTTTGCAGCATGTAGCGGCGCATTGTATTTCTGGACTAGGAAAAGAACGCATCTTCGAAACAACTCCAATTACCTACAAAAAAGGACTTTTCAAAGAACTGAATTTGGTCAACGAATACCTTTCCTCTTTCCAAAGCGAAAATCGTGTTCCTAATCATGGGTTTGACAATGTTACCGAGAGTGTAAAACGCTTAAAAATTGAAAATAGTTTCATAGAAACAGAAGCCTTTCTAAAAATAGCTACCACTTCACTAACGGTCAATGAACACCTTACATTTTTTAAGAAATTTAAAATCCAATTTCCAACCTTTTTTGATCTGACCCAAAAAATTGAACACACTCCCTACATCGACAATGAGATTAAAAAAATTATCGAACTCAGTGGTGAAGTAAAAAACAATGCCTCAAGTAGCTTGAAGCAGATCCGAAAAGACATCAATTATGTACGCGGGAAGATTGGCGCAAGTTTCAACAGTGCATTATCAAAATCCATTGGAGCAGGATTTTTAGATGACATTAAAGAAACCATTATAGACAATCAACGCGTGCTGGCAGTAAAAGCCATGTATCGAAGAAAAGTTGCGGGGAGTTTGTTAGGGGCTTCTAAGTCGGGAGGTATTGTCTACATTGCTCCACAAGCAACACTTTCGTATAGTAGAGAATATCAAAATTTAGTGTACGAAGAAAAACAAGAAGTGGTAAAAATATTACGAGAATTGGCAACAACGATTCGTCCAATGATATCACTATTGGAAGAATATCTTGAGTATTTAACACATGTAGATGCTGTGGGAGCGAAAGCAAAATACGCCCATGAAAGCAATGCTGTTTTACCAAAAATATCCAACGAAAAAAAGATCTATTTTAAGAATGCATTCCATCCCGTTTTGTGGCGAAAAAACAACGAACAGCAAATCGAAACGGTTCCACAAACAATTCAACTTCACCAGAAACAGCAAATTATTGTAATTTCTGGTCCCAATGCTGGTGGAAAAAGCATTACATTAAAAACCATTGGCTTATTGCAAATTATGCTACAAAGCGGGCTTTTAATACCTGTAGATGAACGAAGTGAAACGTATATTTTCGAAAATATTCTTACCGATATTGGCGACAATCAATCCATCGAAAACCAATTAAGCACCTATAGTTATCGACTTAAAAATATGCGTGCCTTTTTAAAAAAGTGCAATGCAGAAACTTTATTTTTAATTGATGAATTTGGCACAGGTTCTGATCCAGAGTTAGGTGGTGCTTTGGCAGAGATTTTCTTAGAAGAATTTTACAATTATGGGGCTTTTGGGATCATTACTACCCACTACTCCAATTTGAAGGTACTGGCCAATGAATTGAACAATGTGACCAACGCCAACATGCAATTTGATGAGCGTTCTTTAGAGCCCTTGTACAAATTGTTTATCGGACAAGCGGGGAGTTCATTCACTTTTGAAGTAGCTCAGAAAAACGGAATTCCATACAGCATTATCAACAAAGCTAAAAAGCGAGTAGAAACAGAAAAGATTAGATTGGACAAAACCATTTCCAAACTACAAAAAGAAAGAAATCGCCTGCAAAAAAACTCAGACAACCTTGAGAAGCAAAAGAAACAGGGACTAGAACATTTAGAAAGCTTACAAGAAAAAGATGATAAGATCCAAGCAAAATTAGCCGGATTTCAAGAATTGTATGACAACAATCAGAAAATGTTGTCTTTGGGAAGAAAAACAAATGAGTTGTTCAATAAATATTTTCAGACCAACAATAAGAAAGAACTTACAACCAATTTCAACAAATGGGTAGCAGATGAAAAAGTAAAACGCGCCAAGAAAAATCCTAAAAAACAACACACTAAAACTCAAAAGAAAAAGGCGAAAGCGGTTGAAAAACAAATGCAACAAGTCATTCAGAAAGTAGAAAAAGAGGTGTTAAAAAAAGTGGTGGAAGTTCGAAAAGAGAAAAAAGTAGTAGCCGCAAAAGAAGCGAAAGAAAAAGCAGCATACACCTACAAGATAAATGATCGCGTAAGGGTTGTTGGCTCGAATACAATAGGAACCATTGAAAAAATTGAAAAGAAAAAAGTGGAAATTAACTATGGTTTCTTTACCACCAAAACAACGATTGATAAATTGGAGTTTGTAGAAAAATTAAAAAAATAATGGCTTTAAAAATAGGGCCATTAGAAATTTTACAATTTCTTTTTTACAGCTTTCTGTACAATAAAATGGCCTAAGTTTTTACCCTGCTCTAGACCGTTATCTACTGCAGCTCTGTAATGAATTCCGCCATACATTCTACTAATTGCCGCTTCACTAGAAGCATCATAAAACGAACTAAAACTTCTAACGGGCAAACCAAATTGTAATTCTGTGGTATCGTCAAAAGCAAAATTATCTCCGAACAATGCCGTTAGAACAACAGATGCGGCACCTGAAACCACCGAATGTCCGCTTGAATATTCAGGAAAAGGAGGGGTTTGTAGGATCGGGAGCCAATTGGGATCCAAATTTTGATGAATTAAGGTTTCTGGGCGTATTAAATTTGAACTGTATTTTTCATCCCAACAACTAATAAAAGCATCGGCAATGGCTAAGGATGTTTTGGTATACGCATTTACCGTTTCCATGAAATTTGCATTGGTTTTTTTGCTAGCAATTTTTACGATTCCAATCCAGTGAGCTCCTGGCGTAATCTTTTTTGTAGCAAACATAAAATGTCCTCGGGTAACAGAAACATAGGGATTGCAATCCCAAAATTGTGCAATGGCTACTTCTTCAGATTGATCTCCTTTGGCAGTGATACGATTGCTAATTGTGTACACCTCCAACAATTCTTTATAAAAATCGGAATCTTTATCCAAAGAAAACGTAGGGTGCGGTTGCGGTTTAAACTGGTTGGCAGATTGTAATAAAAAAGGTCTAATTTTATTCCAGTGAGGCTCAATTGCGTCCATATAAGCAGGTGGAGTGGGTTGCCATCTTGAGACCTCAGATACATCTACCGAATACTTTGGCATGGTTCGGGTTTGCGAATATTGATCTGCATCCATCCATTGTTTCACTTTTGAAACTACTTGTAAAGCATAAGATTGAGACGCTAAAAATTCTTTTTCATTGATCTGTTGCCACTTTTGGTACAAACTATCTTTCAAAACATCCAATTTCTCTTTCGAAAAAAGCAACATTTTACTTACCTCCATATGTGCTATTAAAGCAGCTACATTTGGATTTATATGTGGATCCTCCCCCATTTTAGGAATGAAATTCAAACCATTTGCTGTGTGCACCAGGGAAGCATGTACGGTATCTTTTTGCACCAATATCTCATAAGCAGCAACATTTGGGTACGCAAAAATTCGGCTCGCAACAGGAGGTGAAAAAATATCATGAATCATGATATCTGTCACCTTATCTACAGCTGCATGATAAACATCAGGGCTTACTACTATGGGTGCTGATGAGTTCTGACAACCGATTAACATTCCAATTAAAAACACAAAAAAGCATCGCTTTATAGGACTAGATGGTAAATTACTCATGGTTGTTTATATTTTATGTATTCGCCTTAGAATGTCTGACTTTTCTAAAATCAAAGCACCAAAATACTTCATCAGAATTAAACGGTATTGTTGAAGGTGCAGTATGTATTTTAAAAAGGTAAAGATAATGCTATTGATTTATTAATTGAAAGGATTTTAAATTCAGTTGTTAAATCAAAATAAAACAAATAACAATCCTTTTGAATACCTTTTGGATACCTTTTGTATACCTTTTGAAAGAAATGTACGAGTAAAATAAAACTTCTGTTACGCAGATAATGCCTATATTAGTTAAAATAAGAACAAATTATTTCAAAACGCATCCATGAAAAAAAAAATATTTAGCTCGTTTTTACTTTTATTTTTCTTGTTGACCAGTAGTGCGCAAGAACGTACTTCTGTCTTGTCAGAAAATTCTTTTATTGAATGGAATGTTGGAATTGCATTCATCGCTGATGAGAGTTTTCCATTTCCAGGGACCTCGGTGCTTTGGGGAAAAACCCATGTAAATGAAAATGACATCATTTTTGAATATCAGGCTGGATTTGCATTCCCATCGCTTATCACTGGTAAGATTGGTGTTGGTAAAATGTTTGGTACTACTAAAGTAATCGCAGGCATAAGACCCTTTCCTTTTAATGTTTTTTTACAATCGAGTTTTGCTACCCAAAAAAATGGATATTGGATTGCTGCTGCTGAATTGAACCCTCTTAATGCAAATACAGCGATATCATTTGGATCAAAGGTAATTGTAAACGTTGGCTATAGATGGAGTCTAAATGTAAAAAAATAATGAGGAAGAGGAATTCGAAATCTAACTAATATTTGCCCAAATTCCGGTAGATTTATAGATGGCAGTAAAAGTTGTTAAAATACCTTTATTCTTGGGTTTCGATAAATTAGAATCTTCTTGCAACAAACCTATTGCAGCATTTCTTGCTTTCACCAAAGTAGCTCCATCTTTAACAACATCTGCAATTTTCAAATTCAACACACCACTTTGTTGAGTGCCCATAATATTCCCTGGGCCCCTTAATTTTAAATCGACTTCAGCAATTTTAAATCCGTCCGTAGTTTCCACCATGGTTTTTAATCGGGTTTTTGCTTCTGCCGAGAGCTTAAAACTCGTTATAAAAATACAATAACTTTGATCTGCTCCTCGCCCAACTCTACCTCGAAGCTGATGCAATTGCGAAAGCCCAAAACGTTCGGCACTTTCTATAACCATAACGCTTGCATTGGGAACATTTACACCGACCTCAATCACTGTAGTAGCCACCATAATTTGAGTTTCCCCTTTCACAAAACGTTGCATTTCAAATTCTTTGTCTGCAGGCTTCATTTGTCCATGTACAATACTAATTTGATATTTCGGTGCTGGAAATTCTCTTGAAACTCCTTCATAACCATCCATTAAATCTTTATAATCCATGGCAGCCGATTCTTGAATAAGAGGATAAACCAAATAAATTTGTCTTCCTTTTTCAATTTCATCTCGCATAAACTTAAAGACTGCGAGACGATTGCTATCATATCGATGTAATGTTTTTACTTCTTTTCTTCCTGGAGGCAATTCATCGATGATTGAAATATCTAGATCACCATACACCGACATGGCCAATGTTCTTGGAATGGGGGTGGCTGTCATTACAAGAATATGTGGAGGAACAACAGCTCCCCCATCGATATTTTGAGGGCCTTTTGCCCAAAGTTTAGCGCGTTGTGCAACCCCAAAACGATGTTGCTCATCAATCACAGCAATTCCCAAATTATGAAACTTCACTTTATCTTCGAGTAATGCATGTGTACCGACTAGAATGTGAAGCTGTCCGTTTTCTAAATTTTCGTGAATTTCTATTCGTTTTTTTGTTTTTATAGAACCTGTAAGAATGTCTACATTGATATTCATTCCTTCCAAGAGTTGGGAAACAGCAAGATAATGTTGTTTG
>Ga0213863_10001736_pt1 | contig 15724 bp, 25 predicted proteins | sample PICome_8_FD_160128 | JGI IMG/M metagenome (GOLD analysis project Ga0213863, IMG submission 160128) | Coastal seawater microbial communities near Pivers Island, North Carolina, United States - PICO497 | ecosystem: Environmental > Aquatic > Marine > Coastal | place: USA: North Carolina... | reverse complement strand
GCTATGCCGTACCATACGTCGGACAAAACAAGGACGATGTTAAGGAACATCACATGTTACACCGAAAAATGTTAGCCGAACGCGGTGAACTCGTCATTGACGAAAATGGGACGTTTTTGTCGTCTTAAATTAATTAAGCCTTTACCCGTTTAAATTTACTAAAAAAACTTTTTTTCCCACCTTGGGACTTCCGAAGATTTATACCATTACCACACCCTCGACCCAAAAAGCGGAGTTGTTGTCTTCGAAATTCCTTATCAATATCCTCTCTTATTTCACTTACTGGTTTTTTACCAAGTTGGTTTATGAATGATTTTTTGTCTAATCCGTTACATATTTTATTTTTAGAATTTATATACTCTTCTAAATTTTTACGATTTATTTGTGTGTTATTATTTACCATTTGTATATAGTGATATTTTAAATTATTTTCTTATAAGTTATTAGAAATGGTAAATAATTCAGAGTACGAGAAAATGTTAAAGGAATTGAAAAAACGTTTTAAAGCTGCTAAAACAGTTGCTGAAAAGAACAAATATAAAAATTTAATAAATATGGCAGAAAGATTAAAAAAAAATAATTAATTAAGGTTCCAAATTTTTTATTTCTTTTTTAGCATTATTAATCTTCAATTGATATGATTGTTTATTTTTATTAAAAAGTTCTTTTCTGTTTTTAATACTTGTATTTGATTCCCCATTTTTTTTCATTGCATTGATAGCCGTTTTCTCCTTACGGTCTAGATTACTTATATTTCCTTCATACCTGAATATCGCGCGTTTTAAATAATCAATTTTCCACTTGTTTATTTGGTTTAAATTTCTTGGTTTATTTTCTACAGTTTTAAAATTATTTAAAAGTCTTTTTGGTTTAACACGCTCTGGGCGTTCTCTAAGAAATCTGTATAAAGTATTTGAATGTCGAATTTTACTATTAGTAAGATTGTTCGCCTCGAGTACTTTTATTTTTTTAGTAATAGGATCTATTTTTTTATCTATTTTTTTAGTTTTTTTAATGTCTTTCAAGGTTTTTTTAATATATTTTTCATGGTTTTCAATTTCGCGGTTGGACATGATACGCGGACGAAGTCCTTTCTTTTTTGAAGCGAGACCCTTTTTGTGTAAAGCGATTAGTCTTTTCCTTTGTTTTACGTTGTTTAGTTTGATTAGATTTCTTCTAATATTTTCTCGTTCTTTTTTTAAACTGTTAATATCCCACGAATTGGTATTACTCATTTATATTAATGATTATTTTATTTATATTTCACATACGGAACATGTTCTATATAATTAAAGTACCCTGATATAAACCGGTCGCTCGGTTCTTAGTATAGATAAACCTACGCGTAATATATTTTTAACTAAACGCGATTTTACCAGTATCGTTGTATGATCTATATATTTTTTTTTAATATCTAACTGGCTCCCCTTGATTAACTTCGGGTACGACAATTTTGACTACTAATATTGAGATGTATAATCATTTACATTACACAAATAAAATTTTTCGTATTTATCTGTATTATCAATAGTACCATTGTGTCCGGCTATATACTTTTTATAAAATTTATGTCCACATGCTGGACCATTGCCTATACCGAAAAGTTCAGAATCTTTTTCACATGCATCTTTCTTATCTTCATCAGTCATATTACACGCATTTCTACCATCTCTCCCAAGATTACCATCACCACCGTAATATAATTTAGCTGTCGCTCTAGAAATATCTAATGCGTCTGTGTATTTACCAGTTTTATCTATAATACTTAATACACCATCGTCACGTAATATAAGTGAATAAGGTTTTTTGAAATTACCATAATTAGACCTAAACTCCATTGGAATATCTCCGCCCGCAAAACTGTCTGTTTTTGTAGTGAATGTCAATGCGGAATTAGTTTCATTATTATATCTTGGTCGTACAACTACTCTCTTAGCGCCTTGACTTTTAGATTCCCATATAACTTTGTCACCTTTACGTACAGCTAAATTACCGTCGTCTTGAAATTCAAGTCTATACTCGCCGTTTGGTGATTTATATGATTGTGACGCCAAATTTCCCATTTTAATATCCTCGTAATCGTCTTTACCCGGTGTTATAGTTGTAGCCGCCGTAAGTGTAAAAGCTGCACTAAGCCAATCTTGTTGAGTCATTTCATTTTCAGATTTAAATCCTACTGTATTTCCAGTAAATACTGCAATTGTTTTTGATACAGTAGGGTGTGCAAAAATTTTGTTACCTTTGTATGTTTTCATTTTAAAACTATCAATGTTACCTATTTTAAATGGTGTAGATGTACCATCGATGGCGTTAAATGAATATGTTCCATTATCATTAATTTTTAATTTATACCATTGTTCTGGAAAGGATGAAATATTATAGTAAATTTTCTTCACTTCCTTTACGAGTTCAAACGTATCCGTAGGTATATAAACTGTAACCGTATATTCACCAAAATCCCCTGAAGCTACGTCACTAAAATCATTATCATCGATTGTAAGTTTTGCGGTTGCCAACTCATTTGCTTCGTCTACTTTATTATAATATGCCTTAACTATATTTTCACCTTTGACATCAGCGTTAACGTCAACCCCTTTAAAAGTAATTGAACCACCACCGTAATCAATCAAACCGTCTCCACTGGCGACTTCTATATTTTCCTGGATTTTTTCGGAATTCGCGTATCGTGTAAATATGAGTTTATCGACAACACCTTTGAAACCTGCACCATTTTTCCACGATAATGTGAGATCAATAAATTTACCCGGTTCATCTCCTAATGCATATTCGATAATACGGTACCCTTCCTGGGAACCACTCTCTTCAGCTTGTGGGTTGATTGTTTTGACCACCTCTGTATCAAATGTAAGTTCGGGTTTTTTATTTGGTATTTCCGTTTTTTCGCTTTTTTTACCACTAAAATAAACGGTCAAAGCTATACCGAGAATGATTACAACTAATAAAACAAATAGTCCGAGTTTGGTATTCTTCTTTACCATCTCGGGGTTTCTTTTATTAGTGGTATATTTTTTTTTGAATTTATGTGTTTCTTTCATTATTTTAGTCTATCGTGTAATCATTAAGTATATTGTTTACTTGTTTCGTACCCTAAAAGTAACAAGTATTGAGGTGTGATAAGTAGTAAGTTTACGATACTATTCGTTAGCCCATCGTATAATTCCATTTGGTGTATAGTATTTGATATAAAGTAAAAGTACAAGGATAAAACGTAATGTATTTTATTTATACTATATAAACCGATCGTAGACGCAAATATTCCTATATACCCAAGTGTATCTATCTTCATTCTATCGTCATCGTTTTTTAACGGTTCGCATTTACGTATAACTGATATGGAAAGTGCGTGAAACAATATATTCAAAAAACTTATTTTACTTTCCCATGAATAAAAAAGTATAGATAAACCGACGTGTAAAAAACTTTTATATTTTTTGTATATTAATTGACTTCTGTACATATTCGCAGTATACGCATTGTTAACGTGGTACAAAATTTTAAAAGGACAGTGTATCATAAACGAGAGAGAGACGTAACTCATTGGGAACAATGATGAAACTAAAACGGGGAAAAGGGACGTTACTGCTGATAGTAACTCCATACCACGTGTATAGAACATTTTATGTTATATACACGTCGTATCTTTAAATCTATGATACTAATATATGTGGACGTTGTTGTGTACACCAATAGCTGCTCCTATTAGTAAAGTTTCAGAACAAAGAATTCTAACTGCGAAGGAGTGTCGCGTAGTAAATATAGCACCGACGGAAAATGAAAAACAATACGTAATCGAGATAGTTGAAGATGTACCTTCTATTTTTATTGACAGTAAATAATTCTACGTAAATGGTTAATGTGCATTTCTCGAACGAGTTGTGGATTTCTATAAAACCGAACGTTTGAAAACCGTTCTTCTGCTAAGAGTGGGAATACGAAATCGCTCGGTAACCCAAAAAGTAAACGTATCACCGATTTACCCGGATCCCTGATATCGCGGTAATATTTTATACCTCTTTTATGTGCCTCTCGTTTCGTTTTGTTACACGACTGACACAGGGGTTGAAAATCGGAAACCTTTAATTGATCAAGGGGAATTTCATAATCATCGTTTACATGATCACACTCGATGTCACGGTCTTCATCGCATATGAGACACCGCGCCCCTTCACAACAAATGCGTTCGCGTATCCACTCAGGAATATACCTAGAGTTTGAAGATGTACGACCCCATATAAATAAGCCAAGGACTTCCCCTCCGTTACTTGGTTTATTTAAATGAATAAATGAACTCTTTACGTTTTCAAATCTCGATTCATCTTCTTGTATCGTATTCCTATGTAAAGGTTTACGTTTGGTAGTGTAGACGACTGTAAATCTATAATTTTTTTCAAATGTAGGTCGCCAACTACCACCATTATTCGTGACATCAACGAGACCTAATTCGGCAAGACGATCGAAGTGAATAAACGGTTTTGTAAACGCGAGCGTTTCAACGATAACTTTTGCAATAACTTCTCGGTATCCCATTTTTATTGTTTAATTGTTTATTTGTTTAAGTAGGTTTGACTTGGGTTATAATTTTATCATAATATTCTTTCGAAAGTTCACACCCGGAAAACTTACGTTCGGTATTTCTACACGCCATAGCTGTTGTTCCACCACCAAGAAACGTATCTACGACGAGGTCACCTTTATTAGAGTGTTTCTCTATGAGTGATTGAAACAAATCAACGTTTTTTTGTGTCGGGTGGAACCTATTCTTACCACCTTGGATTGGAAATTTGTATATACCGTTATCGTATTTACTATTAAACGTCGGCTTACCTTTCTTAACACCAAGTAAAGCTACTTCACGACAATTCGTCAGGTAATTTGTACCCGAGTTTATAGGTTGTGGATTTGTTTTAATCCATTCTATGAACCTAATTTGTTTAAACTTATGTTTTTCCATGAGTTCCTTGAGATGTGATATTTTCCACACATCGAAGAATATTATACACGTACCACCGTCGCGAAGTTTTTGGTAAAACAGTTTTATAAACTCATCGAGTGTATCCATTGTAAAGTTTTCGTCCCATTCACCATAATTCGTCTTAACGCTATACTTAGTACCGTATATGGTGCCATATTTCATATAATTTTCCTTAGCGTTCGGTGTTGTTTTAGCGGCATCATTTTCATCGACATATTTTAACCATTCAGATTCAGTCTTTTCTAAGTTTTTACCCGACTCTATAGCGTCATGTAACGCATTCATACCCGTTTCGTGTGAAATAATATACGGTGGATCTGTAAGTATGAGATCTATAGACCCATTATCGATTCGTTTTAAAAAATCACGACCTTCACAATTCTCGATATTCATATAACTTAGTTAAAAGTGAAGCTTTTAACTATCTTATAAATGATACGCGACTATGCCGAACACGTATACAAAGTACTTGGTCCCGGTTATAGCGAGCGCGTGTATCACAATGCGATGGAAGTTGTCTTGCGGAAAAATGGGGTACACTACGAAACGGAGAGAATAGTTCCTATTGTGTTTGAAGGGCACACTATAGGGAATCTTCGCGCCGATTTAATTTTAAATAATAAAACCGTGGTCGAACTCAAATCGGTTAAGACCATGAATGATGTCATGGTCACACAGGCACAAAACTATTTACGTTTGACGGGGTTCACAGAAGGGTATCTTATTAATTTTCCTACATCACTTAACGTCGATTTGGAGGTTAGGTACATTACTTTAAATTAAGTTTCAAATAAAATATATACCCAAGGTAAATGATACCTCTTGAACAAAAAAAAGAAAAATATATTGTTCAAAGTAAATCGCGTATTTTAAGAAAGGCGGTCATTTACAGAATTTTTATATTTTTTTTAACATTATTTGTCACGTATTTATTCTTAAAAGATACGAATCAAACTCTCAAATATACCATTATAATGGAAATCATAACGTTTACTTTTTATTACTTGTATGAATTAGGATGGAATTTGGTACCAATTAGCACTTAATTTTCCTACATTACTTTAAATTAGGTTTCTTTTGCGACGATTATATAAATTTCTCCATAATATAAAATTAATATTAGTACCTCCTTTATTAGAGTGAAAAAACAATGCACCTTTTCTATAAACACTGCTTAATTGTGTAAGTGTTTTTGCATTTTTGAGTTGTTGTTCTAATAAATTTTTTTTAGAATTTTTCTTAGCAAGAACTTCTCTTATTCTTCTGTTTTTATTCTTTTTCCTTTGTGCTTCTAATTTTTTATTTTCTTCTTGAATACTTGTTGTCATTAATATAACGTATATTATTTATCGGGTTCGGTATCTTGTTCCATCTGGTTCATGTAATACATGAACGGTATCATTTGGTATATTTTTTTCCATTCACTTTTGGATTCTTCGTAATACGCTTTGGGATCTTTAAGACCTTCGTTTATAATTTCGTTTATCTTTTCTGTATAGAACCTAATTTCCTCTAAACAGAAATTGTAATAAGGATCGCTCATTACCTACTTTAAAACCCGTTTCTTTAAATATTTAACCTACTTTTTAGTCTTTGTTTTTTTAACCTTTTTAGGCGTTGACTTTATATTTTTTATAAAACTGTTAACCATACGTGTTATGTAATTTTCTCTGTTATTAGCCATACGTTTTATCTTAGCCATACGTCTTGTGTAATTTTCTTGTGCAACTTTTGCAACTGAAATATTATTTGACTTTATTATACCCATTTATGTATACTATTATTTTTATATGGTCGCTATATATTCCCATTGTAGAGTTTTACATATCTTATTCCATATCAGATCCTGATGATACAACTTTTCTTTTGATTTAAGTAGAGGGAAATATTTAAGGTACCTATCTTCGCTTAGAAGTTCGCAGAATTTGTATAATACGTATGAGTAACTCAAAAAGTTTTTACGTTCACTTGGACAATTATCATCAAAGGGTTTTTGTATATCCTTGAACATTATACGTAACCGTTCCTCGAGTTCCTGTGGCATTTTTGGTGGTGACATACCACTAAGTATATTTGTAATATACGGAACGTGTTCGTAATATTTGTTAAGTTTTAATTTTTTTAACAAGCTCCTAACTCGTGCGTGTGTTATTTCTTCTAAATTTTTAATTTTAATTTTCTTCAATTCATTTTTTAATTGGTCTATAACTTCCAAAGGTATATTAGTAGTTTCTTGTGCCTGAAATTGTGATAACCATTCGTTAAAATGATTTTCACGTTTATACGAATAATTCACTACCTTTTCTGAAGTTTCCTGTTCTTCTCGGTAAGTTAATTCTTCACTAATTAGAGTCGATATTATCAAACCACAACTTTGACATACAAGATCACCTGTATTTGTAAAATGGAATAAAATACTATCAACACAGGTTGTACACTTTTCTGGAATTTTAACTATGGGTCGTTCTACATTCATATTTTCGACTTCAACAAGATAGTCCGTAAATATATCCTTTCTCTGTAAACCACTCGTTTCTTTACAGTTGAAAATATTATCAGTTGATACATCCTTTTCGATATTATCTGTATACTGATTCATGTAAGGTAAACATTTCATTATGTAATCAGACATATCAGTTTCATATTTACATTTATTATCAGGGTCATCTTCTATCTTATTTTTCCAAAAATCAAGTTTGTTGTTATATCGGCTTAAAAAATTACCTTCCATATAATAACTAATTATAATGTTTGTTAAACTTTTAAGTGACGTTATAATTTGGGTGTATGATAAAATTAAATACTTAGTGTCTAAACCAGATTATAAAATAATTAACCAGTCTATGGAGTATACAATTGATAACGATATAATACCAGAAGAACTCAATGATTTTTGGAAAGATGAATGCGATGAATGGGATGGAGAAACTGAGAATTTTTATAAAAATTTAAACGGTATAGATTATAATAATTCAATAGTTCCAAATAATGTAACTCGCATTATTTTACGTATTAAATATTGGTATAACGATAAAATGTACAAATACTTGGTAAATGATTTGGTACATAAATGGCCACCTGAAAGTGATAAGGGTTTTATATTTAACATACCAATCATAAGTGCAATTTTGCTTGATTCGGATGATAAACCAGTAAAGGATTTACTTAACAAGATAAAGAGATACGCGGGTCCTAGAGGTGATTTTCATGATGAAAATGTAAAAATAAGTGACATGCTATATTATGATGACGATACACTTGAATCAGAATACCCAAGTATTCGGTTAAAAAATGCTATAGGTATGATTAAGAAGGTAAGTACTGTTGACGGTTATATTACAGATCTTCGGATACCTTAGTTGCTAGATAAAAATTTAATTCACCTAGATTAGCAACGTTATATTTTAGTATAAGAAACCTATTTTGATCCTCTTGCATTATCTGTACATTTGCACACATACTTGTCGCTTTTGTAAATATGTTCATATATCTAAGTGAATACTTACCAGATATTTTTGGACTTTCGTCGTTACATTCTATATTAGTTTCCTGGTTTGCAAAGTCACCCGAACAATAAAGTTTTAGTTTTTTACCCTCCCTTGTTATTTCTATATCATTACCAATATTATACATATCTCTGCATATTCTTTGGAAATCTGCGGATAACATAGGAGTTATAGTTGTCATTTTCATTTTAGGTACTTCAATTTGATTTTCGTTTATATCTAGTAACTTTAGATCAAACTTTGTAGACGTCTTTTTAATTTCGCTAAATATTTCTATATTCATGTATTCTTTCGTGTCTATATTGATAATAAGAACATCACTATTTGATATAGATTTGAGAAGTTTAAACGTATTTGAAACATTTATACCCGCGACTATTTCAGATTCGCAATTATACTCTTCGAAGTTATCTGATGCTAAATACATATCTACAAGTGATGTTCTTGCTGTATCTAAAGTTACTATATACATCCCATCTGGTTTAAAATATATGTTAACGTCGTTTAATATATCCTTAAGAACTTCAAAAGTTGATTTTATAGCTGAAGCCTGTACTGTAGCTAACTTCATTTTTAATAAATCGTATTAATTCTTTAATTATTGTTTACTTTCTACATTATACGCATCACTTACACTTCTACTTATTTTTTCTTCGAGTTCGGCTGTCATTGGAGGTTGTAAAGAAACACCATAACTATCTATTCCAAACATATCATCTATACTCTCACCACCTTCTAAAGTTGTCATAGAACAGGTTCCAAAACCTGCCATTTCTAATTCCTTAACTGGTAAAAGAGACTCAAGCCAGTTTTTTATTTCGTTACCTACAAGTAGTTTTCCGTTTTTTGTAAGCATTGTTGGAACTCTACTTATTTTACTTTTGAATTGTGGAGGTATACCTAATTTATTAATATTGTGATAACTAACAATTTGTTTCAAATTCTCATTTTTTTGAATATAATCAATTATATCTAAACTATGATTACACTGAGGACTGTATATTAAAAGAGACATTTTAAAATAATAAATTATAATATTTTCGCAATAATTTCACAATTGAAATAAAATAAAATTTAATAATAAGATGAACAAAATTGTTATAACATTACTAATAATATTTGTTATATATTCACTAACCAGGACAGAGAAGTTCACTAACGTACCACCTGATGAATTAAACGATGAAGAAATAGATTTATCCGGATACGAAGAAAGTGATTTATCTATTTCACACGATCTTATACAGGAAATCATATTACGTACAAATGAACAGATTTCAAAGAGAACTGGGTTATGTACATATATAATAGAAACTATAAAAGCTGAAATATACGAAAATAAAGACATTGAAAATCCTGGTAAGATATGTAAGTGCATGTTTATGGTAGTCAAGTATGGAAAAGGTGGTTTTGATTTCGGATTTTCCGTTTCTGCTGTTACACGTATTATAAATATGGGACCGCGGTACGATATTAATGAACTAGAGAATCAAAATGATGTAGAAATGGAGAAGGATTTAATTAAAGTTATAGAAAATATGGAAAATAAAATACTAAGAACAGGACTAACAGAAATTGAAGATGCTCGTTTAAGAATATTTAAGAGAAAATATACCCAGTTCCAAAATATGAAAAAGGAATTAGTTAACGAAAAACCATCAGTCGTTATATTAAGTTTAAGGACACAACCTATTCATATAAAGAAACCTGATAATGAAGGTATTTTTACTAATAATATACCACCAAGAGAGTTTGAAGATTATTCACTCATAAGAGAAAGTGAAATATCTTATATAAAAAACAATACGAATATACTTGTTGAAAAAGAAATACAAAATTCTCAAGATGCGTATGGTAAACCTAAAAATGTTCCAATAGTAACTTAGATGATCACTATAGATGAAATATCTAAGATAGCTGATAAACGTAAACGACTAAAAAAGGAGACGTATATAAAATTATATGAACAGATATCTAAAAAAATACGCCAATCAGTAGAACTCGGTAATAAATATGTATTCGTTCAAATACCATCGTTTGTTATGGGGTATCCACATTTCGACAGGCGAAAAGCTACTGATTATTTAATAAGACAATTTAAAATTAGCGGATTTATGGTTCAAGTTATAGGTGAATTTGAAATATGTATATCTTGGCGTGCTAAAAAGGTCGAAAAACATACCGAGGAAAAACCAGAAGAAGATTTTGAAGATTTTCCAACACTCGTGAACTTGAAAAAGACTGCAAATAAATACAGGGGAGCGCGATAATAACGTCTCATAAAAAAACCCACTTTATCATAAATGGATAACCTTAACATATTAGTTGAAGCTAAAAGAGAATATCTTGGTCAACTTTGTTTATTGATGTGTCCAGTTATGATTGAGACTTTTGATGAAATGTATGAAGAAGCATACAAACTCTCTAAAGGAAGAAAAGTACTTATTATGTACCAAAAACTTTTAAAGGAAGTTCCTAACTGGAGTGATGCAATGTCTAGACAACACTCTGATAATATAGCGAATAGATGTGCATGGTTTAATGATTTATTGGCGGCCGTTTTCGTGAGTTGTGTTAAAATATTATCAGCTGTTCGTTTGAGTAAAGACAATAAAAAAATTTCCCTTAAACTTCCAACTAATGAAGTTTTTATACAAATGTGTCATAACAAAGTCGCGGAATCTTTATACAACGATCCTTATATATACCACGAAACACAAAATGAATATGCTCGAAACGATAAATTATTCGAAAGATTCTCTATATGTGTTGAAAGTGCGGTAAAAGAACTCATACCTGTTCAGCAAATATTACAAACCTATATGTCACAATCACAAGAAGGTCAAGACCTTGATTTAGGAGACGCGGAGATAGCTGATTCGGAGGATCCAGAGCTTATAGAAGACGGTGGGGAAGAAGTTACACAAGACCCATTTAATCCGGAATTAAATGAAGAACCTTCTATGGGTGAAGAACCTTCTATGGAAGGAGAACCTTCTATGGGAGGAGAACCTTCTATGGAGGAAGAACCTTCTATGGACGAAGAACCTTCTATGGGAGGAGAACCTACAAACTCTTTCATGAATAACGAATTCAAAACTATAAGTACGACTCCACAGACACGACAGGGTATGGCTAGTGAACATGGCGAATCTGACGATGTATTTTTTCCAGACGCTGCCGAAACTCGTCAAAAAAACATCATGTATAAGTAAATGGAGTTTGAAGATTATTTAAGAGATCCAGCTTGGGCAGGATTAATTGCTGGATGTATAACTGCAGGCTATATACACTTCAAATCAAAACTTAACAATGAAGGTAAACTCGAGATGAGCTCATATACAAAACCATCCGCACTTGTTGCAATTTTAGTATATGTTATAGTTTCAAACGGATTGGGTAAAAAAGAAAATATCAGTTCAGAACCGTTTTAGTTTATAAACTTAAAGATATTATTAGTATTATGTATATAATATACAACAATGACATCAGTTTCCGCATTTAATGAAATGATGGGTCAATTTCTTACTGAATTGCACAGGACGTTTCCAGAAGAAAAAGGATTGAAAAAGTGTTTATCGGCATTTGATTTAATGAAAGAAACGAACCCGAGATTAGTAGTAGACGGTTTCATGTCAGGTGTAACACCATATGCAGATAAAATTTCAAAGAAAGACGAATCTTTTTTTATAAAAGAGTCTAAGAATTTAGATTTCATGAAAGGTGTTAATTTAGAAAAACATTGGGGTTCGTCTTCAGAGAATACAAAAAACGCTATCTGGCAGTACGTACAAACGCTTTACATGTTAGGTACGACAATTAAATCAATTCCAGAAGACACATTATCCATGATTGAAAGTGTGGCAAAGGAGTGTGCCGATAAAATGGGTTCAGAAAATGAAAGTGGTTTAGATGAAGCAGCTCTTATGAAAACCATGCAGGGTATGTTAGGTGGCATGTTAGGCGGTAAAAAATAAACTCACTATATATAAATGACTTCTTGGTTCGAAGATCCAAAACAACTCATTCGAACAGACAAGGTATTAGAATTCTGGCCTTCACAAACACTTACTCCAGAAGAGCGTGTTAATGCCACAGCGAGATTTATTATTTATGCAACCTGTATTATATATCTTATAAATCGTGATATACGTATATTTGTATTAGGAGGAACTGCACTAGGTGTTTTATATATAATGGAAAAATCTGATATGATACAATTAGGATTGGAGAAAACAGCACACGAACGACCACCACGACCATGTACTAAACCGACTCAGGATAACCCAATGGGTAATGTTTTGATGACAGATTTTGTTGATAGGCCAGACAGACCAAGTGCCTGTTATTACCCAACAGTTAAAAAATCGTATAACAATTACGCTACAAAAGGTATAGAATATGGACCATCTAGATCTAGGTCATCTTTACCAGAATACCAAAGAAATGCATGTTCTAGACAATTTGTAAGTACAGCCAATTCTTCTTTAGGAAATGATCCATATTACCAATTTATACATGGCGAACAGGGACAAAAAACTTGTAGACAAGACCCACGATTATGTGATCCAGACGCGAGAGGTGTTCAACTCGAAGCTTTTGCAGGATTAGATCCAAATGGGGATAAGAGAAGTGGTATGCATAGAGGTTCAGGATTAGCAGCTGGTCATTCTTCTTAATTTCGTATTTTAAATATATTTAGTCGATACTCGATTTTCTTAAACAAAATGTTTTGTAATAGTAAATGGCGTACCAACTCCAACCTGGAATTAAATTAGTCACGGATAATGCTGTCCCAACAGTTTGTGCAAACGAAGAAGTTTTTATGTATCCTCAGCCCAGTGCATTAAACTACGTATCATCGAGACCAAATACTATGTTATATGGTACTGCGCCATATATGGCGGGTAAAGGATCTCCAGCTGAATATATTGAAACGAGTGACGCTCTTCGTCCCCAATCTACTTCACGATTTAATAAAGTTTTGGCGAGAACATACGAACAAAATTTACACCCACTCCAAAATGTAGCCTGTAAACTCCCACTCGTAACCCAAAGTTACGAACCATCCAGTACACGAGCCGAACTTCAAAATGGTTTGTTTCAGCAAAGATACCTTAATAAAAATGTCAGTAAGAAATAAGAATGGCTGATCCAATATCTATAATGGCTATAGCAGGACTTGTCTACGCTGGTCGTAAATTAAGTAAACCAACTGAAACATATATATCAGAAGGTGCTCCTATAGAAGAGGAAAACACAAATTTTAATGATAGAGATATTACTATAAACGATACGTATTTAGGTGAAGCGTCACCTTTGATCGAACAAACAAATTTTCATAAACAAGAAGTTGGCTCCTTCGGTGATATTGCCTCAACACAAAGATCTTCCGGGGGTGAAGTTTTGGAAATGAGAGATAGGTTCATGTATGACGGTGGTAGAATGAATAACTTATCACCAATAGAACGTCAGAATGTTGGTCCAGGTTTGGGTGTTGACCCGAATGTCCCGTCAGTTGGTGGTCATCAACAACTTTTCCGTGTGAATCCTATAAATGTAGGTGCTTATAAATTAACTACTTTACCAGGGAGAAGTGGTCCCGCATTTGATAGTGGAGGTGGACGTAGAGGAATTGCCGGCGAACTTGCTAATAATAGACCTGAAAAAACTTCATTTTTACCAGAACGTCTTCCAAACGTTGGTGGACGTTCACAAGGGTTTTCGGGATTAACACCAAGAGGCGAACATGAAAAAACTAAAAGAACAACAAATCGTTCTGAAACCGGACTTAGAACTGATACTCTTTCTACGGCAGCACCAAAGAGAATCGTTTCCGCTTTAACACGTGTAGCAGAACCAACACGTAACAAGAAGGATGGTAATATAGAAGCGTATCAGTACGCAAATATGCCATCACCAAATATCAATAAATATTCACACGGGTACTTAAATTCTCCATCTTCAAAGATAGGCGAAAGTCGAGTTTACGGCGATGCTTATGCAGTCGAGGAACTTAATAAGTTTGGATTGAGACCAACAGATAGAAGAGGTAAAGCTGGTCGAACTGCGGGTGCTGGTCGAATGAATGTTCGTGCCGACCCACTAAACCAAGGTGGTATGTTAACAGGTGTTCGTTCAGACACGTCCCGTATTGATGGTCGAGTAAATTCTGCAAACGGTGCTTGGACACAAAATTATAGACATAACGATTATTACCAATTTAATGCATACAAAGGTAACGAAAATCCAAATTCGTCTCAAAGTGGTTTAGATATAGCTAAAAACCAACTTTCTAGAAACCCATTGGCACATAGTTTTTCTTAAACGTATAATAAAATAAGTAATTCACTCATTAAAATAATACTCCTATATTTTAATGAGGGTACATACCTTAGACATAGATAGTGGAGAAAGAGATCCCGTTTCTTATTCAAATCCTGCAGACTATGTTGTTAAATTAAGAACACCTGTTTATGAAGTCACGAAAATTTCATTAATATCAGCACGTATTCATAACAGTCAGTTTCTCATACATTCTCGAAATAATCAAATGGAAGTGTTAACAATTGGTGGGGGTGGGGGTACTCAGACTGTAACTATACCCGTTGGAAATTATAGCGGTCAAGCACTTGCTGACGCTATAAGACTGAATTGTACAGTTATAACTGGTGCGACTTTTGATAAAGATACAAATGCAATAACGTTTACATGTAACTCAGGTGATTTTACATTCAAATTCTATTCGGGTAAGAATGGGTATAATACAAATGTTACAGGGTATACTACACCACATGATATACTTGGTTTACCAGCATCTGATATTTCATCGAGTAGTTCTTCGTTGACGACTGGTAGTATTAATTTACAGGGTGCAGACGCAATAATTGTAAAACTGAGTAGTGGATCCGATGAATTTAATAAGACTGTATTTTCGGATACACCTTTTTATACTGGACGAATACTCATGTGTGGAGACGTAATTAACTATTCTGGTGTAGACGATGCTGTCGAACATAATTTTGATAGTGGGGTACAAAAAACAATATCAAGTTTACGTGTTCAATTTTATTATAGTAGTAATAATCGTCTCATACCTTACGATTTTAGAAATGCGAATCATATACTAAAATTAGCAGTAACATGTTCTACAGATAAAATGGAAAATATACCTAGATCTAAACGAGGGGAGAGTTTACCTACACCTATGGAAATCCCCTATGAA
>Ga0213863_10001735_pt1 | contig 15724 bp, 9 predicted proteins | sample PICome_8_FD_160128 | JGI IMG/M metagenome (GOLD analysis project Ga0213863, IMG submission 160128) | Coastal seawater microbial communities near Pivers Island, North Carolina, United States - PICO497 | ecosystem: Environmental > Aquatic > Marine > Coastal | place: USA: North Carolina | collected... | reverse complement strand
TATCGCCATCAATATCAGGAGCACCATCACCATCGGTATCTTCAGGTTCAATTGGCTCCCAAGCGGTAAAGAGCAACGTATTACCTGTTCCATCGTTTCTAATCGCACCCTCAATTCTTGAATTTCGGTCCAGATAAACAGTATTATTATCCGAGTTACTGTCGGCAAAAATAGCAGAAGAACCAGCTTCGATATTCCCACTCACAAAGATCTCATTGTTATCACTGTTATTAAAACGAATACCAATGCCAGCCGATGTAATATTACCAGAAACCGAGACGGTATTATTATCACTACTCGCCCCAAATTTAATGGCAGGGAGATTCGCTAATTGCGTGACATTGCCATCAATGATAACTAAGTTATCACTGGCACCTGCATTGAAGGCGATGGTTGTAAAGTCTGAAGTCGCGCTCGTTGAGACATTACCATTGACCGTCACGATGTTGTTGACCGTATCTGTTGCCGAGATGTGTATACCCGCATTATTCGTGGATTGCACATTGCCGTTGACCTCGATATAACTATCATGCGCATAACCTGCTATTGCAATACCATGGGAAGAGACTGTACTAATATCACCATTGACCGTGATGTGGTTATTGATGCCAAAGTTGCTCGAGTTCTGTCCAGTAATACGAACCCCGTTAGCATTTGAACCGCCGCTTGTATTGATATTACCGAAAAGCGTAATATTATTATTGTCACCACCCTCAATTATCATAATACCCGATGAATTAGCACCTGTTGTTGAAACATTACCTGTGACATTGATCGCATTACTGCTTGAATTGGGTCCGATACGAATGCCGTGCATCCCTGTAGCACCGCCAGTAGATATGGTTGAAATATCACCCGTCATATTAATAACATTATTATTATTTCCGCCATCATCTATATTGAGTCCAAAAGCGCGATTAACAGATGATTCGACAGTGATATCACCACCAATGGTGAGTGTATTAGAACTGCTGGTAATATTAACGCCTTTTACATCTTCCACGTCAATGGAAGAACCAATATCGATGGTTTGATTACCGGAGATGGTAATACCACAGTTCGTCGCTGAGGTGTCTGTACAGTCATTAGCATAAACGGCAGTGGAGGATAAAAGTGCCGAGGCGACGAGTAGTTTTAATTTTTTCATATTATTCATATGTTTTTTCTGCATAAAAAAAGCCCGCCCCAAAGGGCAGGTTTTGAAATTAATATAATTTCACCAGACAACAACAATTAAGTATATTTATAGGTGAATATTACCTTAAAAAGAATAACTTAGCGCAACATTAAAGGAGCGCCCCATTGCATACACTTGGGTGCCGTTAGACCGATTGATACCTGTTGACATAGTGGCACCTTGACCCAAGTATTCACCACCCAGTGGATCGGCATAACTCTTATCGAAGATATTTTCTACCTCACCAATAATGGAAACTGATTTCCATTGGTAAGAGCTGACGAAATCAAACTTGGTAAAACCAGCCGTCTCTCTCTCTTGTCGGGTGCTGTTCACGTCATCCTTTTCATCCACTAAGATCATGGATAAGTTATTACTCCAGCTGCCGATATTTTGATTAATCGCTACGGTTAAATTGGGTGGCATCATGTTATAAAGATCGGTATCGGCATCCGTGTTGCGACCTTTTTGATAATTGAATTTACTCAGTAAATTAAAGTTACCAAAGTTTAAAGTATCAAATAGATGCATATCAGCTCCCACATCCAACCCATAAATCGTGGCGGTTTGGTTAGCAAACTTTAAATTTCGATAACCATCGCCTCTTTCAGCAATCACATTCGCATCAATATAATCATTGATGTAAGTGTAATAAGGGTTTACTTTAACTCGCCAGTTTTTCTTTGGGTCTTCATGGTTCAACACCAAGCCAACCTTATGCGCCGTTTCTGGTTTAAGATCAATATCACCCACATAACCATTCCCATCACCATAAAGGTTATTCATATTGGCTGCCATGGTCCACGTCGACCAGGTATAACGTTGATATAAATTCGGGCTTCTGGTTTTCATCGAGTAACCTAATTCAACGGAGCTGTCTTCCTCCATGTTATATCTCGTGAGCAAGCTAATGTCGATATTCTCATCCGTTTGTTTCTTCTTGGATGCATTAAAGGCATTTGAATCTATCTGTTGATTTGAGCCCATCATATTGGTTTGGTTATAGCCATGCACATCATCGGCATCTGTTTGCACAATGCCTAGACGTGCTCCGATAGAGGTAATCCAATTTTCTGTCCATAAACTATCAATCTGCCCATAAACATCAAATCGATTGCGCTTACCATTATTAATATTTAAAAAGTCATTACCCGTCATCATGCCACTTCCTGGATTTGAATCCCAGGTGTCATCAAGTTGATAGTATTGAATTTCTGATCCTACTTTTAAGGTGTCTTGATCATTCAAAAAAATCTCACTATCAACCGTTAAACCTGCTGTGAACCCATCGGCCTCCATTGGCATGCCATAGCTGGTTGTAGCGGGGTTACCCATCATCGCCATTTTGGTATAGGTGTATTGCTTGTCTGGTCCAAAGTTATGCTTGTGATTGGTGTCATCAATATATATACGTGAAGTTAATTTCCCCCATTCATAATCTCCCTTTTGACTTAAATTAAGTTGATAGTTTTTGTTGCCCACCGAATCCATTCTCTGGTTATCAAAATTCTCATAAGGGCTGTCATGATAGGCTGCGATGACCTGGTAAATTTCGTTATCAATAGCTTTCGAGATTGAGAGTTGATGGTTTTGATTTTTATAAGCCGATGAACCCACCTCATCACCATCTAGGTAACCACGATCAGGTGCCGCAAGACCTGCTTCTTTAAACGTACCGCCTGCATAATAATTATCTGCTTTCACATAAGAGCCGAAATAACTCAAAGCGGTATCTTGATCTGATGAATTGAGAGAAACATTTGCGCTCATCGCTTTATTGTTCGATTTATATTTTGTGCCCACTTGACCGAAAAAAATGGGGTTTTCATCAACAGCAAAAATAGGTTTTACGGTGTCGATCTTGATGACGCCTCCAATATTATCACCCCCTTGATCAACGGCAGAAAGTCCAGCTAACACGGAGATATTTTTTATATTAACCGGGTCTGAATAAGAAAGGGGAGCATTCATATGATTTGCACAAGAGGCAATTAAATCCATACCATCAATTTTGATCTTTATTCGGTCATCAGATAGACCTTGAATCATGGGCAGACTAGAAAACCCCCCATTGTTAATACTGTTACCCCCTAAGAAATTATTGATAAGCTTGCCTGAGTCATTACTCATAATTTTTTCATTTTTACTCACACCGTTGCCAAGTTTATTATCTGAAAATGGCACTTCATAGGGTTCGGTAATATCAATACTATCTATACGATTTTCTGCGATCGCAAAGTGAGTCATGAGTAAGTTTGTGCAAATACCTGCAATTATTTTTTTCATTTTTCTTATATCTTTAATAAATTTATTTTAACTATTCGAGCCGCAAAAATGAGGTCGAATTAAAGTACTATTTTTTTAATTTGAATTTTTTTTAAGAAAAATGGGGTGGGGCTTGTGCGTAAAAACTGGAGATCGTTTTATTGCTGATGATTGCGAGATAAATTCTTTTTAGTATATGAGATTGACTTGCGAATGTTTGTGAAAGAAAGGATGCGTTGTAAAGGTCTTCATTTTCACTTAGATGACAAAACACACAATCAGTGAACGGGCTTGATATTGAATTATCGTTGTCATCTTGAGAGATGGATACCAGCTTTACTGTATTGCCAGAGCAGATTACTTCAAAGTCGGTATCTGCTGCCATGACGTTTGAAACAAAAGAACCTGACACAACGAATAACATTGCCATCAACATAAAATAATGTCTTATAAGGTTCTTTTTTTTCATAAGCATGGGAGTATAAGTTAAATTTTTAAAATATTAAAATCTAACGTAAAACACTTAATGCCGCATCGTAATTTGGTTCCTCAGTAATTTCACTGACCAATTCACTGTAGATCACTTCATTAGATTCATTCAAAACGATGACCGCTCTTGATGTAAGCCCCTGTAGACTTGAGTCTTCAATGGCGACTCCATAGTCATTTGAGAACTGACTGATATTTCTAAAAGCAGACAGTGTCTCAACAGCTTCTGTCTTTTCTGCCCCACAAAATCTTTTTTGCGCAAAAGGCAAATCTGCCGAAATACATAATACAACTGTATTATTTAAGTTTGCTGCTTCATCATTAAAGCGTTTGACCGATAGGGCACAAGTGGGGGTATCAACGCTTGGAAAAATATTTAAGATTTTCTTTTTACCCGCATAGCTTTCAAGATTCACATTTTCACGTTTGTTATTCGCTAAATTAAAATCCTTGACTGTATCTCCTGTTTTAGGAAAATTTCCACCTATTTGAACCGGATCTCCTTTGAGTGTGACTTGTGACATTTTTTTCTCCAAAATTTTAAAATAAATTTATATTTACTCATATTCTATCAAAGCTTATCAGGTAAAATAAATTAATATATGAAAGATGCAAATCAACCAAAATTCATTCATCTCAGATGCCATAGTGAATACTCTGTCACTGACGGTATTGTTAAGATTGATGAATACCTAAATCAAGCATTAGAAACCGGCATGCCTGCCGTTGGCTTAACAGATTTAAGCAATGTTTTCGGGGCAGTCAAGTTTTATAAAAAAGCCATTGATAAAAAAATAAAACCTTTGATTGGCTGCGATGTTTGGTTACAAAATGAAAAAAATCGAGAGCAACCTTATCGAATTCTCATATTGTGCCAATCTCAAGCAGGGTATCTAAATTTATCTCGAATTATTTCAAAATCATTTTTAGAAAATCAATATAAAGGCCGAGCAGAAATAAAATCATCATGGCTGCTGGATGAGTTCAATGCGGGTTTAATTGTTTTATCTGGCGGTGTACAAGGCGAAATTGGCCAGCTGGTTTTAAATGACAAAACTGAGGAAGCATCAGAGACAGCATTAAAATGGCAGCAAAAATTTGGAGATCGATTTTATTTAGAGCTCCAAAGATATGCAGAGGGTAAGGCCTATGATGATCAAGAGCGATACATTCAGCATGCGCTGCATCTAGCTTCCGAAAATGAAATTCCTGTAGTCGCAACCCATCCGATCCAGTTTATGCAAGAGGAAGATTTCAGAGCACACGAAACCAAAACCTGTATTGCAGAGGGCTATGTTTTAGCAGATTCCAGAAGACCCAAAACATTTTCATCAAATCAATTTTTTAAAAATAGTGAAGCGATGCAAGCGCTTTTCAAAGACATCCCGTCGGCTTTAGAAAACTCCGTTGAAATTGCAAAAAGATGTAATTTTAGTTTTCATTTAGGTGAAACTTATCTGCCTAATTTTCCTATCCCAGATGGGATGCAGATAGATCAGTTTTTAAAAGTAGAAGCTGAAAAAGGATTGAAACAACGCCTTGAGAATATTACCAAAACAGAAAATTTCGATGAAAAAATTTACGCCGATCGACTTAATTTTGAAGTCGATGTAATTAATCAAATGGGCTATGCAGGCTACTTTTTAATTGTTGCTGATTTTATAAATTGGTCTAAGCAAAATAATATTCCCGTAGGGCCTGGCAGGGGCTCTGGTGCTGGATCAGTGGTGGCCTATAGCTTAGGTATTACTGACCTAGATCCTATTGAATATAACCTTCTTTTTGAACGTTTTTTGAATCCAGATCGAGTTTCAATGCCTGACTTTGATATTGATTTTTGTCAAGAAGGCCGTGATCGTGTCATAGATTATGTAAAAGAAAAATATGGTGCAGAATCTGTGTCTCAGATTGCAACGTTTGGCACCATGGCAGCAAGAGCGGTTATTCGAGATGTAGGGCGTGTATTAGACCTTCCATTTTTATTTGTCGATAGCATAGCTAAATTAATCCCAATGGAACTGGGCATTACATTAACAGAAGCGATTGAAAAAGAGAGTCAAATTAGGGATAGGATTAAGAAGGAAGATGAGGTTAAGGAGCTATTTGATTTAGCTTTGAAGCTCGAAGGTTTAATAAGAAATGTGAGTATGCACGCTGGGGGTGTGCTGATCGCCCCGAGCGAAATATCAAAATTCTCACCTATTTACTGTCAATCAGAAGGTGAAGGGGTGGTTAGCCAATTTGATAAGGACGATGTTGAGTCATTGGGTTTAGTGAAGTTTGATTTTTTAGGATTACGCACATTAACTATTCTTTCGATGGCTATAGAAAATGCAAATAAAATTAGGCAGGCTGATAAGTTAACACCACTCGATATCGAGGAAATTCCAATTGATGATGAGCCGACTTACGATTTACTCAAAGCCTCAAATACAACGGCAGTCTTTCAACTAGAATCTAGAGGTATGAAGGATATGCTGAAGCAGGCAAAACCAGATTGTTTTGAAGATATTATTGCTTTAGTTGCACTTTATCGGCCAGGACCTATGGACCTCATCCCTGAATTTTGTCGAAGAAAACATGGCATTGATGCTGTTTCTTATCCTCACCCTGCAACAAAAGAGATCTTAAAAGAGACATATGGAATTGCGGTGTACCAGGAACAGGTGATGCAAATTGCTCAAGTAGTTGCCGGTTATACCCTAGGCAGTGCCGACTTACTTAGAAGGGCTATGGGTAAGAAGAAAGTTGAGGAAATGGATGCACAGAGAGCCAATTTTATAGAAGGGGCAACGAAGAATAATCTTAATGAAAGGCAGGCGAATGATTTATTTGATCTTTTAGAAAAATTTGCAGGTTATGGATTTAATAAATCCCACGCAGCTGCCTATGCAAAAATTGCTTACCAAACTGCTTATCTAAAAACGCATTACGCTTCATCATTTATAGCCGCCTCAATGTCGGCGGATATGAATAACACAGACAACGTGCACTTATTATTTGATGATTGTGCTAGGAATAAAGTAGAGCTACTTCCCCCCAATATCAATCAAAGTCAATTTAAGTTTGTGACGGTTAATCAAACGCAAATTTTATATGGTCTTGGTGCGCTAAAGGGCTCAGGTCAAATTGCTATCGAAGAAATTCTTCAAGAAAGACAGAAGAGTGGACCATTTAAATCTCTCTTTGATTTTACATCGCGATTAGATTTAAGGAAGGTAAACCGAAGGGTCATTGAGTCTTTAATAAAGGCAGGGGCGTTTGACGAAATTGAAAATAATAGAGCATCATTGCTTGCAAGTATTAGTTTAGCGATTAATTACGCTGACCAAGCAAATGCAAATATAGGTCAGAATAATCTTTTTGATACTGCTGAAGAGCAACAAATAGAATTAGTGAATGTAGCACCCTGGGATACGCAAAAACAATTGCTGGAGGAAAAAGAGGCCTTAGGTTTTTATTTTAGTGGACATCCTTTTACCTACTATAAGAAAATGATTCGTGAATTTATTCCAACAAAATTATCTGATTTGATCCCTAGGGAGGCGCCTTATCTGGTTGCGGGCATTATTTCTGATGTGAGATTTAAAATGACAAGCCGTGGAAAAATTGCAATTATTACACTGGATGACTCAGAAGGTCGCATGGATATGGTGGTTGGAAGCAAAGTTCTAAATGATTTTTATGAGCTGATTAAGGAAGATCAATTATTGTTTGTTGAAGGCAGAGTGAGTCATGATGACTTTACCGGTGGGAATAGAATTAATGTAATCAAAGCGTTTGATCTTTTAAGTATCCAGAGCACAAAGGCACAGTTATTAAAAATTACTTTAAATAGGCAAGCAAAACCCGATGAGCTTAAAAATCTACTTAAGCCATTTTGTAATGGAGCTTTTGGTGCAGATATTAAGAAATGTCGGGTCAAGGTTGAGTATCAGAATCAACAAGGCAAAGTGGAGCTCATGTTAGGTCCTGAATGGTCGGTTGCACTTCATGAGGATTTAATTTTTGGACTTGTTGCATCATTCGAAGATGACAACGTTAAAATACTTTATAATTAGCAAATTATTTATGGCCTGATTTGAGATTATGAAGCGTACCTATTTGGAATTTGAAAAACCTGTCGAAACACTTGAAGCTAAAATTGAAAGTTTGAAGAAAGCGCACGATGACCATCCAACCATCGACGTAAATAAAGAATTAAATTCTCTTCAAGAAAAACTAGAAGCAATGCAACACCAAATTTTTGATAATTTAACTGCATGGCAAATTTCTCAAGTTTCCAGACACCCGCAAAGACCCTATACACAAGACTATATTGATGTAATTTTTAAAAATTTTAAAGAATTGCATGGTGACAGAACTTATTCTGATGATCCAGCTATTATTGGTGGACTTGCAGACTTTGAGGGGCATTCTGTGATGGTCATTGGTCATCAAAAGGGCCGTGATATTAAGGAGAGGCAGCACAGAAATTTTGGTATGCCAAGGCCAGAGGGTTATAGAAAAGCTTTAAGGTTATTTAAACTCGCAGAAAAATTTTCCTTACCCATCATCACTTTGATCGATACACCCGGTGCTTATCCAGGTATTGGTGCTGAGGAGCGTGGACAGTCAGAGGCGATTGCAAGGAATTTGTATGTGATGACTGAGCTTCAAGTGCCCATTATTTCAATTGTGATTGGTGAAGGCGGTTCGGGTGGAGCACTAGCCTTGGGTGTTTCTGATTACTTAGCGATGTTGGAATTTTCAACTTACTCGGTTATTTCGCCTGAAGGCTGTGCTTCTATTCTTTGGAAAAAAGCTGAAATGGCAGAGGTTGCTGCTGAGAGTCTTGGTATTACATCTGCGAAATTAAAAAAATTAGGCCTAGTAGATGAAATTGTGTCGGAGCCATTAGGCGGCGCACATAGAGATTATGAAATGACAATGAAAAATGTTAAAAAAACTCTTAAAGATCAATTGATTCAATTAATGACAATTCCAACTGATGATTTACTTAAAAATAGATATGAGCGATTAACAAGCTTTGGGCAACACAGTCACAGTGAAAAATGAAAATGAAAATGAAATTCAGGATAAAATTTACCAATCTTTTCTTGAAAACTTAAAACAAGATAATTCAAATCTAGAAATTCTTATGGGATTTAGTGGGGGGTTAGATTCCTCTGTTTTAATTCATCTTCTCTCACAAATGCGAGCTAAATTAAATTTTAAACTTAAGGCGATTCATGTGCATCATGGCCTAAGCTCATCTGCAGATGATTGGTTAAATTTTTGTAAAGAAAAATGTAAATTATTAGACATTGAATTTCATAGTGAAAAAGTAAAAATTAATGAAAAAACTTCATTAGGTATAGAAGGCGAAGCTAGAAAATTAAGATATAAAGCAATAAAGGAAACTCAAAAAGATATTGTCGCACTTGGTCACCATCAAAATGATCAGGCAGAGACATTAATGCTTCAGCTATTAAGAGGTGCAGGCTTAAAAGGATTAGCAGCGATGCCAGAATTTGATTCAAAAAGAAAGTTTTGGCGACCTTTGCTTTATATTAAAAAAGATACACTTGAAAAATATGCTAAAGATAAAAAAATTGAATACATTGAAGATGAGAGTAATCAAGATATAAATTTCGATAGAAATTTCATTCGCAAGAAAGTTTTGCCTTTAATTGAATCTAGATATCCATCGTCAATCGAAACAATGAGTCGTTCGGCTATTAATATATCAGAAGGTCATCACCTAAATGAATTAGTAGCATTGGATGACAGTAAAAGTGTTATGTCAGATGATGGAAAGTATTTATTCATTACCGATTTAAAAAGTCTTCCCAAGATTAGAGCAATAAACTTAATTCGTTGGTGGCTTTCATTTAATAATTTATTAATGCCAAGTAGACGAAATATAGACGAACTCTATAAACAAATACTTTTGATAAAAAGGGATACATCTTTAAATTTAAAAATTTCTGATGATGCATCTATTCGTGCATATAACAATAAACTCTTTATTGTTAGTTTAGACATTAATCCAAGTAAATTTGATTTGAAATGGTCTGGTCAAGAAGAGCTTTACTTACCCAATAAAACAAAACTACAATTTATAAAAATTAAAGAAGGTGGGTTATCTTTATCGAAACTTGGTGTTAAAACGCTTAGGGTAAGAAGCAGGGCAGGCGGTGAAAAACTGAAGCCTTTTTCAGACCAACCCAGCCGAAGCCTAAAATATTTATTTCAAACTGCTGATATTCCTATTTGGGAAAGAGGCCAGATTCCTTTAATTTTTGCAAAAAATCAATTAGTTGCAGTTCCGAATCTTGCTATTCAACATAAATACAAATCAATAAAAGGGGAAGAGGGTTACCAAATTAATTGGTTGCGCAATTAAAAAATAAGGAATTATTCCTATTAAGAATTAAAGAAAACTTCTATAAAATACCTCCGATAAACAATAATTTACGATAAAGATTGATATAAATGAAAAAAAATTCTAAAGCGATAAGCTTAATTGCTATCACAAGTTTACTTTTACCGACAGGCGTCATTGCAGGTGAATCAGTCAAAATAGATAGCATTGAGGTTTACTCCCCAACAGCTTTACCCTCAATTGGGTTACCTGTAAATGATGTTCCGTATGCAGTTCAGACTGTTACGGGTGAAGAAATAAGAGAGCAGCCGGGTGTCAGTATTGCTGACTATATGGTAAATAATCTTGAAGGCGTTACAGTAAATGAAGTCGGTGGCAATCCTTATCAATTAGAAATCAATTATCGTGGTTACAATGCAACACCGATAATGGGTAATCCTCAGGGCTTGTCTATCTATGTTGATGGTGTGAGACAAAATATGCCTTTTAGTAACAATGTCCTATGGGATACGATTCCAGATTTTGCTATTGATGATATGCAATTGGTGGGTGGATCAAACCCTGTTTATGGTCTGAATACACTGGGTGGCTCCTTAAGCTTACAAACAAAAAGCGGTCGAACTTTTGATAAAAATGCAATTGAAGGATCAACAGGTTCATGGGGGCGAAATACAGGTCTTATAGAATCAGGTGGGGTTTCTGAGGACAACAAATATGATTACTATGCTGGTTATTCCTACTTTCAAGAAGATGGTTGGAGAAAACCTTCTCCTTCAGAAGTACAACAAGGTTTTGCAAAATTAGGCTATGAAGATGAGGACACAAGAATTGATCTGAGTTATACAGGTGCGCATAACAGCCTTGTAGGTAACGGTATGGTACCAAAATACTTATTGGGTGATGATTTGGAAGGCGTTCATACTCTCATTGATAAAACACGATCGCAATATAACCAAGTTCAATTAGCTGGTACAGAATTTTTGAGTGATACATTGATGGCGTCAGGGAACATATACTGGCGAAACCTTGATCAAAGTACTTATAACGGTGACTTAAACGATGAATATTGTGAAGAAGATGACGTTGGTGAAGAAGAAGGTGAAGGGTGTGATACCCTTGCCGATGTCAATGAAAATGAAGGGGTCATCAACCGATCCACAACAAAATCTGATGCTTATGGCGTTAATGGGCAATTAACATTTGATGAAGATTTATTGGATAGACGTAATCAATTTATTTTTGGCGCAGCTTTTGAATACTCAAAAGTTAATTTTGAGCAATCTTCTCAAGATATTGCAACGCTTGATCCAAGTGGATTCTTTTCTGGTGCAACAGCAGAAAAAGAACAAACGTCTGGATTGACTGGTAAAACTTATACAACAAGTATTTTTGCAACAAATAATCATGCTTTAAATGATCAATGGAGTATTAATACGGCAGCACGATATAACTACGTAGATATTCGTAATGAAGATACTTTAAACGGAGAGGGTGGAGCAACTTCACTTACTGGTGACCATGACTTTGATCGACTTAATCCATCTGTTGGCCTTACCTATACTCCAACTGATACTCTCAGTACTTATGCTTCATATAATGAGGCTAATAGAGCGCCAACAAGTATAGAGCTTGGTTGTGCGAACCCAGATAACCCATGTACATTGCCCACACAAATGGCTGATGATCCACCACTTGAGCAAGTTGTTGCGAAAACATTTGAGGCAGGTGCTAGAGGGCGATTTACAAGCTTTTTAAATAGTAATACTTCGTGGAACATTTCTGGTTACAGCGCTACGAACCATGATGACATATTATTTATTTATACCGAAGCAAATACGACAGCAGGGTATTTTGACAATGTTGAAGAAACAACAAGAAAAGGTATCGATGTAGGTTTGAGCACAGCGTTTGAAACATGGACTATAAGCATGAATTATAACTATGTAAAAGCTCAATATGGGACTGATCTCACTTTAGTTAGTGAAAATAATTCATCTGCGGATGATGGAGCGATTCAGGTTGAGGATGGTGATTATTTACCGAATATCCCAAAACATAGCTTCAAATTAAGAACAGTGTATAAACCAGATCCAGCATGGCATTTGGGTGCAACGATGACCGCATTCAGTTCATCATATATGATGGGAAACGAAAACCAAGAAAATGATTCATCAGTTAATGGATTGCAAAGTGAAGTTCCTGGCTACGCTGTTGTTAATTTAGACTCTGAGTATAAGTTTTCAAATATGTTTGATGGTTGGAAGATATACGCAAAGGTCACTAATTTATTTGATAACAAATATTACACAGGCGGACGTATCGCTGAATCAAGAGTAAATGCTGATCGCTCATTTAGTGAAGAAGAAATTGCCACAGCTTCACTTGTTGGTGGTGCCCCTAGAGCAGGCTGGGTAGGATTACGTTACGAATTCTAAATGATTAAAAATAAAAAAAGGGCTATAGGCCCTTTTTTTATAAGTATCGGGTGTATATTATTGTTTTTAAACTTTTTTGTATTATATGAGCCTTAAATCACAACTTCTTATTTACATTAATTCCTTACTTTTAATTGCAACACTTATTGGTCTGATGACTATTATGATGGTCACCCAAAAAAATGTCAGGGAAGAAGTTTTATCTACAATGTCTCTTGCTGAATTTGCTATCGAACAAGGAGTAAAGAAAAATCCTGATTTTTATTTGTTTCAAAGGGAAAATAACGAATTAGGTATCTCGGAATTGTCAGGAATCCGCCATTTAAAAATTCAATTTTATGATGAAAATGATGTTTTATTAGAAGAAACATTAAACACACCTGATGAAATTAAACCTCCTCCAGTTTGGTTTATAAATATAATTGAAAGTCTCTCAGATAAGATATTTTTCTCGAAAATTAATATTGAACAAAGAGGGGAGCTCGCAGGTTATATATTAATAAAACCTGAGCCAATTTATGAGTATGCAGAAATATGGCAACAAATTAAAGTAGGTCTTTGGATCATAGTTGCTTTTCTTGTTGTTATAAATTTTGTAGTGCTGCTTCTTTTTTCTTATATGATAAAACCAATCAATAAAATTATTGAGGGTTTTGAAAAACTAGAAACAGGAAACTACAAGTCAAGGATTAAAAAATCAAATATTCTTGAGCTTGATATTATTGGAAAAAAATTCAATAGTATGATCGATAATCTTAGGCAAAGTAATAATAAGATTCATCAATTAAGTCAAAACTTAATTGATGTTCAGGAACAAGAAAAAAGTGAATTAGCAAGAGATCTTCACGATGAACTCGGACAGTCATTAACTGCATTGCAAGCAGAAGCAGCTTCAATTTCAAAATCAACCAAGAAGAAATCTCGGGATGAAGCCATATTCAACGTAATACAATTATCAAAAAATATGATGCTGTCCACAAGGGAGATCATAAAAAAACTTAATTTAGGCTTAATTGAAGATTTGGGATTTGAGTCTGCTTTGATTGAGCTATTTGAGAATTGGAAAAGGCGATTTAAGGGAGTTAAGTTTGAATATCAAATGGATGAAAAGGCTTTTAAAAAAATAACAAAAAAGAAAACTGCTCATCTTTATCGTATTTTTCAAGAAGCACTTACTAATATTGCTAAACATTCAACTCCTACAAAAATTCAAATAAGCATAAAGTATTTAGAAAACAATGGGAGAACAAGAATTTTGATAAGCAACGATGGTATTAACGATGACTCATCAAATCAAGAAGGCCTTGGTCTCATTGGTATAGCTGAACGTGTAGACCAAATTAACGGAACCGTAGAAGTTTCCAAAAAGAAATTATTTAAATTAATTATTAATTTGAGTTAGCAGATGACAGATTTATTAATCGTAGATGATCATGAAATTGTTCGAGCAGGTATTAAGCGTCTTGTTGAAAATACTCCAAATCTAAATATAGTTGCTGATTTAGGTACCGGGGAAGAGGCATATCAATTTTTACAAAAAAATAAAGTTGATCTAATCATTATGGATGTCTCTATGCCTGGAAAAGGAGGTATTGAGTCAACAAATCAAATTAAAAAAAGATTTCCAAAAATTAAGATCTTAATGCTCTCAATGCATGACAACTCTATGATTATTGATAAAGCGATAAAGGCGGGTGCTGATGGCTATATTTTAAAAAATGACCTATCAGATGATTTACTCAATGCAATTGAGAAAGTAATGAATAATGAAATTATTATTTCAGCATCGGTAGATGTAGACGAATTTAAAGATTCAAGAATTAAGGACTTAAATAATAAGGAATTTGAGATTTTCAAGTCTCTAGCATCGGGCGAAGAATTATTTTCAATCGCTGAAAAACTAAATATAAGTTATAAGACAGCAGCAAATTATCAAACATCAATTAAGCAAAAATTAAATATAAAAAATATACTCGATTTTTATAATGTAGCTAAAGAAAATAAAATTTTATAAATAATTATCTTCATAAATCTATTGTTATAATTGGTTCAATAACATTACAGGCTCATATATGGACATTGGAACGCCGTTAAGTTCTTTATCTACAAAAGTTATGTTACTAGGGGCTGGAGAGCTTGGTAAGGAAGTAATTATTTCACTTCAAAGGCTAGGTGTGGAGGTTATTGCTGTTGACCGTTATCAAAATGCACCAGGGCATCAAGTTGCACATCGTGCTTACGTTATTGATATGACAAATGAAAAGCAACTAAGAGAAATTATTCAAAAAGAGAACCCTCATTATATCGTCCCAGAAATTGAGGCAATTAATACAAATTTATTATCAGAAGTAGATAGCAAGGGTTATTCCAAGATAATTCCTAGTTTAAAAGCAGTTCAGTTAACAATGAATAGAGAAGGTATTCGAAAGCTGGCATCTGAAGAATTAGGGCTTCCTACATCAAATTATGGTTTTGCAAGAAGTTACGAAGAACTTAAAAAATTAATTTTAAACCAAATTAAATTCCCATGTTTTGTTAAACCTACCATGTCATCATCAGGAAAAGGACAATCTCTAGTAAAGTCTGGAAGTGAAATAAAATCTGCCTGGAACCATGCAGCAACTGGCGGAAGGGTTGATCAAGGCGTGGTGATAGCAGAGAGTTTAATTGATTTTGACTATGAAATAACACTACTCACTGTTAGATCTAAAGATTTGAATGGTGAAGTTTGTACAAAATTTTGTGACCCGATAGGGCATAACCAAGAGAATGGAGACTATGTCGAAAGTTTTCAGCCACAACCGATGAGTAAAGCAGCATTGGAAAAGTCAAAAAATATTGCCAAATCAATCACGGACTCCTTAGGTGGGCTTGGTATTTTTGGTGTTGAGTTATTTATTAAGAAGGATGAAGTATGGTTCTCAGAGGTGAGCCCCAGACCTCATGATACCGGTATGGTCACTATGGCATCTCAAAGACAATCTGAATTCG
>Ga0213863_10001730_pt1 | contig 15745 bp, 9 predicted proteins | sample PICome_8_FD_160128 | JGI IMG/M metagenome (GOLD analysis project Ga0213863, IMG submission 160128) | Coastal seawater microbial communities near Pivers Island, North Carolina, United States - PICO497 | ecosystem: Environmental > Aquatic > Marine > Coastal | place: USA: North Carolina | collected... | reverse complement strand
TTACTCCGTAGCTTATGGGGCCTTTTCGACAGCCATTAATGACTACCTTAGTCGAGACCTCGGCTGGGAAGGCCACCATCCCTATAAGATACTCACAAGTGATGTTCGCCCCTGGGATTGGGGAACAAGTAACAGCGTAGTCAATATGGCGCGCAACCTTGAGTCAGCAATGCGCGAAAACCCTGATCTTAGAATTCTGGTAATGTGCGGCCATACAGACTTGGCCACTCCACCCGCCAACATGCAATACTCTATTAATCATCTTTTTGAGATCCCCAACGAGCGCCGAATGGCCATCAAGTTCACATGGTATGAAGCCGGACATATGTTCTACCTCAACCAGCCAGATCTAGAAAAGATGCGGAAAGATTTGGTTAATTTCATCAAATAGAAATTTCTGCCACCTCCCAAGTTTTCTTAGGGAGGATGGCAGTCCCACAAGGACTCGAACCTTGAATGACTGAACCAAAATCAGCTGTGTTACCAATTACACCATGGGACTGGATCCTTGTCTGCGCTTAAAAGCGTGCGGCGGAGGAATAAATTCAGTCCCGCGCCGTTGCAAGACCGAAATAGGCGGAAATCCTATTTTTATTCAGCTCAACTGTCTTCCGAGGCTCCTCTTTCCACTGTGGGATCGATTTGTGTCGAAAAAGCATACCCAGCGCTAATGCGACTGAGCAAGCTTTGTCAAAATCGAAACCAGAGAAGCGAACCCTTGACCTCTTCTCCAAAAACCAAGAGGTTCGACTCCTCTCATGGATTACGGAACGCTCATCGAAAAACGCAAAGCACGCCTTACCGAGATTGAAAAACTGATGGAAGATCCGGGGTTTTTCAACGACCAGAGAAACTCGACTCAATACATGCGCGAGCACCGCTCTCTAAAAAAGCTCATGGGACTCTGGGATGAATTCCAGCAAATCACTAGGGATATCGAAGGTAACGAGGAACTCGCCAAAGGCGATGACGAGGAATTTTCCGCGATGGCCGAAGACGAACTTCCCGCTCTCAGGGAGCGTCACGAGGTTTTAGCGCAGGAAGTTCAATACGCGCTCCTTCCCAAAGACGAAACCGAAGACCGCGATGCCCTTCTCGAAATTCGGGCTGGTGCCGGAGGCGATGAAGCCTCCCTTTTCGCCGGCGAACTTATGAACCTCTACCAGCGCTACACCGAAAAGCGCGGCTGGAAATGTGAGCATCTTGAAAGTTCACCCTCCGACGTTGGCGGTTATAAGGAAGTGGTCCTCAAAATCACTGGTGAGGAGGTTTTCCGCTACCTGAAATACGAGTCCGGTGTCCACCGTGTTCAGCGCGTCCCCGCAACCGAAACCCAGGGTCGTATCCACACTTCTACCGTCACTATCGCAGTTCTACCCGAAGCCGAAGAGGTCGATGTTCAGTTAAAGCCCGATGAACTGCACATCCAGGCCACTCGTTCTGGTGGCCCCGGAGGACAGCACGTGAATACCACCGACTCCGCTGTTCAGGTGACCCACCTCCCAACCGGTATTCAGGTCAAATCCCAAGACGGTCGGTCCCAGACCCAGAACAAAGAAAAAGCCCTGCAAATCCTGCGTGCCAAACTCTTCGAAGCTGCTCAACGCGAAGCTCAAGAAAGCTACTCGGCTCAGCGAAAATCTCTTATCGGCTCAGGCGACCGTTCCGAGAAAATTCGCACTTATAACTTTCCTCAATCCCGCGTTACGGATCACCGCATCAATCACACCTCTCATAATATGGAAGGAATTATGACCGGTGACATTAACGAATTCACCGATCACCTCCAAAAAGCTGAAATGGAGCAACGTCTTGCAGAAGAAGAATTAGGGTAAACTCCTAACATTCATTCACAACTTATTCACAGAAGAATTGCGAGCCCTATTATGACGACGATCCTCGATGTCCTCGAGAAAGGCACTGCTTTCCTCGAAAAAAAAGGGATTAGCGAGCCCCGGCTTAACATGGAGCTCATGGTTGCTTATGAATTGGGTATCAAGAGGATGGATCTCTATCTTCGCTTTGACCAACCACTCGAAAAAGCAGCGCTAGCCTCGCTACGAGAAAAACTAAAAAAACGTAGCGAAAGCTTTCCACTTCAACACATAAACAAGGTTGTTCACTTTGGTAATTATGAATTCTTCTGTGATCACCGCGCCTTGATCCCCCGTCCAGAAACCGAAGAACTGGTCGATCTTGTGAAAAAGCAATTATTTACAAAACCTGCCCGTATTCTTGATATCGGTTGTGGTTCCGGCGTTCTCGGACTAACCCTTTCAAAAGACTTGGGCCCAGATTGTGAACAACTAACTCTAGCAGACTTATCCACAGAAGCCCTCTCGCTTTGTGAACAAAATCGCAAGGCCCTCAAAGTAGAAGCAAGGCTAATTGAGAGTAATCTCTTTTCAAATATTACCGGAAACTTTGATCTCATTGTGGCCAACCTTCCCTACATAGCAGAGGGAGAACGTGAGAAACTAGAGCCAGAGGTTCTCCACGACCCCGAAATAGCCCTTTTCAGTGGTCCAGATGGACTAGACCTCCTCCGTCTCTTCTGCGCCGAGTGCAACGCTTTTCTCAATACTGGGGGAATCGTGGCTTTGGAAGTCGGCTATGATCAGGGCGCAATCGTAGCCGGTTTTCTTCGGGAAGCTGGACTCACCAATATCTCGATCGGAAATGATCTCAATGGAATCCCCCGCTTTCCCCTTGCACAGAAGGCTTAAAAAGCTCACTTCAATTCCCCTAACAAAAACGGACTATGGACAAACTTCTCGTGCACGGCGGCACCTCTCTCTCCGGATCCATTAATATTTCCGGATCGAAAAACGCGTCCCTTCCCATTCTTGCGGCAGCCCTTCTGACCGATCAGCAAGTTGTCATTGAACGCGTACCCGATGTCTCCGACACCAATTATATGCTTCAAATTCTCAGTGCCCTCGGCTGTGAAGTCGAACGCTACAGTGGCACTGTCAAAATTACAGCAGCAGACATTCACCCGGAGGCGCCCTACGAGATCGTTCGAAAAATGCGGGCTTCTATTTGTGTCATGGGGCCCCTTGTAGCGCGACTCGGGCGAGCGAGCGTTTCTATTCCTGGTGGATGTGTGATTGGTGACCGTCCCATCGATCTTCATTTGAAAGGACTTCAGGCTATTGGTGCCAACATCGATACCGAAGGAGGTAATATTCTCATCGAAGCCAAGGAAGGACTCGAAGGCCAGGAAGTTGATCTTAGCGGGAAGCACGGCCCCACTGTCCTAGGAACCGATAACCTGCTAATGGCTGCAGTCCTCACCGAGGGAATCACGGTTATTGAATCAGCCGCGTGTGAACCCGAGGTTGTCGACCTCGCCAATTTCCTCATCTCGATGGGAGCCAAGATCGAAGGGGCTGGCACCCGCCGGATTACGATCCAAGGAGTGACTTCTCTGGGTGGAACTCACCACACTGTAATCCCTGATCGCATCGAAGCTGGAACCTTTATGGTTGCCGGCGCGATGGCGAGCCAATCAGGAATCACCCTAAACCGTATTTGCCAAGATCAGCTTACCGGAGCCACGCAAAAACTCATAGAAGCCGGCCACCTCGTGAAATTTAACAAAACCGGAGACAGTGTCACAGTCCAGCCCGGGGATGCTCCAAGCGGCTGTTCTATCACCACTGCTCCTCATCCTGGATTCCCCACCGACATGCAGGCGCAATTCACAGCCATGTTTGCAACGACGCCCGGCATCTCTGTTATTGAAGACACCATTTTCCCTCAACGCTTTATGCACTGCGCCGAGCTCACCCGTATGGGAGCAGACATCAATGTCGACAATGGAACAGCTGTTGTTCATGGAATAAACCAACTCAGCGCGGCGCCTGTTATGGCTTCCGACCTACGTGCCTCTGCAGCACTCGTTCTTGCTGGATTAAAAGCCAAGGGCACTACCGAGATCAATCGTCTTTACCACATCGATCGTGGCTACGAAATGATCGACGAAAAACTTCTCCAGCTTGGCGCAAAAGTAGAACGCATCCGCGGCAGTGCTTGACTCCCCCTCTTGCGAGGACATTTCTACCAACTCAACATTGCGAATCGCCCCCTTATAATGAAGAATTTTCTATTTCTTTTTTTATGCAGCATAATACCTGTAAGCGCGGATCTCGTGGCGCACTATGCTCTCGATGAGACCGACCCGGGCACAAGTGTTGTTCAAGACTCACTCCAGCAGAACAATGGCCTCCTCATTGGAAGCAGTAGTCCTGCCAAAGATTTCAAAGCCCTTCATGGAACTGGCTATGACTTCCCTCTTCGCTCCGGCTTTCGCGTCAACCCTTCTCCCGAGGTCCAGCCCACGGATCAATTCACCATCACTTGGTGGTTTCGCCCAACGACTTTAAATGCCTTCGACCGTTTTTACGAGACTCTCTCAGGCACCGGAAAAAACGGTTCCGGGATTCGTATCGATCTCGGAGGAAACGGGCGCCAAGTCCGAGCCCTCCTTCGCGATGGCAACGGATCTACCGATACCGCGGTCACCAGCCCCCTGACTCTCACAGCCGGAGCTTGGTACTTCTTTGCGCTCCGTTACGACTCGCTGAATAATTTTTGCAAAGTCACTGTTCTTCGTGATACCGGCGGTGACATTACCGCGTCAAGCATTAGCGCTTCTACAACCACCAAGACTTCTCTCGGAACTGACACAATCACCCATAACACTGGCGTGTTTTTTGCTGCAGACGACGCCGGTGCAGCAAGTTCAAACGATTTTGGAGGCGCCATGGATGATATCGCCATCTTTCAAACTAAAGACGACTTCGGAGTTCTCTCAGATACTGATCTTGCCAAGGTTTTCAACAACGGAGCCCTCGCTTTTGACCCACCGGCCCCACGTCCTACTATCAATTCTTTCACCGCAAACCTAAGCGGTTTTGACTCCGGCGACTCCGTCGTTCTTAGATGGGATACCACTGCTGCCGACTCAGTAGAAATCACGCCCAACGTTGGTCCTGTCAACGCAACTGGCTCAGCCAATTTCACCGCGACACTCACCGAAATCTACACACTCACTGCGACCAACGCCGAGGGGGCGACGAGTGCCACCGTCCAAATCACCGTCGATGGATTGGCTCTCGCACCAAAAATTAGTGAATTCGTTGCAAGTAATTCATCCTTCGATGATGGAGATGGCAACTCCAACGACTGGATAGAGATTCACAACCGTAATACCACACCATTTGACATCTCTGGCTATCACCTTACGGACGATCCTGCCAATATGACCAAGTGGTCCTTTCCGACCAACACCATTTTGGATGGTAATGAATACTTCATAGTCTTCGCTTCAGGCTCCGACAAACCGGATTCAGCAGGAAATCTCCATACGAGCTTTAACCTCAGCGCCAATGGCGAATACCTCGCCTTAATTTCACCCGATGGCACCACGATTGTGCAAGAATTCTCCCCAACCTACCCTCCTCAAAAAACCGATACCAGCTACACCTCAGAGGGCTTTCTTTCCCTTCCAAGCCCAGGGTCCCCAAATACCGGGATCGCACAACAAGGATATGTCCGGGACACCACTTTCGACGTCGATCGCGGACACTATAAGGAGCCTTTTGACGTCACCATTGAGACCGGTACTCCGGATTCAAAAATTTACTATACCCTCGATGGAACTCACCCTACTCCTGACAACGGCAGTCTCTATAGCGGCCCTATTACCATTTCGACTACCACTATCCTTCGAGCAGCCGGCTTTAAGGATAACTTTATTCCTACCAACGTCGACACCCAGAGTTACATCTTCCTCAACGATATCGTCAATCAATCTAACAATCCTCCTAATACAACATCCACGTGGGCTGGTCGAATTGCTGACTACGAGATGGACCCGCAAATCGTCGACGACCCAAAGTATGCCGATAAGATTATTCCGGCACTCCAAAAATTCCCCTCCCTCTCCCTCACGATCGCGCCCGATGACTTTTACGGACCCAACGGAATTTACCAAAATCCTCAGAGCGAAGGTTCGCTTTGGGAGCGCCCTGTCTCAGCTGAACTCATTTCTCATGATGACTCCGAGTCCGGGTTTAAAATAAACGCCGGGCTTCGTGTGCAAGGAGGAAGCAGCCGAAATCCAGACACTCCAAAGCACAGTATGAGCCTCCGCTTCCGAACTCAATACGGTGCCGGAAAACTGCGTTACCCTCTTTACCGCAATTCCCCGAAAGGTCGGAAAGCAACGAGAAGATTTGATACCTTACAACTCCGCTCAAACTACAACTACGGCTTCTCCCACCGTCACTTCTGGCAATGCGATAAAGCCCAATATAATCGAGACCAATTCACCAACGATGTTTTTATGGAACTGGGAAACATCGGAGTTCACGGACGCTGGACCCATCTTTACATAAACGGAATTTATTGGGGGTTATATCATCTCCATGAGCGTCCCGATCAAGACTTCATGGAAGCCTACTTCGGCGGTGAGGACGAGGACTATGATGCCATCAATAAAGGCCAAGCCCAGTTTGGGTCCACCGCTCGATACAACACTATGGCTTCGATTTCCCGCAACAATATAGCAAGCAACTCTGTTTACGAGATCCTACAAAGCCATCTCGATATAGATTCCTTCATCGACTACATGATACTCAATTTCTTTATCGGTAATAATGACTGGGATGGCAATAATTGGCGAGCCGCAGGTATGGGCCCGACCGGGATACCATTCCACTACTTCCCATGGGATTCTGAATTTGCCATCTCAACAGCCCGCAATAGTCCTGCTTACCTCAATATCGCAGGAGCACTTAACATCAACGTCACCGGACGCAATAATCGTAACAACAGAGCCTCTGGCATTCATCAAGATCTCACAAAAAATGCAGAATACCGACTGCGCTTCGCCGACCGGGCACACTCCGCACTCTTTAATAACGGACCTCTTTCCTCCACCGGAGCCACTGCAATTTGGCGACGCCGCTCCGATGAAATGGACGATGCGATTGTCGCCGAGTCAGCCCGATGGGGAGACTACCGAAGAGATGTTCAGTCCGCGGGCGGATGGCAGAAGTCAAACTACGAGCTCTACACCAAAGACGATCAATATCTTGCGACACAGGAATATATTATCGAAACCCACCTCCAACAACGACCCGCAATTCTCCTCAATCAGCTTCGAGCCCGGAATCTCTATCCGTCTGTTGCCGCTCCCGTCTACAGCCAAACCGGAAACTCACTCACTATAGAAAACCCCAACGGAGCAGGCTCAATTTTCTATACCACCGATGGTTCAGACCCACGTGATCCAAGTGCCTCGACTTATTCAAACGCCGTAACTCTCACCGCAAGCGCGACTTACAAATCACGCGTCCTAAAAAACGGGGTTTGGTCCGCCCTACAATCAGCCGATATCATAACAGGGACTCCCGCCAACGCCACCAACCTCGTGATTTCTGAACTCTACTACAACGAACCCGGATCAGCCGAAGAAAACGAATTTGTCGAACTCACCAATATCTCCAATAATGAGATCGACCTGAGCAACCTGACCTTCAGCACCGGGCTCACTTACACCTTTCCTCTAAACACGACCCTCTCACCCCGAGGTCGACTTACGATCGGAACAAATGACTACGAGGGTAGTCTCGATAACGCAGGTGAAAACATCACACTAACCGATGCTTCGGGCACCATCATTGAAAGCTTCAATTTCGATGACACCGCCCCTTGGCCTCAAGCCAGCGACGGCGAAGGATTCAGCCTCGTTCGCATTAGCCCCTCGTCGCAACTTGATCCCAACCTACCCTCAAGCTGGCGAGCCTCAACCACAGTGGGGGGAAATCCAGGGGGATCAGACGCAACCATTTTCTCCGGCGGCGACCTTATCACCTACGCCCTTCAGGATAAAAAACTCACCCCAACTAAAACAGGCATCCAGGTCCCCAAAAACCTCGCGGCTGACGACCTCATTCAGGAGGTTCAAATCTCCACCGATCTCAAAAACTGGGCCACTCTTTCCGATCCCACCCAAGAATCACTACCTGAAGATGGTTTTACCATCGAAACTTACGAAGTCGGCCCGATCACTCAAGCAACATTTTACCGGCTAAAGGTAACAATCCGTTAAGAAACTCTTCAGCTCAATCATCACGTAGAAAGAGAGCTTGCATCTTCAGCGTTGGAAGTTGCCCATTCAACGTTCATGATCCATTTATGCCCCTCGCAGCAAGTGTACTCATCGACGGTCCTTCTGAACTCGTCTTTGACTACGCTATTCCGGATCACCTTGAAGTCCTCCCCGGCTGCCGCGTCCGTATCCCCCTTCGAAACCGCGACGCTACAGGGACGGTCCTCCGCATTGAGGAAGCACCCCAATCCGAATTCGACCTCCGTTTCCTTACCGGCCTTGTCGATCCCGAACCACTAATCACGCCAGCTCTTCTGAAACTAGCTGAATGGATTACTTCTTACTATGGCACCCCGCTCGAGCAAGTCATTCGTTCAATCATCCCGGCCTCCATTCGTGGAGAAAAAACTTCAGCCAAAATTCGTAAAGCTGCCATTCTTGCAAATCCCCCAACTGAAAGCGAACTCGCTAAGCTCGCTAAACGGGCCAAACGCCAGCACCAAATTATCAACCTGCTGTCGATTGCAGACAAACCAGTCCCGATCACCGAACTCGGGGGGGCATCCATATCCTCCTCAATTAAGACTCTCGCAGAGAAAGGCTGGGTCAAGGTTATCAATCTGGAAGTCCGGCGTGACCCTGATGCCAACGAAACCTTTCTCCCAACAGACCCACTTACCCTAAACGACGAGCAGCACGAAGTTTTCGAAACGATCTCCAAAAGCCTCCATTCAGAAAAACCAAAACCAATTCTTCTTCATGGAATCACAGGGTCAGGAAAGACCGAAGTCTACCTCCAGGCCACCCGAACCGCCCTAGACCTTGGCAAAAATGTCATCATCTTAGTTCCAGAAATCTCACTTGCACCCCAGACCGTACAACGCTTCAAAGCTCGCTTCCACGACCTCACTGATCAAATCGCGGTTCTTCACTCTCACCTCTCTCAAGGCGAACGCTTCGACGAATGGCATCGAATACGAGCTGGTAAAGCTCGCATCGTGATTGGAGCTCGCTCCGCCATCTTTGCACCTGTCAAAGACCCCGGACTTATCATCGTCGATGAGGAACATGAACCTGCCTATAAACAGGAAAATCCACCTAAATACCACGCACGTGACCTTGCCGTTGTCCGCTGCAACCTAGAAAAATGCACCGTCGTCCTCGGGTCCGCTACTCCCTCCCTAGAAACCTTCCAAAACACACAGCTCAAAAAGTATCAGATGGTAAAAATGACCGAGCGAGCTGACGGCGCCTCCCTCCCTCTCACTCGTGTCGTCGACATGCGCATTGAGGCTAAGAAACACAAAGGTCGCGATGCTATTATCTCAGACATCCTTCGCTCTTCGGTCGAAAAACGCATCGAAGCGAATGAACAAGTTATCATTTTTCTTAACCGCCGTGGCTTCGCAAGGTCCCTCCAGTGCCCACCCTGCGGACATGTCATCGAATGCAACCACTGCGCCATTCCTCTTACCTACCACCGCGGCGACGAACGCCTCGTTTGTCACATCTGCGGCTTTCAATCCATTGTGCCCCGCCTCTGCCCTAATTGCCAGGACCCGGCTATTCGCTTTCAGGGATACGGAACCGAAAAGGCCGAAATTATTCTCCGCAAAGTCTTCCCTTCCGCTAAAATCGCCCGGCTCGACACCGATACCACGCGGCGTAAGAACACTCTTCGTAACACCCTCCGCGACTTCCGAGCCAAGAAAATAAACATTCTCCTCGGCACCCAAATGATAGCCAAGGGACTCGACTTTCCGAACGTCACCCTAGTCGGAGTCCTTAACGCTGACCTCTCGCTTTACGCGCCTGACTTCCGAGCGGGCGAGCGTACTTTCCAACTTCTAACCCAAGTCGCAGGTCGTGCAGGTCGCGGGAAGATGACCGGAGAAGTTATCATACAAACATCCACACCTCACAACCCCTCAATCCAATTCGCAAGACATCACGATTTTAATGGCTTTGTTGCCCAAGAGCTCAACGTCCGCCAACAATTTCAATATCCACCGTTTACCCATCTCGCTCTTCTCTTAGCAAGATCAAGCCACGAACGTCGTGCTGAATTCACTCTTCAAACACTCCACCGCAAACTTGCAAAAGATCTTCCAGATCACGTTATCCTTGGCGATCCAATCCCCTCACCGCTCACCAAATCCCACTCTCAATTCCGCTTCCAGCTGCTCATGCGAGGTCCCAACGCGAGGATTCTCTCCTACCACCTCAATAAAATTCTTCGCACAACCCCCACACCAGAGGACGTCATTGTCACCGCAGATTTAGATGCCTACGACCTCGGCTGAAACTTCTGAAAATAAACTTCAAAACCCTGGGGTCTCCAAATAATAGAGTATTCCATTTAAGATTACGATTGGCTCCTGGAGAACAATCTCTAAGCTAATTGGATGCCCTCAGTCCTGCTTGTCGAAGATGAATCAGCTATAGCGGACACTCTGATTTATGCACTCGAAACCGAAAATTTCTCTGTGACTCACGTCTCGACCGCACAAGCCGGCCTTGATCACTTCGATAACCACGCTCCCGATTTTGCAGTTCTCGATATTGGCCTACCCGACTTCACCGGCTTCGATCTCTGCAAAAAAATCCGGGATTTTTCGCAAATCCCTATCCTCTTTTTAACAGCCCGCGATTCCGAGATTGATCACATCCTTGGCCTCGAGCTTGGCGCCGATGACTACGTTACTAAACCTTTTTCACCGCGAACCGTAGTTGCCCGGATTCGAGCGATCCTCCGCCGTGGTAAACCTGCGCCTCAAGCAAACTCCTCTCTGCTTCGCCACGATTCCGAAACGATGACCATCACTTGTTACAATCACCCCCTCGATCTCACCGCTCACGAATATAAACTACTTGCCATTCTACTTGGACAGCCTGGCCGAGTATTCACTCGCGAACAACTTCTAGAACAAGCGTGGGAAGATCCTGGCTCAGCTATGGATCGCACCATCGATACTCATATTAAATCCCTCCGTGCAAAATTACGCCAACATTCCGACGACGCCGCTGAAACCATTCAAACGAGACGGGGCCTTGGTTATACCCTAGTTCTTTAAATGCGCCTGACCCGTGTCACCCTCTTTCTGATCACTCTCATTATGGGAGCGGGGTTTTATCGTCTTACCGATTACCTTCTCGAAGATCTTGAAGCTCAAACTTTACAAGCAACCGAGGAATCGATGATCGATGCCGCCCATATTCTCGCAAATCTAGTTGAAAACGATTTAAATATAGAAAAAGTTTTTGAACGTATCGACGAACGAAAACTAAGCGCCAAAATATTTGTTATCGCAAAAGAAAAAATCGGGTTGAACGCCTACCTTACCGATAAAAATGGAATAGTTCTTTTCGACAGTGCCCATCCAGAAAATGTAGGTAAGGACTACAGTGAATGGAGCGACGTTTACAAAACACTTCGTGGCAAATACGGAGCACGCTCGACACGAGAAGACGAATCTAAGTCTGACTCCTCAATAATGTTCGTCGGTGCTCCCGTAAGCAAAGACGGAATAATCGTCGGCTGCCTTAGTGTTTACAAATCCCAAAAAGACGTCCTACCTTTTGTCCAAGATCGCCGCCAAACCATTATCTGGTCGGTCGCCCTTATTGGCTTGGGTATTCTCGCTCTTATCGTAGCTGTCTTCATTTGGCTTTTTCGGCCAATTGGAAAACTGACAGCCTATGCCCGAGCCATCACCAGGAGTGAACGACGTCCAAGACCACAAGTCGGCGTTGGTCGTGAAGTAAATACTCTCGCGAATGCCCTTCATGATATGCGAGAATCATTAGAGGGACGCCAGTATGCAGAACGTTATATTCAAACCCTAACCCACGAACTCAAATCACCCCTTGCCGCAATTCAAGGAGCTGCCGAACTTCTGAATGAAGAAATGCCCCAGGTTGATCGCGCGAAATTTGTCGATAACATTCGCAATCAAACAAAGAGATGTGAAGTGATGATTCACCAGCTTCTTGAGCTTTCGACTCTCGAAGCCCAAAGCCATTTAGAAAACTCGCATCAATTCGATCTCGCCGCATGCGGACGCAGACAGGTTTCGCAGCTAAGGAGCCTGGCCGAGTCAGCCGAAGTGACCATCGAATCCGATATCCCTGAGAATCTTCCATTTTTTGGTAACGAACCTCTTCTTGGATCGGCTATTACACATCTTCTTGAAAATGGCATTCAATTTTCGCCCAAAGAGGGAATAGTTTTTCTCTCCGCTTCAATTCACGATGATCGCATCATTCTTTCGGTTCGGGATCAAGGTAATGGAATCCCAGACTTTGCAGCCAAAAAGGCTTTTGAACGATTTTATTCATTCCGTAGTGAGGAACGAGGGAAAGGAAACGGACTAGGTCTCACCTTTGTCCAAGAGGTTGCCGAACTTCATCAAGGAAAGGCAAGGATTTCGCGTCTAGAAGAAGGTGGAACTGAAGCAGCCATGGAGCTCCCAGTGAACCTCATCTTTAATTGAGAAAAACCCAAAAACTTCACAATCAGAACATCCTGACTTCACAATCTCAGTTTATTTTTCCCAAATAATCGAAACGGATACAATTCGTTCACACCTTTCATCTTCACAACTTCTTAATGCGTCACGAACTCGGCATTCTCCTCAGAGGAGCTCCAGAAGATCTCCGCAATTGGATCAATGATCCTGGGATAAGGGGCCTACGATTGTGCCTTGTTACTATCATTTTAGCTTTTGGAATTTACGGCATGACGCTGGGATTTTGGAGAGATCCCAAGATGGGGATCTTCGTTGGAATTAAAATGCCAGCTCTCATTCTACTCACACTCATCTGCAATGGTTTCCTCAATGGCATGCTGGGTCTTCTTTTGGGGAGCGGACTTGGCTTTCGTCAATCGATCATGGCCCAACTCATAAGCTTTACCATCGCGGCACTTGTTCTTGGAGGTTTGGCGCCAGTCACCTTTTTCATGTCCCTAAATGCTCCCGCACCGGACGCGGAAAATGCTGTAAGTGCTCATTCCTACTTCCTCGTCACTCACACCGTACTCATTGCTTTAGCAGGGATCATTGCTAACCTCCATCTCGCCAAACTCTTAGTCGCAGTCACTCCTGATGCCCGCACCGCGATAACGACCTTAATAGCTTGGCTGGGTGGGAATGCTTTTTTGGGAGCACAACTTTCATGGATAATGAGGCCATTTTTTGGAACTCCATCGATTGAAGTTGCCTTCTTACGTTCCGATCCATTTGACGGCACTTTCTATGAGGTTTTCTGGGGAAAGCTTCAATCCCTCAGTGGAGGAGGTGGTTTTATTGTCCTCATCCTACTTGTGATCTTAGTTTTTTTACTCCACTTACCAGTAATCAAGCTTCTCACCAGAGAAAGTTCCAAGGGTTTAAAATAGCGATCTATGAACATCCCTTCATGTGAAAGATCATCGTAGAAGTTACATGCCAGAAATTTCTACGAACTAAAAAGTTAAGCTGAAAACAAGAGTAAGAGTTTGATAGAAAAAAAGACCATTGCTAGAAGCACAACAATGATGTGGAAGAGAACATCTTCAACGCCCAAAAAAATTCGTCGATAAACATGCGAAACTCACCAAGTATGATGGATTAATGAAAATATTTCTAGTCATCCTTCTTTCATTTTTTGAACTTCAAGCGTCCCAAGTTAAGGTCGCGATCGTGGGTGATTCAATCACTTTTGGCTCCGGAGCCACGCCAACCCAAGCCAATCGCTATTCCACAAAGCTTGGAGAATTTTTGGGTGATGACTACCTCGTGAAAACCTTTGCGACCGGCGGACTCTGCATCCTTCAGAAAGCTGATCGACCCTTCATTAAAACAGTTCACTTCACCAAGGCTTTTGATTTCAAGCCAGATATTACTGTCATTACACTTGGAACCAATGATACCTGCCAAAATGACAAGCGTAAAAACTGGGAACATCAAAATGATCTGATGACGGATACTATTTCCTTCATTAATAAACTTAAAGAAGGGAACCCTAGAATGATTATACACCTTTGCACCCCGACTCCCATGTTCCCAAACCAGAAAGGATTAAAACCGGAGCGAAAAGTCGACCTCACAACACGTGCAAAACGTCTTCCAGCGATCCAGCAAGCTTATAAAAGAGCTGCCGCCACCGATGAAAGGGTCCACTTCCACGATCTCACACGGGCCCTCTCCTCTGGCAATACTACCGATGGTGTCCATCCTAATAACGAAGGGCATGAGCAACTCGCAAAGCACTTTTTAGATCTCCTTTCCAAGGATACTGGAAGATGCGCCAACTTTCCCGAAAGCTCTCGAAAGGAACCCAGTTGGAATGGCTTTAAGCTTCATAAGATAAAACTTCCTAAGTCAGGAGCCAACGCACGATTGGTCATTCCTCACACCGCCACGAAAGGACAACCGTGGATTTGGCGGGCCCGCTTTTGGGGGCATCAACCAGCTTTAGACCTCGCTCTTCTTGACCGCGGCTACCATCTCGCATTTGTCGACGTCGGAAATCTCTATGGTAACGAAACCGCCATGGCTCGAGGTGAAGAGCTCTACGAAATACTTACTACTCAGTTTCAGCTAGGCCCCAAACCAATTCTCGAAGGAATGTCACGCGGTGGTCTCTTTATCTTTAACTTCGCCGCGAAACACCCTGACAAAGTCACCGCTATTTACGGAGATAACCCAGTTTGTAATTTTTTATCCTGGCCCGGCGGCATAAATGGAAAATTATCTAAGGTCGACTACGATCGCTGCCTCAAAGCTTATGGCATCACTGCAGCTGAGAGCAAAACCCATCCCCAAATTACTCATCCAAATTTCGCCAGAAAACTTCAAGGAATTCCCATTGCCTTAGTTATAGGAACAGCAGACACCGTGGTTCCACCGACTGAAAACGCAAAACCACTCGCTGCAAACCTCAGCAAGATAGACTCTCCCGTGAAAATCTGGCATAAGCCCGGTCTTGGTCATCATCCTCACGGCCTATCGCCCGTCGAACCACTTCTTCGATTTCTTTTAGAAAGTCAAAAATAGCACTAATAACAGCTGATTTGATTCACAAATCTACTGGCGGATTTCTCCAATCACTCTATTTTTCAAACATGGAGCGAACGGCGCGTTTTGGATCTCTGCTCAAATTGTTGGACGATAAAAATAAAGACGTCCAAAAAGGTGTTCAACGTGCCTTATTGGAATTCGAGGGAGATGCCAGCCACGACCTAGCGGCCCTTGGAATCAATCTCAAGTCTGATGAAAGCAAGATCCTCTCCGAATCCCTTCACGCCGGTCGACAGAGGCTTCTTGAAGAACAATGGGTCGTACCCGCAAGCATTCTTAGCTACCCAGACGGCGACTACGAATCTTTTGAAGCCCTTCTCCGCCTGATCTCGGACTTTCTCCACGATGGTATTACACTGCGACCTAGTCTTTCCGACGAACTCGACATCATAGCTCAAGAAGCCCACCCCGAAGTTGGCACTGCTCGTGAACTCGCTGACTGGCTCTTTAAGTCGGGACGTTTTACCGGTAATCACTCAGTTCCTTTTGATCCGCGCAATTCGGATTTAACCTGGTCACTTGACGAGGGGCAAAGCAATCCACTTGGCCTATCTCTAATTTC
>Ga0213863_10001729_pt1 | contig 15749 bp, 11 predicted proteins | sample PICome_8_FD_160128 | JGI IMG/M metagenome (GOLD analysis project Ga0213863, IMG submission 160128) | Coastal seawater microbial communities near Pivers Island, North Carolina, United States - PICO497 | ecosystem: Environmental > Aquatic > Marine > Coastal | place: USA: North Carolina... | reverse complement strand
TGGTAGACACGCTAGCCTTAGGAGCTAGTGCCAATGGCGTGGAGGTTCGAGTCCTCTTTAAGGCAATTTTATCCTGTCCATTCGTATCTTTTCAACTACGATCTAAAATTATCGAAAAAAATGTATTGACAGGTCTTGTTTATCCATCCTATAATAATGGAAAGAAATGTTGTACGACTATTTCATATAGCATTTTTTCATACGCGCCCCCATCGTCTAGAGGCCTAGGACATTTCCCTTTCACGGAAGTAACAGGGATTCGAATTCCCTTGGGGGTAGAAAAAGAGTAAACACAAACTCTCCTATGCATAAGGCTTATGTGCCTTGGTTTTATGCTTTGGAATCAATGTTGCATTTCCCTGCCATCTATGGTTCAATTTGTATAAAAATCTTAATTTTTGCAAACCATACCGAGCCAAAGAGAAAACTGGTTCGAAGGTTTAACCCATCATGCATTCGTTGCCACTGGGGCTTCACTATGATGAACACCATCATAGCTGTTCAAACCATGGTAGAGGATTTGGCATGCATCTGATTTATGTGTCCCAGTGTCGCATGTACGATACGATTGTCCTTCACCAGCGCTTACACTGGAAGCAGATTGATATACGTCTAAAAGTGACATGATTGGTCTCATGTCGGAGACGTACACGCTGTCGTCTGAGTGTATGGCTGTGCTCTTGACAAAAGATTTTGAAGTTTCTTCATTTATTTACCATTGAATACTCGTTATGAACTTTTCACGCCCACGATCATCTCCAATTCATGCAGGGGAGCGTATTGATTATAAGAATGTTGACCTTTTACGCCGTTTTATTACTGAGCAGGGGAAAATTTTACCCCGCCGACTTACTGGTGTTACTGCAAAACAACAACGTCAATTAGCCCGTGCTATTAAGCAAGCACGTATTTTAGGGTTTTTACAATTCCTATACAAAGAATAATTTTTATTATGCCAACGATTCAACAACTTATTCGTTCTCAACGTTTAAAAATTGAGAAGAAAACTAAATCACCTGCATTACAAGCATGCCCACAGCGCCGCGGGATTTGTACTCGAGTGTACACAACAACGCCAAAGAAACCAAATTCAGCACTTCGAAAAGTTGCTCGTGTTCGCTTAACAACGGGGATTGAAGTAACTGCGTATATTCCAGGTATTGGTCATAACTTACAGGAACATTCAGTTGTTCTTGTACGTGGGGGTCGAGTAAAAGATCTTCCAGGTGTACGTTATCATATTGTTCGCGGTTCGCTTGATACAGCCGGAGTAAAAAACCGTCTACAAGGCCGATCGAAATATGGAGTGAAGCGACCGAAAGAGTAAAACCTGCCCAGGGTATACCGGCTTGGCCTTTGTGTCGACGAGGGAACCCAGTACAAATCCAAGTTCCTGTGTGGCCAGGCTCTAGCAGCCAGGGTCACAGTTCATATTTGCCTCCACCAGCCGACTAAAATGCTCTGTCGTCTACTATGTTTTCCTAACAGCCTGGATATCCAGGAGATTCCAGTTTGATCGGAATGTTTATTTATTTTTTATTGCCTATGTCTCGTCGAAACGTCGCAAAAAAACGTCCGGTTGCTCCGGATTCAGTCTATCAAAGTCGTTTAGTTAGTTTATTAATTAGCCATCTCTTAAAAAAAGGAAAGAAAAGTTTAGCGGCGCGTATCTTTTATGATTCGATGAAACATATCGCAGATACTACGTCACAAGACCCTTTAGAAGTCTTACGCCAAGCTATCTTAAATATCACACCCAAAGTGGAAGTAAAGTCCCGCCGTATTGGTGGGGCGACATTACAAGTGCCACTTGAAGTAAAATCTGACCGCGGTACAGCTTTAGCTTTACGTTGGTTATTAACTGCAGCCCGTAACCGTTCTGGGCGAAGTATGGTGACAAAATTATCTGCGGAAATCATTGATGCAGCCAATAACACCGGTGGGGCCATCCGAAAACGTGAGGAAACACATCGTATGGCTGAAGCAAACAAAGCATTTGCCCACTTCCGTTTCTAAGTCAGTTCTGACCTTCCAAATTGTACGCCGCATCTCGTCCAATGCGTCACAAAATAACTCTCTATTTCTAACCCCCGCTCTATGTCACACGTTAGACTATGTGAGCTAGGCCGTAGTGCTCGGTGAGATACTTCACGCCTTGGGTAGCCAAAATCAAAAGTTATTGTTTTAGGGTTAAGCACGATGGCACGCGAAAAGTTTGAGCGAACAAAACCACACGTAAATATTGGAACAATTGGACACGTTGATCACGGAAAAACAACGTTAACGGCGGCAATCACGATGGCATTATCAGCCCGTGGTAGTTCAGCAGGAAAAGGCTATGCTGATATTGATTCTGCACCGGAAGAAAAGGCACGTGGAATTACAATTAACACCGCACACGTAGAGTATGAGACAGAAGGACGTCACTATGCTCACGTAGATTGTCCAGGTCACGCTGATTATGTAAAAAACATGATCACGGGTGCAGCACAAATGGATGGAGCGATCCTCGTTGTATCTGGTGCTGATGGTCCAATGCCACAAACAAAGGAACATATCCTCCTTGCAAAACAGGTAGGTGTACCAAACATTGTGGTGTTCCTCAATAAAGAAGATCAAGTGGATGATGATGAGCTTCTCGAACTCGTAGACCTCGAAGTTCGTGATACACTTAGTAGCTATGAATTCCCAGGTGATGACATTCCCGTTATCCCAGGGTCAGCCCTTCTTGCCTTAGAAGCATTAACAGAAACACCAACATTATCACCAGGTGATAATAAATGGGTAGATAAAATCTATGCATTAATGGATGCAGTGGATGATTATATCCCAACACCAGAACGTGAAACAGACAAAACATTCCTTATGGCAATTGAGGATGTATTCTCAATTACTGGGCGTGGAACAGTAGCAACAGGTCGTGTTGAACGTGGGGTGGTAACAGTAGGGGATACCGTTGAACTTGTTGGCCTAGTGGAAACACGTGAAACAACCGTAACTGGGCTTGAGATGTTCCAAAAAACACTTGATGAAAGTGTAGCAGGAGATAATGTAGGAGTACTTCTTCGCGGAATCCAAAAAACTGACATTGAGCGTGGAATGGTACTTGCTGAACCAAAAACAATCACACCACACACAAAATTTGAGTCTCAAGTATATATCCTTACAAAGGAAGAAGGTGGACGTCACACTCCTTTTTTCCCTGGATACCGTCCACAATTCTATGTACGAACAACAGATGTAACGGGAAAAATTGATTCCTTCAAAAGTGATGATGGTGAAGAGTCAACAATGGTAATGCCAGGTGATCGTATCAAAATGATTGTTGAACTTATTCAGCCCGTTGCCATTGAGAATGGAATGCGTTTTGCTATTCGTGAAGGTGGCCGTACAGTTGGTGCAGGCGTGGTATCAGCTATTATTGAATAAACTGACTCAGCGTTACAACCCAAATTAGAGAGATGCCGACCCAATCATTGGGTTGGCAATCTAAAGAAGTTTCTTCCTAATCTTTCCCCCGGGAAAAAAAGTTTTGAAAAAGGTCTTGCGTTATTGCCCGAGAGAAAATATACTATAGTTAATCCTATTTTCGTCGAACGGCATTTTGAAACGTGTCAGAGCTGAAAAGAAGCAGCACTTAAAAATCGTTTTTCGGGCAAAATAGGACCACATACCATTATAGAGAGATGTAGAATCAATATCGTTTTTGTCTATGTGCACGAACCCGTCCATAGACCAAGTTCAAGTCCAGCAGATAACATGGCCATTACTTAGTTGCCTAAACTGTACTAACCTGCCTTTACGGGTATTGGGAAGCTTACCCTCCTGGTGCACTTCCAGAGAACTGATGACCCTTCTTTGGGGAGAATAATACACTTTTAGCTGGGGTATTCTGTTCTCTGACGAAGTACTGACTTTTAGTCAAGCCCACGTGAGTTAATATATCGAGCAGCAGCTGACCTAGAGATGGAGCCTTTTCTATTAGAAGCCGTCCTATCTTATGGATGGTTATTTGGGTGAGAAACATATCGTATGCCCATATCGATGCTTATCGTCGTAATTTAACAAGGCGGTGCCCAGATTCGAACTGGGGGATAAAGGATTTGCAGTCCTCTGCCTTACCACTTGGCTACACCGCCGGCGCATTTTTAAATCTTGTTATCTACGTATAGAATAGCTGATTCCTGTCGGCTTTTCAATATTAAGGCTTGTCTTTTTCAATGGTTTGGTGCTCGGTCGTTTCTATAGCTTTACGTACTCGTTGTTCGTCTTGTTGGGCTTGCCACGCTGTTTAATTCGCATATATATGTGGTATGTGTTGTATTTATGAGGCGTTTGTTTTAGTTATGATTCTTTTTCGTCAAAAATCTGCTCTTCCAGACTTTCTCGATGAGCAACGTAATAGTTTCTGGTCTTTTCTTGAGTTTGGAGTTCGTGAGGAATTGGAGTTCTTTTCCCCAATTGTTGGACGGTCGTTAGGTGCCATTGTCCGTAAACCAACCGATCGCTATATTTGCGTTTCATTCCTTGGCGACGATTTTTATCTCAAAGCGCCAGCACATAGCCCTAGTTCGGCTGTGACGACAATGGAAACATATAGCAGCCGTTTGGTTGTACCTGTGCATGTTTATTCAAAACGTTTCGATGTGAGTTGTGTTTTACCAATCACGCTGTGTGAACTCCCGTTAATGACGCAATACGGCACATTTATTATTAATGGGTCACCACGTGTTATTGTACATCAAATTGTTCGCTGCCCGGGCGTATATCTTAAAGCTCAATTTGATCAAAAAAATCAGCGTACACATCTCGTTAGTTTTCTTTCCTCATATGGCTCATGGCTACGCTTTGAAACTGACCGCAAAGGTATCTTTTGGGCACGTGTCGATAACCTGAAAAAGGTGCCGGCAACACTTTTTTTACATGCACTTGGATTTTCAGCGGACTTTTTAGAGACTACCTTAAGTGATGCAAGTTTATTTCTAGACACATACGCCTATGTAGAAAAAGAGCTTCTTGTCACACACTCATATGAAGAGGCATTGACGGTGCTTCTGGCACAATATGTCTCTGGGCGGGTACCAACAGTACGGAAAGCAAAAAAGTTTTTATTTCACCATTTCTTTCATGCACGTCGTTATAGTTTGAGCCCCATTGGTCGGGCACAAATGAATCGAAAGCTTCGTTTAGTGCGCCCCTCCGAGCATTTGACCCTTACACCCGAAGATATCTTAGCAGGTATGGATTACTTACTGCGGGTAGAAAATGGAGAAAGCCAATTTTTAGATGATATTGACCATCTCAAAAACCGTCGGGCACGTCTCGCTGGTGAATTAATTCAAACCCAATTCCGTTTGGGGTTAAATCGGCTTGAACGGAGTATCTCACGCCGTATTAGTGATGAAGCGTTACTAAGCCAACCACGTCTAGGTATTGCACTTCCATCACTCATTCAAACACAGCTGGTTGCTTCAATTTTTCAGGAGTTTTTCGGGTCAAGTCAGCTGTCTCAATTTATGGACCAAACCAACCCATTAGCCGAAATTACCCATAAGCGACGTTTAAGTTCATTGGGGCCTGGTGGGTTACACCGTGATCGCGCCGGTCTCATTGTTCGCGGGATTCATCCAAGTTATTATGGGCGTATTTGTCCAATTGAGACGCCAGAAGGAAAAAATGCTGGGTTAGTTGGTTCGATTGCAACATATGCACGAATAAACCCCGATGGATTTCTAGAAAGCCCTTATGTACGTTCAGTAGACCAGACATCCCCGCCATCTGGGTTCGTTCTCCTGAGTGCCGCCTATGAAGACAGTGTTATTGTTGCCGCGAGGGATATTAATTTTATGCAAGAGCGTGTCCCAGCTCGTACACAACGTCAATTTGTAGAACGGGCACCTGAAACAGTTGATTTTCTCGGTGTATGTCCAATTCAATTTATGTCAATTGCTACGGCATTAATTCCATTTTTAGAACATGATGATGCCAATCGAGCGCTCATGGGTTCGAATATGCAACGTCAGGCAGTCTCTTTATTAACGCCAGAGCGTGCATTTGTTGGAACTGGATTAGAGGGGCGTGTAACTCATAATTCTGGCGCTATTGCAATAGCAAAACAGAGTAGTTATGTGCTCTATGCAGATGCAAAACGTGTTGATGTGTTAATGCAGACACCCGTTCAACCAACACGCTGCAAGACACAATCCCCAACATTTCAGCTTGAAACAACGTGGCTCCTCAATTATCAGCGTTCAAACCAAGATACATGTATGCACCAGCGACCAAGCGTCAGTCCAAACATGTGGGTAGAAACCGGGCATTGTCTAGCAGACAATACCTCGACCTTTGGTGGCGAACTTGCGCTAGGAAAAAACCTTTTAGTGGCCTATATGCCATGGGAAGGATATAACTTCGAAGATGCCGTGTTAGTTAGTGAGCGTCTTGTCTTTGACGACGTCTTTACTTCTGTTCATATCGAACGCTATGATATTGCCACTTCACGAACACGTGAGGGCCAAGAATATATTAGTTGTAAAGTAGAACGTGGTCAGCATTTAGATACCAGTGGGGTAGTTACCATCGGGACCTGGGTTGAACCGGGAGATGTATTAGTAGGCCGAATCCGTCCACAACATGAATCAGAAAGTAGTCCAGAAGGACGGTTATTACGTGCTATTTTCGGTGGAGCCGCACGTGATTTTAAAGATGCACCATTATGTGTTCCAAATGGCGTTACGGGGCGAGTGTTACATTGCCGAAAATTGTTTGAACGCCAAAATTATAATGATCAGATCGAAGCATTCGAATCCATTGGATCAGTCTATGTGTACCTCGTTCAAAAACGAAAGGTCCAAATCGGGGATAAAGTGGCTGGGCGTCATGGGAATAAAGGTATTATTTCAAATATTCTGCCACGCCAAGATATGCCATTTTTACAAAATGGTGTACCAGTAGACATGGTCCTTAACCCGTTGGGAGTACCTTCGCGGATGAATGTGGGGCAAATTTTTGAATGTTTACTCGGGCTTGCTGCGCACACATTGCAACAGAATTTCAAAGTGTTACCTTTTGATGAAATGCATGGCGCAGAAGTTTCCCGTGGTTTTGTATACCAACAGTTATATCATGCTCGCCAAGCAACACAACAAAAATGGCTCTTCCGTCCAGGCTCTCCAGGGAAAAGTATTCTCTTTGATGGGCGAACTGGCGAATCCTTTGACCAACCTGTCACAGTCGGATATCCGTATATCTTAAAACTTGTGCACTTGGTTGATGATAAAATTCATGCCCGATCAACGGGCCCGTATTCTCTTGTGACGCAACAACCACTCGGTGGCCGATCGAAGCAAGGAGGTCAACGTTTAGGTGAAATGGAGGTTTGGGCTCTTGAAGGTTTTGGTGCAGCCTATACCCTTCAAGAGTTGTTAACCATTAAGTCGGATGATATGCGTGGCCGTAACCATGCCTTTAGTGCATTAATCCGAGGGTTACTCTTACCAAAACCGGGTGTCCCAGAGTCTTTTAAAGTCTTAATCTGTGAATTACGCGGATTGTGTTTAGATATGAATTTAGCGCGTATTGGTCAGGTGAAATAACTGCCAATCCATAGATTTTATGGACTATACTATCCAATCATTCTTGTTTTTTTTTTGAAACGGAACCAGGCCACAACCAAGCGCCTGAGCATTTTGTATCAGGTGCAGGTGTCAGCCCTACCCTATGAAGCATCCTACCGGTTCCTTGAACCAGCAATTGAGTAGAAATTATGACTATTGATATTGATTATATTCAAATTGAAATGGCAAACCCGGACACAATTAAACATTGGTCCAAACGCCAACTCGCCGATGGTACGACAGTCGGCGAAATTGTTAAAGCTGACACCATCAATTACCGAACGTTTAAACCAGAACGGGGTGGACTGTTTTGTGAACGTATTTTTGGATCGACCATTAGTGGGGAATGTGCCTGTGGGAAGACCCGCCGTCGTAAACCCATTGAGGTTGTGTCGCGTCCAAAAACTGCTGATGATGATGCTCAAGCTAGACAACCTCAAACACCAGTACAAATTGTGTGCCCTCAATGTGGTGTAGAACCAACGGACGCAAAAGTACGTCGCTATCGTCTTGGAGTTATTCGATTACGACAACCTGTGGCCCATTTATGGTACTTCCGGAATACTCCAAATGTCATGTCTATTTTATTAAATGTCAAAGTAGATCATTTGCAAATTCTTGTGCAACTTGGCATGTATACGCCAGCGACAACCGCCGCCATTAACTATTGTTTGCCCAGTGGGTATATTTGGTTTTCTGATGAATGGGAAGTGTTCCACACTATTTTTGGAACTGTACCTTTTCAAATCGACAAACCAAAAGGGCGTAAAGCTCCATGGAATGAGAAGGGTGATTTCCTGTATACTCACCCACAACTAATCGAAAATTGTGGTGCAACTGCCTTGGATTACATCTTTAGACGATTCGATCTCCCTTTTATTGAACGCATTTTAAAGTATCGTTTACGTCTTGCTATTGCAAGACAGAAGAGTGAAGAACGATATAAACGTGATAATTGGCGTTTTGAACCAGACAAATTTAAACCTGAACTTGAATTATCACGTAATGGACAACGACACCGGGGCATTGGTACTGATGTTAAAATCTTTGCCAAACGCTTACAATATGTGCGCCTATTACTAAGAAAAGATTTTCAACCAGAGTGGATGCTTATCTCATTTTTTCCTGTACTACCACCAGATTTACGACCAATGGTACAGTTAGCAAATGGTCGGTTTGCCGCCTCAGATTTAAATGATCTCTACCGCCGATTAATTTACCGGAAATTACGCTTTGATAAGTTTTGTGGGCATTTTAAGGAACCCAAATGGATGCCTGACTTAGTAGCCCGCCATGATCTTTGCTTACTGCAAGAAGCCGCTGATGCGATTATTGATAATGGTCGACTCAAAAAACCCGTGTTACGACCAAACAAACAACCCCTAAAATCATTAACAGCAATTATTGAAGGAAAGCAAGGGCGATTTCGCTTAAATTTATTAGGAAAACGTGTTGATTACTCTGGGCGTTCGGTTATTGTAGTTGGTCCAAAACTCCGCTTACATCAATGTGGGCTTCCACGCGAAATGGCCCTCGAATTATTCTACCCATTTGTAATCCGTGCTTTACTGCAACATTCCATTGTCAAAAATATCCGTGTTGCGAAAGCTCGCATCCAACAACGGGATCAGAGCGTCTGGGATATACTTGAGCGTGTCGTTTCTGGCCACCCAATTCTTTTGAATCGTGCTCCAACTTTGCACCGACTCGGAATCCAAGCATTTGAACCAATTCTGCTTTCTGGGCGTGCAATCCAATTGCACCCGTTAGTCTGCCCAGCTTTTAATGCAGATTTTGATGGGGACCAAATGGCTGTACATATTCCTCTGTCACTTGAAGCCCAAGCGGAAGCACGTTTACTCATGCTTGCGACGCATAACTGGTTGTCACCAGCAACGGGTGAACCAAGTATTGTTCCAAGCCAAGATATGATCTTAGGGTTTTATTACTTAACAGCTCGCAAACCAACACCGCTAAGTGGCACAATGGTAGAAACGAGAGCATATGCACAAAAATGGAATGTGTTTACACACATGGAAATGGTGCTACAACGCTATGCGATTGGGCAACTTACCTTACATGATCTGGTATGGCTACGCTGGCCAGCACCAACTGATACGACATTGCCCCACCCACTCGAACTTCACGTGCACCCTTCAGGGCATGTTCGGTGCTTATATGATGGCTATGTAGTTGAAAAGCTTCTCCAGATTGAAGTTCCACAGAGCCAAGCAGCACAAACGCGCCAGTCACTGGCACTACCAGAGCAACTCAGTGGAGAGATCCAGTCAGCCTTACCCACATATACGTTTACCCCTGCCTTTCAACCAGGTACCTGGGAAAGTCAATTGACTGGTCCAACACAGCACCCTGAAACATCTATGGTTATTATCGCTAACCTACCACCTGTTACAGTACTCGTTGATGTTCCCGAGACCTTGAGCCCAGTAGCTCGTCAGTTGCCAATTTTTAGTCCTGGATTGCTGCCAGAAACTGTATATATTCGTACGACCCCAGGGCGACTTCTTTTAAACCACCTTATTTATGAAAATCTTTTTTTGTAACCGGACCGTTGACAAAAGTGAAATGAAGCGGCTAATTAAGTGGGTTCTCCTTAATTATGGAACACAAAAAGCAACACGTTTTGTTGACCATTTAAAAACCCTTGGTTTTCACTATGCCACAACCGCTGGTATTTCACTTGGTATTGACGATTTACGTATCCCACCTATTAAACAGGCCTTTCTCTTAAATGCAGAAATGGATATTCAAGACAATGAGCAACGCTATGAGCGTGGCCAAATTACAGCGGTGGAACGCTTAGAAAAGGCATTAGATATTTGGAATACAACAAACGAAACATTGAAAGTTGAGGTTATTAATCATTTTAAGGAAACGGATATTTTTAATCCTGTATATATGATGGCCTTTTCAGGAGCCCGTGGAAATATTTCACAGGTTCGTCAATTAGTTGGTATGCGAGGGTTAATGGCCGATCCGCAGGGCCAAATCTTAGACTTCCCAATTCGTAGAAATTTTCGTGAGGGTTTGACTGTCACAGAATATATGATTTCGTGTTACGGGGCACGAAAAGGGTTAGTAGATACTGCCTTACGAACGGCCAATTCAGGGTATTTAACACGTCGTTTAGTTGACGTTGCCCAAAGTGTTATTATCCAACAATTAGATTGTGAACCAACAGAAGGCTTATGCATTACACCGGACCCAAGGCAAGCGGGTGGGGATTTAATTGGCCGTGTCCTATTTGAAGATCTCCCCAATCTAGAGACCGGCAAATTTATTGCACGGAAGAACCAAGATATTTCACCGCCGCTCGCCAGCGTTTTATGTCAATTACCTGAACTGCATGTTCGTTCACCGTTAACCTGTAAACTCCAGGCTGTCTGCCAATTATGTTATGGGTGGAACTTAGCCCAACAAAAACTTGTTCAATTAGGCGAAGCAGTAGGTGTTCTTGCAGCACAATCTATTGGTGAACCAGGGACACAATTAACAATGCGTACCTTTCACACGGGTGGCGTATTTGCTGGGGAAGCAACAGAAAAAGTGTATGCACCACATTCAGGTACAATTGCCTATGGTGGTATCCCACGTGGCCACCATGTTATTACAAAATTTGGTGAAACAGCATTCTTAACATTTTCTGAAGTTCAAATTAAGATTACTCGTACTGCCTATGCAAAATCGATGATCTTAACCTTTCCACCCTTTACACTCTTATTTGTATTTCCAGGCCAACATGTCTTATTTCACCAGAGTGTAGCTGAATTATCACGTATTGATCTTACACACAAGACACTAAAACCAGATGCAGCAATCCAACAAGTCAAAAAAGAGTTACTTGCACCTGAAGATGGTCACGTGTACATCGAAGGTTCTCTACCATCATTAGGGCAACGAAAATATAAGTTCCTATGGATCTTAGCGGGAGAGCTTATTAAACAAGACTATGGAGTGCATGGCGATCGAGCAAGCACCTCTGCGCAACCCTTTAGTTCACACCCCGAGCTTGGTGATATAAACAGAACACCGGCTATGCCATTTGGGGGTCACCGTGCAACTGGAACGCAGCTGTATGTCACCCAGTTAAAGACACTCTTTGATATTTCTACCCAATCCCGTACCTACCTTGTATCTGAGCCAGCAACAAGCCAAGTTATAACAGACTTGAGTTTGGGACGAACATATTCTCAACGTATCTCACAAGACGACATGCCGCCTGCGGTTCGACATCGTTTATTTGGGACTATCCTTAAATCAAAGCGTTGGTTTAAGACAGGCTCTACCGATCGGGTTTATACTAGCTTAGTTCCCAACTCTCCGCTTCCTTCGTCTGATCCGGTGGTTGGGAGACTGATGGTGCCCAAGCTTCCAAAAGCCTACATGTTTACGCATACTCTCCAATCCCACTATAAACGGGTACAAGTCGGTTCGACCAATCCGATGTCTGTCAGCCCAGAAAAATGGTTCCATTGGCGTTTCATCCCTTTACCATTGAAGTACGTCCGCAATCAGAACAAGCGAGCGCACCGGTCAACGGTGTCAAAACGTATGTTTCAAAGCATGCAACACATTTGGCAAGGATGTATGCAGCAGCGTTGCAAGATGTCACAAACACACGTGTGGGCCCAGGGGGCCGAGCGTGCAGCGTGGCGCCAGACGCCACAAACGTGGGTGGTTCCATTCAATGTGATTCAACCCTGGTACACGTATAGTGCAACACACCCATTTGATCCGTGGGTAGTACCTCATCAAGATAGTTCTCACGCTCGGACAAATCCGCTGAGTGCTATTTTATTTCCACCAAACGTTCCCGTGCCGGTGGGGCGACACCAGCCGTTACCGGGTCAACAGAGTCTAAAAGGGCCTTATGTGATACCCACGGCGCAAGGTTCCTACCTCAATCCCCTTGGTTGGAAACAAACCTGGGATCAGGCACTCGAGTCATCGACGCACCCCTTACATGGTGAAATTCGATTACCAAAAAAATTAGTACTCACGGCCAAAACACAACATACATTTGCGGTAGCAAGTGAACGAACAATTGTGGGTATCGGGAGCTTTATCCGTGCTGGGGATGCTGTGAGTGATACTCAGTACAGTCCCTATGCAGGACAAGTGATTGCTATTCAGCGTCAATGCCTTATCATTCGTCGTGTCCACCCATATTTAATTTCGCGCAGTGCTTCATTACGTGTTCGTCATGGTGAGCTTGTCACGGGTGGAACAGCTTTTGGCCATTTAGTTCTATCAGAATCTAAGGCTGGTGACATTGTACAAGGACTCCCAAAGGTAGATGAATTATTAGAAGCACGTGAACCATACCATAAAATTTTAACGAGTGTTCATGCACAGCTTGCTATGTTTTTCCGTACTTACGCTGGTATGTATGGGTTACGAGAAGGTTGCCGCCGTAGTCTTCAACGAATTCGCCGGATTCTTGTCGATGAGGTGCAAGCAGTATATCGTGATCAAGGAGTATTTATTGCAGATAAGCATGTTGAGATTATTGTTCGTCAGATGACAACCAAAGTTGTCATTATCGATCCTGGCGAAACAGGTTTATTACCTGGTGATATTGTTGATCTACGCCGTGTTGAAGCATTAGAGTTCAAGCGTACATTTGCAAAGATCCAATACCGGCCTATTTTATTAGGGATCACCCGTGCATCACTCACTGCAGAAAGTTTTATTTCCGCAGCTAGCTTCCAGGAAACAAAGCGTGTTTTAGCACGTGCAGCAGTCGAAGGTCGGTTAGATTGGCTTACTGGCCTTAAAGAAAATGTGATTCTCGGGCGTTTAATCCCAGCAGGAACGGGACTCTATATTTAGAGTCCATGGCGCTGACAGAGCCGAGCATGGGCTATGCTAAGGCCAGAATAGCTCATACAAGTCTGATCGGTGCTCGATTCTCTTGCTTGTGTCTCTGGTTTTACAGGATCTGCATTATTCATCAGTGTAGGTGGGTCAAGGAGATTGGTGAACCAAGTCTAGGAGTTTGTAGTATTCTCACGGTAGTGGGTTTTATTTTACTCGTACAAAGAACTGTGTTAGCATGCTGATAGACATTGAGTGAAAGTTAACAAAATTTGAAAAAGGTATCTTTATGTTAGAATCAATGCTTGAAGCAGGTGTACATTTCGGGCACCAGGTTGGACGCTGGAATCCCAAAATGGCACCGTATATTTACGAAGAGAAAAATGGGATTCATGTCCTTGATTTAGTACAAACCGTACGTGATTTAGAAAAAGCACGCCAGGCACTACAACGCGCAAACAATGTTTTATTTGTTGGGACAAAGCCGCAGATTGCCCCGTTAATTGCGATCGCGGCTGAACAGTGTAATGCACATTATGTGAATACACGTTGGATTGGGGGCCTTTTAACTAATTGGACGACAATGTCGATGTGTCTTCAAAAATTGAATGCATTGGACAATCAGTTGTCCACTGACCCTCAAGCCCAAGGGCTCTCTAAGAAAGAGATCTTAATGTTAAAAAGACAGCGTGACCGTTTAAATAAATTTTTTGGTGGGCTTCGTCATTTAAAAACCCTTCCTGATTTAGTAGTCATTGTTGGGCAGCCAAATGAACGCAATGCAGTGGCTGAGTGCCAAAAACTTGGCATTCCAACAATCACATTACTGGATTCAAATTGTGACCCGAGTCTTTCAAAGTACGGCATTCCCGCAAATGATGATTCAACACGTTCCGTTGAATTTATTTTACAACGGCTTGCCGGATAATTCTAACCCAACAGTGAAGCCAACTCAGCTGGTGACACCCGAAATTATGTTCCAAGCCAAGGAACATTGGGCTGCACACCCACTCCCTGAAACAGCGCCCGCAGTCTAATCCATTTAGGTCCGGGTATGTCTCTCATGTAAGCGCCAAAAGGCTTCCGCTTTACACCTACGCCTTGGCATTTGCTTGTGTGGTTAAACCACCATCGCACCTTCAGGTAAGACTTGAAAGTGCAGAAAAATTACAAGTCGGTTTCGCGAAATGTAACCTTAATAGTAAAACTCTTTACATCGTACAAATCTAATGATTTCAAATCATTAAATTTGTACTCGTCGAGAGGCAGCGGGGTGACTAAATGACCCGGCATCTTGCTGTATAATTCGTACACGATTTCTTTCAGACACCCGTGAAGGATTGAACCTTCAATATATTTGAGTGCCGGATGCTTTGAAAGACTTTCAGTGTTTTGATTTACAGAGGCTTGGATGCATCGTTCAACCCACAATTTCAATTTGCGAAACAGAAGGCGCGAGTTATCATATTCCACGTCGTCGCGAAACGTGGCATAAGCACGCAGCTGTATTTTGAACCGAATGGTGAAAGATGGTGACCCATCAAAACCCGCCGAAAAATATGCGGATCCTTCTTCATGTCCCACATAAACGGAAAAGTCGGGATACACAAAATTTACGTCATTCGCCGTAAAGAAATTTTTGGGCAAAATTAATCCTTTCAGGAGGATGATTGGTGTGAAATCCATGTTTAAATCTAAGATTATTAATAGTTCTATTATACCTTAATAATTCTATTATACCATAATTTCCTGCGTTTGAAAGAGGCAGACACCATTTTTTTTTAGTCGCCTCGCGCTATACTTGAATCTGGAAGCGTAGTTTTCCTCATGCATGACTCGACCTCTTGAGGCGGAGCGTATGATGAAGTTCGTTGTCTAAAACACATCAAGGAGAGTTTGATCCTGGCTCAGAAGGAACGCTGGCAGCGTGCATAACACATGCAAGTCGAACGCGGAAGGATTCTTCGGAATCTGGAAGAGTGGCGAACGGGTGAGTAACACGTAAGAATCTGCCCCTCGGACGGGGATAACTCTTGGAAACGAGAGCTAATACCCGATAAGCTGTGGAGTGAAAGGATTCCGCCGAGGGATGATCTTGCGCCTGATTAGCTTGTTGGTATGGTAATGGCATACCAAGGCGACGATCAGTAGCTGGTCTGAGAGGATGGACAGCCACATTGGAACTGAGACACGGTCCAAACTCCTACGGGAGGCAGCAGTGGGGAATTTTCCGCAATGGACGAAAGTCTGACGGAGCGACGCTGCGTGAAGGATGACGGCCTGCGGGTTGTAAAC
>Ga0213863_10001728_pt1 | contig 15753 bp, 13 predicted proteins | sample PICome_8_FD_160128 | JGI IMG/M metagenome (GOLD analysis project Ga0213863, IMG submission 160128) | Coastal seawater microbial communities near Pivers Island, North Carolina, United States - PICO497 | ecosystem: Environmental > Aquatic > Marine > Coastal | place: USA: North Carolina... | reverse complement strand
GCTCGGTTGCTCGTATCAATGTAGTGGATGTACGGTTCGCCCGTTTCCATACGCAACTCAAGTATCTTCTGCCACAGTGCTTTGGCAGATACTGTCTCGCGTATCTCTCCGCTAGATGGGTCAGTCAGATTCCAACCATCGTCTGCATCTTCGTCTTGCATACACCGCTCTATGATTTCCATGAATCGGTCGGGGATATTGATGCCGTGGTGTAGGTTCAAGCATCGACGGTTGGGATCTCCTGTCGGTTTACGCATCTCGAGGAACTCTATTACGTCTGGATGACTGATGTCAAGATAGGCAGCGTATGACCCCCTTCTGGTTTTACCTTGCCTGTACGCTAACGAGGAGGCGTCGTAGGTCTTTAGGTGGGGAATAACTCCGGTGGACTTTTCGTCAGAAGAACGGATACCGAAACCGACCCCGACCCCGCCGCCGAACATAGACAACCAGTTTGTTTCCGACAGGTTGTTAACCAAACCCTCGGCAGTATCTTCGATGTAGTTCAGGAAACAGGAAATGGGCATTCCCTTTCCAGTTCTTCCAAATGCAAGAATTGGGGTTGAGTATGACAACCAATGCTTGGATGCATAGTCGTAGAGTCTTTGTGCGTGTTCTGGGTTTGAAGAGAATTGCTTAGAAACGAAAGCAAACCTCTGTTGAGGCGAATCTTCGTCTTCGCGCATGTAGGATTCTTTTAACCTTGCCAACCCAAGCGGGTCAAACAATTCATCACGAGATAGGTCAATCTCAATACCTAGATAGGTTTCCTTTGGCACGGTAACATCCTTATATAATTTGCAGTAGAATTATATAGGGATGCGATTAACCTTTCGTGATTGGGTCGGGTAAGTATTTCTACTTATTTTTTACTTTCCCTCGAACACCATAAATGTCCAGTATATCGGACCAACTTGATGCGCCAGAATCAATCAACTTCTCGAGATCCTTCGTCAAGGTTACTGGGTTCTTGGTGTTGAACGTCACGTCACCGTTAGTCTTACGAGAGAACTTGTGGGCGAAGTTTCCGCGCATTGAGGCAGAGCGTATCTTTTGATAGTCTTTGTCGCTGATGTTCGTCTTAAAGGTCTTTTCTTCCAGATATTCAACCTGCTCGACATCTTCTTTCATATTCTTATGGTTCCAATCAACGCCACCCGCTTTAGCGAAACGTGAACTGTGGTGAGGTTTGTTCAGTAGCCCCTTAATTTTATCAAGACTACCGATCCCCCGAAGAATGGGTTCTGCTTTACCTGATACGCTATCACGAACGTGTACGTCATAACCAAACTTCGACTTCTTGGCAATAACATGGGTCTGCTTAGAATTCTTGAAAGTCCCAAGTTTATGATCGGTCTTAGGGTTGAACTTAATAGAACGTGCCTCATCAACCTGCTCGACAGATTCGTTCTTCGATTTCACTTTCATGAATTCTGCTGGAGACAAAACTTTGTAGTCTTTCTTTTTCCCAGTCTTCTTGAACTCTTTCTCATCTCTATTCAGCGCGACCCTTGCTTTGTTCCAAATAGGGTATCTGCCTTCTTCGACAGATTCGTTCTTTGGCACGCAGTTAGGAACGGTCTTGCCGTCTTTCTTCTTCGTCCCAACTTGCTTGTGTGAGTCCCAACATGCTTCTTTCTTCTCGGAAGACTCTTTACATTGGAGTTTTCTTTTGCCATTAACCTCAATGTATCGACGGGTGACCAGTGCCCTCTTGCCCTTTGGATTCATGTTAGCAGTATCCTGAGGGATTCCTGCGTCGCCAGTGGTCATCATTTCTGAGAAACCTTTAAAGGATTTCATATCAATTTCCCTTTCTGTCTAAGTAGAACACAGAACTTCTTGCATTAGACTTTACTGTTATTTTAAATTTCTTTCCGAAGTATTTCTTCGACATACGGAGGTAGAGTTTCTCTCTACTAGCAAGCACCTTCGGATCTGAACCCTTTGGTTTCTCTGCTTCGAACGAAACGTATTTAGGATTCTCTTTCTTTATAAACTCTTCTGCCACCTTCATAACTGTAGAAAATATCTTCAGGGCATCTCCGCCGCCAGTAATATCATATGAAGGTTTGCTGGGTATCATCATAGTTCTACCTCCGATCTTGACGGTAGGTTTAGTCGCTCGACTGAATCCAATCTCCCAAATATAGTGATCGTCATCGTTTGCGTTTTCGGTGCCAACTATATCGACCTGTATCTTGCTCTTTTTTGTTTTGCCGTTGGGGTCGGTGTATTCAGAATCGAACCCGTATGAGTATTCGTCTTCAGAAACCTTCCTGCCAGTGAACTTGTAAGAAGAATCAAATGCTTCATTGAATTGGAAGAACGTTTTCACCGTCTCAGTTCTTCGCTGGCGATGTAGATTTTTTGGTTGGTGCGGACATGCACTGCTTCGAATATGTCTAATCCAAGGATGTTGTCGACTGGATACGAGTTATCGAGGACGCGAACCTGATCGCCCTTCTTACAAACCTCTTCGCAACTTGTTGCGAGAACTTTATTATCGGCGAGTTTGTACATACCGCTGGATAACATTCCGTCTTGGGCGCAGAACCATGAGGTTTGTTCTTCTATACACGCGAGAGGGTCGAGGTCACATGCCTCCACTATCTTCTCCATACTACCGTCATCAAGGTTCAGGTGTTCTTTTATGAGGTAGAGCGCAGAAGCATATGAGGCGAGAGAGGATTTTCCGCCAGGAACTTTGGCGAGTAATTTCTTGAGGTTGAACACCAAACGGTGAAACAGGTTGTATGCGCTTTTTTCTTCGGTCGTCTTTGGGGCACGAAGTTTCTTGCCGTCTTTATCGATCAAACCAAATTTGAATGCATTGCTGTCTTCGAATTTGGTTGTCAACAAACGAAGAAATCTAAGAGTATAGACTAGGTCTGTTGTCTTTGATAATATGCCCATTATATCTCTTCCAATTTGGAAACTACAAATGAGTCTCCTTTTATACCTTCCAAGTCACCCTGCTTGATTGCGCGCAGGTACTCGAGAAAGGGTTTAATTATAAAGAGGTTTTCTGGACCCAACTTGAACATCAGCATAAGAATTGCCGGTTCGTTCCCAAAAACATTCAACAGTATTGTGAGATGGTTTAGTATCAACCTCTCGCAAAGATCGCCGCCTCTCGTATACCTGTTAATAAGTCTCTTGATATACTTGAAGCGGTTTAGTTCTTCGTAAAATTCTTCCGCATCTATCGCGCGAGGACTATAATAATTATTCGCTGCGTAGATGAGGAAGTTTTCGTCGTTCAGTTCTTTAATAATCACGGAGATTCCTCTAGGTTATAGAGTTATCTATAGTGACTATTAACCACCAGTAGCAGCAAAGAGGTCTGCGATCATATTCGCTTTAGTCTTTCGGCGATCAAGTTCTACGCCGTGGATACGACCATAGTCTTCGATCTGCGCTTTGGTCATCCGCTTCAACTTCGCTTCGGTGATAGAAACTTCCTCGGTGACTTCAACAACCATTGGTTCTTCAACTTGAATATCGATCTCTTCCAATTCCAATTCAATGTCGTCACGACCAGTGAAGTAGTACAGGCAGTATGAAACAACTGCGATAAAAGAAGTCAACAAGATTAAAAATATAGTGGGTTCCATAATAAATTCCCTTAGTTACGAGTTATTTCGTTTCCTTGGTTACAACACCAGAAACGGGTTTAACGACGGACTTGTCGCCATTCTTGAGTTGGTCAGCGGCACCTCGTCCAGCAGCTGCCTTCGTGGCACGACCTGCTTTGGAAACGTCATCATGACCCTTCTGTTCTTTGTCTTCAATTTCTTTGTCAGACTTTTGATGCATAGCAACGAAGTCTTTAGCACCCTTGGAGAACTTTGAATCATACTTTTCTGATTCAGTTGCGCCTTTAGTATGCTCGTCTTTCTTCTCGGAAATGTCAGAAAGCATCTCAGCGAGTGACTGCGCCCAGCGAAGTTCAACACTCTCCGGCAGTTTGCTTTTCTGCGCAGAGTTCCTTTGACGCCAACCCAAACTCTTTTTGACTTTATTTTTATCAAGACCTTTTTTACCTGCCTTCTTGACTGCTTTGTCGGTATCAACAATGTTTCGACCGTAAAACTTTGCCATCTTTGGATCGTTCTTGTTAATCTCGGCGTTCTTGTCTTTTTGCTTCTTATCCAGATACTTACTTGCTTTATCGGTTTTAGTTGTTTGGAAATGAGAAAATTTCTGCCCCTTGCGATCTAATGCTCTGCTTCTCAATGGACCTTCTTCGATATGCTCGACATCTTCTTTCCTGAGATAGGAATCTTTTGGCAAACGTATCTTTGCTTTCTTAATAAGCGATCTAGTAGCTCGATTTTGCCCTCTCATGCGACTAAGTTCTTTACCAAAAGACTTATCGGCGGCGGTCTCGCGCCCAGCGGATGCATGGGCATCGGTCTTCTTTGCAATATCCTTTTCAGATCGCTTAGACTTCTTGAGGTAGCTACCGAGAGTAGATGTTTTCAATTCATCAACCTGCTCGACATCTTCTTTAACACCTTTCAGATCAGAAGAGTCAGAGTTTGACTTGTCGCCTTTGCGCGCAGGTGCTTTCTTGACGGGGTCAGCAGGTGCTTCTTCGTGAACACCTTTACCGTCGCAGTGGTCACAACCTTTGCCTTCGCACTTAGGGCAAACAGACTTTTCGGTAACACCGCGCTTCAACTTCTTCTTGTTGTTGCGCAGAGCAGCAAGGTCGTCGCCTTCGATGTCGCCATCGTTGTCTACATCGAGTTCCTTCTGCTTGGCAGAAAGTTTCTTCTCTTGTACAGACTGGAAAGCGTCCCAGATTGACTGAATTTCTTTATGATCCATTTTGTTGCCCTACTTCTTCGGTGTTTGTTTTATTTATACTATCTTCGTAGTACACTATTATATTTTTCTGCTGTTCTAAATACCGCTTTATTTCTGCCATATTCAGAGAGAGGTTCTCATAGTCTCTTACAGATATTGCGATGTATACGGTTTCGTCCGTTTCCTTGGTGAATTTCTCCAAGAAAGATTGCATATTTTCTTCTGTCACGACCCACCATCGAACCTCCTGCATAGAAATTGGTCTTGGTGCTCCCTTAATTTCTATGGGTGTTTCTATTTCTACATACTCTACCCTTGTTTGTGTTGCACAAGCATTAAGGAGTAGTAATAGACTCGATATCGCGAAAAACTTCACTGGTGCCATTGTTGATTATTCTCTCTATCCATTGTGGTTTTGCCTCGGCAAGTTGATTCAACTTGTGTTCCCGAAACTTGTTTGAAAGTTCTTCCCTCTTCGCCTCGGATTCCTTCATCCGCTTATCTAATTCTCCGTTTAACATAGACTGTTGCGCTATTTTAGTATACAAATTCCCAACTAAAACTTCATTGCGGTCGACCTGTTCGGAAAGGATGGAGTTGTCCACAAGAAGGGTTTCGATCTTCTTTGCTTGATAGACCAAAATAGCAAAAACTACTGATGCAACTCCAATAATAAAAATTGAAGGAACGAACCACTTACTAAAACCTAGTGCTGAAAAAATCAATTACTTCATTCCCCGTAGTGCTTTTGTCAACATAACTATATATGCTCTTTTCTGGACAGGTTTCTGGAGAGCATCGTGCTTCTTCAGGAGAGCATCGATCTTCTTCTTAGACAACTTGACAGAACGCTTGGGACTAATTCGTACTTCGGAATTGCCGTCAAGGTCTTGTGCCTTACGAAGTTGCATGATGATATTGCGCTCGGAAGCATCAGCAGAACCCTTGTGAGTCTTGCCCTTTGCAGTCTTAGTAGTCGTGACTGCTTTCGGTGCTGCTTTCTTTGCGCTACGCTCTGCCTTGACTGCTGCTTGTGCCTTTGCTTTCAACTTTCGAAACTCTGCGCCGCGCGGCATTTTGTCAGGACCACCAACCATATCTTGCATCTTCTTGACCACAACATTAGACAGTGCTTCTGCGATAACATCTTCGTATTCAGTAGACTCATGATAAGATGTGCGCGTTTTCCAGTTAGAATCGAAGCGACCAATTTTTCCTGCGGTGTCTTTGTCGACAGACTTCTTCAGGTGGATAGTGGTTGTTTTTTTCTTCTTATCAAATTCCGCTGAGTGGTGGTCAGGAAAACTGCCCACTGCGCTCTTGTGTACTTTGGCATCAGAATGGTAGATTTTAATTTTATTCTTACCTTCGTACCCAAACATATTCTCATCAACCTGCTCGACAGATTCCCCGTATCCACTAAAACCTCGTAGTCCTCGCTTTGCTGCACTTCCAGGTTTCTTCTTGTCCGCAGCGTCAGCCTTGCGGTCTGTTCTCTCGATACCTCGATCCCTGTTTTTAATTCTACGTTCGTTATCCTTACGATCTTTGAAAGAAGATACTGCAGCATCGCGAGCCGATTGTGCTTTAGCGATTTTCTTGTCGCGGTTGAAGACACTTTTTTTCGCGCTGTCAAGATTCGACTTGGTTTTTTTAATACTCTTTGCCAACTTGTCCCGACCTTTCGGGTTCTGTCGGGATGAGACATTACCCTTGACGCTTCCCCGTTTGTCTAGGCGATTATGAAGATCCGCTACTGCTTTGGCGCGATAATTCTTAACCAACTTATCAGATATTTCATCAACCTGCTCGACTTCTTCACCATAATACTTTGGTGCAACGCCTTTGGAACGATTCGCTTTCATCTTGTCTACAACACTCATGCTTCCTGTTCCAGATACCTTCCCGTCTGTTCTACGATTTCCAGCGTCCCTGCTACCCTTCTTTCCAGGCATCTTGTTCAGAGCGCGATCAATACCATCCATTCGTTTATCAGTTTTACGACCAAAACGACTCACGCCATCGGTTTCGCCCTTCTTCATTCTGCTCTTAGCATCGCTGCTTGCCTTTGAAACATACGAGGCAAGTTTCTTATTAGAGAGTTCATCAACCTGCTCGACAGATTCTTTTTGTACTTCCTTGTGGGCAGGAACCATCCGTGTACCTATTGTTCCGTCTGCCTTAGTGTACTTTTCTGGTTTCTTGGCAGCAGAATCAGTTTCCTTTCTTTCTGCAACTGCGCCTTTCTCGCGTTCTTGCTTCTTGGCGAGTCGAACCTTTTGGTTTGCGTGTCGTAGTTTCATTTGAGCAGAGTCCTTCTCTGATTTGGCGTTATCTAAAGATTCTCGGATGATGATGTTTTTTGGGGCAGGATAAACAGAACCAGCGACATCAATTTCAATGTTGCTGGTTTTTCGCTTTTCCCAAGGGATAATGGACATCAAATCGCCGGTATAATCTTCGTCATCTGCTCCATTGCGTCCCACTGCAATAAAAACGGTATACTTGGTGCCGTGCTTTTCAACAGATACTGTACCTCTGTATTTTTTATACTTGTCGATTACCTTGAACACCTTTTTAACTACTGCCTCAACCTTCTTTGGTAGTTGGTCTCTCGTCAGGGTTTTATCTTCTGCGAGTTGCTCGACAGATTCGTCAATTTCAAAACCTGCTCCGTGCTTTCGTAGATCAGAGTGGATCTTTGAATGGTGGTTGGGTTTCAACAACTTGAACAAGGCACCCTTGTCGGTGTCTCCATCGTGTTTTATGCTGCCGTTTTTCTCGTGATTCTTCAACAAAGAAACGACTTTCTTATGAGCGGATGCACTAAGTCTATCCATACGAACGTGTCCGATGGACTCTTGTACCTTCTCGGCAGATTCGGGTAATTTCCCTACAGGTCCAGCAAGTTTGGGTTTTTCGTGCTTTGTTATTTTTACCTTAAACCCAGGAGTGTGTTTTCCCGTATGTTTCATGTTGCCAGAAATTTCTTTGGCGCGGGATAAACTAACATAAGAATCGCCAGGTGAATGGTCCCAAGTTCTGCCATTGTTGTTTGATCTATGAATTTTATAGTGCGCGATGCCTTCATCAACCTTCTCGGCAGATTCGGTTGCATTCACTTTAGCGCGACCAGTCACTTTCTTCAGTGCTTGTTGTATGCCAGCATCACGCTTCTTCTGTATTGCTGCGTGTCCCTTGGAAACCTTACGAAGTCTAGCAGCAGAAGAATCGGTCTTGGCATTGTTCGCTGAATTGTGAGCAGCATATTTGCGGGCATGTGCTTGGTCAGAAGCCTTCATAGATTTAGAAATGTATGAGTGCAGGCCATCGTCCGACAGTTCATCAATCTGCATATTTTCATATGCGTTGGAGTGCTTCTTGTAACCACGCTTTGCATCTTTCTTGCGGTCGCGCTGTACAGTTGCCTTATTGAAAGTTCGCATATGCTTCGCGACAGGATTCTGCTTTGAGGAAGATGGTGCCTTATCTTTCTTCTTCATTTCTTTAACTTCCTTTTTATATACGGTATTGCCGTGTTTGTCCGTTGCGATTCGGTCAACGCCAGACTTCTTTCTGGCAGTATCTACAGAATTCTGAATTCTATTAACATGCTTCAGCGCACGTTGCAGTTTAGCATATTTGTCGTTAGTCTTGTCTACCATGCCTTGCAGCTCCAAAATCTCGCTTTGTCTTTGGGTCCAGGATTGTCGCAGTTATGCCTTGCTCGAAAAGACTTGCGCCTTGCTGGGTTTGACTTCTTTATAGTCATGTTCTTGTCGCCGAAGTTCACCTTCGTTGCCTTGCCATCACCGTTGGTGTCGACATAGACCTTTGACTTCTTAACGTCGCCAGCACTTGGACTATTTAGTGTAACTTTTTTACCCTGATATGTCGCTTCAGAGAACTCTTTAAAAGATTTCATGCCCGTCTCTTTTGGAGTAACTTTCTTCGCTCGACGAACAGAGGCGTCCGTGCCCCACTCGTGCTTGCTTGGTTTATAATTTTCCATGAGTTTATTTATACATCATAAAAACCCTACATTAGTCTGTCAGGTCTGGAATAGTCACAGATTCGATATCGTTTGATACCATGCTGTTCATATCCAAGGTGGTTTCGTTTTGACTTGCAGCATAGACTTGATTGCGTATCTTTGAGAACGCATCGCTAGTGCCGTCACCCATTAACCATACCTGAGTACCCCTTGCAGCAAAGGTGTTGTTCAAAGAGAAGTTTGAAGTTGCACCGTTAGCGTATGGTTGACGGTAGAACTCACCAACTTTGTAGTTTGTCAACCACTGTTGCGGATCGTAGGTCATCATCCTAATTTCAGCATCAGTTGGCATAGCAGTACTACGCAGAAGGGTAGTCACAACACAAGAGGCAATCTTACCGTGGAAGTTGCGGTTAGCATAGCGACCGCCTATAGTAAAGTCCCCTTGGAATTGGCGGTCCATTCTTCCACCAGTGGTGCCGTTGCTCCAATTGGTAGAAGTACACAAGTTCGAACCGACAGCAGTCCAATCGTCTTCGGTCATTATACGAATGTCGAAACAGTCAGCGAGGTTTGCTGCTGTTGCGTTGTTGCCTGACAAACGCTCTCCAGTAGAAGCGATATAAACTCCATACCATGAACCAGCGGTGATTGCGGACGCAATTATACACTCATTCAAAGAACCAGTGCGACCCCAACCAAAGTACAGGTTCCTTGACGCATCTAGTCTGAGGTAGATGTTGTCGTCGGTAGATCCTGACCCTTCCCCTTGGTTCCAGATGTGCTGGTTGCTGGAACTGCCATCAGCGTTGAACACACATGTCACTGCCCAAGGTCTTGCGTCGATAGAATTCGACGTATAACTACTGCCTTGAGTAGTGTGCTCCGCGACAGTATTGGTTCTTGCACCCATACGGAGAGGTTGGTGGTAATTGTCGTTAGAAGTTTGCTTCGCGTACTCGGAACCACCAGAGAAGTCAAGTGCCTTCGCGTAGTTGGTGGTGACGGTCGAAGCGAACGCAACAGGAACGTTGATTACGGAAAGTCCAGTCCAGTCAATCTCAGCACCGTCAATAGAACCACCATCCCAGGTCCAGAAAGACATAACTAGGTCTTTGCTTGTGATGCCGTAACCTTGGTCACCAGTTTGACCTTTGTAGGATGGCCAGTCAGCATAGGTTTCTGTAGACTCATCACCTTGTGTAACACTGAAGTCTCCGTTTCTACCGAATCCCATTCTGATGTTGTTACCAGTCGAAGTGACATCAATGAATGCACAAGTGTCCGCATAAAGACTTGTTGTGTTAAGAAGCATTGTGTTACCTGCAGTACCATTAGCAACAATTCTTAACTGAACAGCAGTTCCATTACTATTACAAACACCTACAAGATAGGTATCGCCTTTGAAGAACTCCCCGCTACTACCAGCACCGAAACTGTTTATTTGTTTAGTGTTGGTCCAGTTGTCGCCTTTGAGACCGATTGCAAAGATGTTGTTGTTGTCAACAAACTCCGCAAGGAAGTCAGCAAAGAAAGCGTTGTCCAACACAAGTCTCTCACCAGCACTAATTTGCTCATCAATACTAATCCAACCATAATCATATTGGTCCATTACATTAGTGCCAGTCTGATTCGCCGCCGGACCTTCTAGGGTGATGCCTTCTGATGGTGCCACATAAGAAGAACCAGAGATGGAAACGTTTACGCCAGAGTCGCCGTTGTATACCATCTTCAGCGGAGGTACAGCGGAGTCAACTGCAATTTGAGTATAGTTGAGATACTCTGGGTAGGAACCCTTTCTGGTGACACCAGTGGTGTACTCACTACCACCCGCTGTGAAAGAAATTCTAGCGGAATCTGTGAGTTGGTTTTCGTAGAAACGATAGGTGTATCCAGCATTGAGAGTCAACCCGCTTCTTGCGATCGCGCTGTCGTTGAACGTCAACTCAGCACCTGCGCTGTCTTTGTGTGCAACAAAGTCGTTGGAAGTCAGAGGGATGTCGATGAGTTGTATGCCCTGACGTTGAAGTCTGAGTCGACCCTTGTCGCTACATGTGAACGCAACGTCAACATCAGAGTCTGACCCGTAGTCACTAACACCCACCGTTGCTCTTGCAGAGTCATCAGTACCAGAGACGCGAGAGAAAGAACCACCATTCTCGACTCCAGGTTGTTGGTTAATGTCCCCAATGTTACATTGGATGACGTAGAAGTGCTCGCCGTCCCACTCAACCGCCGCATCATAGTATGCGTTGTCGTAGTTGCTGGTGTTGACGGTTATCTGATCAACACCAACTGAAACACGACCATCGACTGCGTCTGGGGTGGGAGTCCAATAGTTCGCATCCTTGGTGAGTTTGAATTGACCGTTCTCCTTATATTCCCAACGGTTCACTGCAGTATAGTCGTTAAGGTTCGCCACGTTGAAGTTGGCGTTTTTCTTTGGAACGCCGATGAATACCTTACCGCCTTCGTTTCCAGTGAAACCCATACCGCTGTCTTTCATCAGGTCGAGAATGTTGTCCTCGATCCAAGTCTTTGGAATGACCAATCGCTTTCCAGGTTCGAGTTTGTTGAGCATGAGGGCAGTATTGCCAGAAGTTGTAGAGTCTGCGCTACCCATAATCATCTCTGTGCTCATCAAACCATTTTCCAGAGGTGATTTGAAACCAGCAGGTGGAGTAGAATCGTTCGCACCGATAGTGCTGAATGTGAACGACTGAACCTTTCTCCTTCTTGAACCATAATCACTTGGCATCCACAGGGAGAAACGAGCAGAGTCGTAGGTGTCTGTGCTGGTCTTCAATAGATCGTATGATGACCCGTTGCTACGGTAGAGGCGCATGAGTCCGTCAGAGTCGCTGATTGCGAGTCTGAAGGTCTTGTCTTGGTTGACGTAACCTGAACCTTGAATTCTATTGTTGTCGGTAAACCCGCGCAGTAACTCGATTGAAAGACCGCCCACATCATTAGGGAAGATTGGCGCTTTAAGTTTCCAACTAGCATTTGCCTTCCAAGTGTAGGTGTCTGTGTTTGCCGCCTTGTCCGCGCTGTCCGCTGCCGCGTCAGTGAGGACACCAAGAATCGGCGTTTGCCACACATTGTCAGTTGGTGCGTTAGTGTCGCCTACAACAGCAACCCAGTCCATCTGTTGACCACGAACAAGTTTCTGGTTGACGTCGGCAAAGAAACCGTAATCGGAATCCATGACATCCTTCTCTTCGATGATGTCAGGTTGGAAGGTGTTGCCGATATACTTTGTGATGCCAGAGATGTCGTCAAGTGAAGCGTTGTTTGTGATGTTGATTGCAAATGAAGCAGAGGTGCTGCCATAAGCGTTGGAGCGAGTTAGTGTCGCAGACCAAGACTTACTCTTACTGACATATGGAGTCGTACCAGTAATGAAACCAGTTGCGTTATCATACGAAATTCCAGCTGGCAAGTCACCAGACAAGGTCTGGTTGAAAGAAGCGCCCGCTGGGAATGTCTGGATGTTGACTGCCGCGTTTTCCGCGAAAGTGTAGTTCGGGAAAGTGAACGCGCTTGGAGCAAATTGCGCATCGACTCCTGACGAGATCTCAGTGTATACGATATCACCGCTGTCTCGAGGAGCAGAAGTGCTGTTCGCAACATAACCAGTTCCTGGGGCATACCAAGTGGAACCAGATGGGTCGTCGACGAACAGGTGTGCGTCAGAACTGTCAGCACCACCATTGGCAATTGATACTGTGCCCGCCTCTAATTCGGTCGCGAAAAGAGGATAACGAAAGACACCGTCTGGCGACTCAATATAGCGGAACGCGACAGTTGTTGAGTCTGCAAGTTTGTTACGAATGACACCAGCATTGAATTGTGAACCAGAGTCAAACAGGTATGCCGCCAGCATGAACTCTTCACCGGAGTCTACTGGGAAAGCGGAGCGGACAACGTCCTGATACTCGTTAGTCTCTGTAGAGAAGTGGGAGATAAACAGACGACGGTCGGCGTTCATACCTACACGGAACTGAGTTGAGTTCTGTGGGTCTTTGAAGAAACCTTCTTCAATCACGACACCGTGTGGACCGTCTTCGAATGCCGCGTTTGGTGCGAGTCGCAGACCAAGGTCGAGTTTTCCACCCGCATCGTTGTTGAGAGCGAACACGCTATCGCCACCTGCGATACCGTCACGGTTGAACAGACCAAACAGGAAGTTACGACCGAAGTTGTACCCAGTGGTATTGACCTGGAAGTAGTCGCCTCTGTCTTTGATCAGAGTGTCGCCAGTGGAGTCGGTGTGGAAACCATCGTTGCGCTGAGATCCGGTGTTAACGCCCTTGGTGATGATACCCGCTGAATCAGTCGTGTTTCCGAAAGCGGTGATGCCTGGAGTTTGTTGAGTGTATACAAAAGAGACAACTGCATCTTCTATGCCCAGACCAACTGGGTTCACTGAGAAGTGCGCGTTTAGGGAGTTTACGACAGCAGTGATTGTCAGATTCTGTTCTTGTCCTTCAATCTTAGTTCTGTTTGGGCGTAGACCAGTATAGAGATCCTGACCGGAGTCGTCTTGGAATTCGCGAATAGTGATAGTCCCGTCTGCTGCTTCAACCGCCTTGATCGCGTTCACACCAAAGTTATCACCGAGGGAAGTCAGGATGGAAGTGTTGGTTGGGTCACGTGTGAAGTTGACGTTATCGTTTGCCGAGAGAACGATTGCATCCGACAATACGTTCGCCTTCTCGGTAATGTAATCCGCGCAATCCTGAGCAGTTTCAAACGAGTTACCTTCCTGATCTTGGAAGGTAGTAAAGTCGACCGCGTAAAATTCATATACTGGGTTGTTCGTGTCCGTTGTTCGAACATCGTTGACTACATCTACACGTGTCGGTTCTTCTGCATTTACCTGACCAGATAGACATGCGTTCCAGTACGCTGGTTGCGATGAACCGATAAATGTGATACAGTTACCGTTTTCATTTCTAACAATACGGATTGCCATTTTTTATTATCTCCCGACTGTGAATAGAGTGGTCAGTGGTTGAATGAATATTGGTTGGTCAGACCTTACAGCAGGAAGTGCCCTTGCATTGACATCCTCGAGGGATGCTATGTATGCTGTGATTATGGGTCGGTTGAGGAAAGTCCTGCCCGTTGTACCAGAACCATAGAAGATCGGTTCACCAGTCAGGGCGAATGTGAATGTTGGGTTACCACCCGCGTCCCTTGTCTGCCATATCAATCCAACCTCAAGAGTTGTGTTAGCAAACTGTGGTGTGGCGTTGAAGTCAAAACGAAACTGACAGAAGTCGCCCGTTTGTAGACCGGACATATCATAAGAACCACCAGCAGCATTATACTGCAAATCACCAGAAGTATCTGCTGCGTTGAAAGAAGTGTTATCGTTGAAGTCGAATAAACCCGTGACGCCATATGGCAGGTACGCGCCAGAAAACAGTCCAATGGATTTATATCCTGTTGTACCCGCTCCGGGTGCTTCGGCGGCACCGCCAGCACCGTCTACCCAATATGGAGTGTCGTTTGCAATTTGTCTGTCAGAATCAAACCCGAATCTCAACCAAGAACCCACAGATACCATTGCGTTGGTGTATTCAACATCAGATCCAATATCAGAAACCCCAGCAGTACCTGTTACTCTGTCTGCAAATCCGCCAGTGAATTCATATCCACCGTCAAACATTTCCCTCGAGGCATCGAGGGCAGAATCAGTTTTAAGGTCAACAAACTCGGCGATTATTTCGCCATCTTCCATCGCGCTATCTAATACAGTGAGGACTGCGCTGGTGATGACTCCTGCTGAGTCTACGTCGATGCTGGCGGATCTGGTCATATCGAACTGACCAGATAGTGGGTTGTACGTTATTCTTGACGACATATTACTGACTCCTAATCGGTTCTGGTTACGGTCAATAGGTTTCCTGCACCATCATATGTCAATTCAAGCCTTGCGACTAATTTTCCTGCGTCTTGTTGACCGCCTCTGAAGTATTCCACTGTCGTTATATTAGAACCTGTGTATGTGTTCTTTAGATGGTCGTGAGGAGGAATCCCCATGTTGCCGTAAGAACTTTCGTGGGTTCCGAATTGCTTTGAAACATATGGCATGTTCTATTTCCTCGGGTTGTTATCTTATCATCTTATTTATATCCGATTGTATATTCGTAACAATAAAAACACTTGTATTTTTATTCCGGTTGATATAGAATAGAACCATTGTTGAGGAAATCATTATGTTACCCAAGAAATACAAAACCCCATTGCGTTATCCTGGTGGCAAGTCTCGTGCCACCAAGACTTTGTTTGAATACTTCCCTGACGGTAAGGTCGCACGTTACTACGAACCTTTCATTGGCGGTGGCAGCATGGCAATCGAATTCACCCGAAGGTTTCCAGAATCAATGGTCACAGTATCAGACCTTGACCCCGCTGTTTATTCCTTCTGGAGAACTCTGCGTGATTTTCCAGTACCACTAACGGATTTGCTTCTGGAAAGCAAACGCTATTGCCTGGAAATTGGCGACCACAGGAAACTGTTTGATGAGAGCAAAGAATATCTTTCAGATGTTGACCGAGAGAATATGAAAGATACCCTCAAGGTGGCACATGCTTTCTTTGTTGTGAACAAGTGTGGGTTTTCTGGACTAATGGCAGGAGGGTTTAGCGAACAAGCGTCTCATTCGAACTTCTCGGTCTCCAACATAAAGGCACTGCCATACTACGGTGCCCATATAAAGAACTGGAGAATATTTAATGCCGATGCTAATTCGATGATATTAGAGGCAGACAAAGTACCTAATGCTCTAGTCTACCTTGACCCTCCTTATGCGAAGGTCGGTAAAGACGGAAAGTCATTTATCTATGGCAAAGACGGAGACATGCACAAATCATTTGACCATGATAGATTCTGCAATTCGGTTCTCGCCTCAAAATCTAACTGTTTGATTTCA
>Ga0213863_10001725_pt1 | contig 15759 bp, 12 predicted proteins | sample PICome_8_FD_160128 | JGI IMG/M metagenome (GOLD analysis project Ga0213863, IMG submission 160128) | Coastal seawater microbial communities near Pivers Island, North Carolina, United States - PICO497 | ecosystem: Environmental > Aquatic > Marine > Coastal | place: USA: North Carolina... | reverse complement strand
TGGGTACTTTCGGAACTCAATAGTTTAATCATTAGGGTAGAGGCCGCTTATGAGGCATATGAACCCACTAAAGCAGCGAGAGCCATCTCATATTTTGTACAAGAAAATTTGAGTAACTGGTATGTTCGTTTGTGTAGAAGGCGTTTTTGGAAAGGAGAATACGGACCGGATAAAATTGCTGCCTACCAGACGCTCTATGAGTGTTTGTTAGTTGTCTCTAAATTGTCTGCTCCTATAGCACCCTTCTTTATGGATAGATTATATCTAGATCTAGCTAGCGTATGTGATCCTAATGTAAAAGAAAGTGTGCATTTAGCCCAATTTCCAGAGGCCAACGGTGCTGTTATTGACACCCATTTAGAGCGAAAAATGCAATTGGCGCAAAACACCTGCTCTTTGGTGCTTTCAATTAGACAAAAAGAAAAAATTAAAGTAAGACAGCCCCTTCAGAAAATCATGGTGCCAGTTTCTGCTGCAGTAAAAGCATCAGATTTAAAAGCGGTTTCTTCATTAATTTTATCTGAGGTGAACGTAAAAGAGTTAGAAATTTTAGAGGACTCTTCTGATATCTTAGTGAAACAAATCAAGCCTAACTTTAAGACTCTTGGCCCCAAATTTGGGCCTAAAATGAAAGCGGTTGCTTTGGCAATACAATCCTTAACCTCTAAAGATATTAACGAAATGGAGCTGAATGGCGGTATTGAGTTACTTGTAGATGGGAACAAAATTAATTTGGAATTATCAGATGTGGAGATTAGTTCTCAGGATATTGAAGGATGGTTGGTAGCCTCTTCAGGCCCTTTAACAGTAGCATTAGACGCTACTATAAATCCTGTTTTAAAAGCAGAAGGGATTGCTAGAGAGTTGGTTAACAGGATACAGAACTTACGAAAAGACAGCGGTTTTGAAGTGACTGATAAAATTGTTATTAAATTTCTAAAAGACCCCTTTATAGATTCGGCATTATTAGATAATTTAGAATATATTAAAACGGAAACACTGGCGACAGAAATATTGGTAGAAACGACTCTTAAAGAAGGACTACCGATTGAATTTGATGAGGTCCGTTCAGTGTTATATATTGAAAAACAAAACTAATATGGACACAGACTTAAAAAACAGGTATTCAGATAAAGATTTGGCAGAGTTCAAGGTGCTTATTTCTGAAAAAATAGAAGTAGCAAAATCTCATTTAGAGCTTTTAAAAAGTTCTTATATGAATGATGGGAACAATGGGACAGACGACACTTCTCCAACCTTTAAGGCTTTTGAAGAAGGGTCTGAAACTATGAGTAAAGAAGCAAACACCCAATTGGCAATTCGTCAGGAAAAGTTTATCAGGGATTTAAAGAACGCGCTTTTAAGAATTGAGAATAAAACCTATGGGGTTTGTAGGGTTACTGGAAAATTAATCAACAAAGAAAGGTTAAAATTGGTCCCTCACGCTACCCTGAGTATTGAAGCTAAGAACATGCAAAAGTAATTGCTTTTTGAAGGGCTCACACAGCTTATTATTTCTGGTATTAGCCCTTCAGACAGTTTGGTCACAAAAAACCTTATCCAAAGTTTTAGAAGATCCTTCTCTTACACAAATCCATGTGTTGGCAGAGCAAGTCAATACATTGCGCCTAAAACCATCCCCCTCTAAGGAACTTCTCGTTACTGCCCGTTTAAATGGGGAGTATAGTCCACATCAAATGATCGTTTTTACCAGAAAAGGGAATACCCTATTTATAGGCCCTGACCTTTCAGCCACCTTTGAACTTCCCAATGACAAACTCAGTGCCCATAAAATATGGTCGGTAGATTTGACTGTTGAAATACCAGCGCATTTAGAAGTCTTTATAGCTGGAGGAAATACCCAAATAAATGCTGAAGGTATTTTCGAGAAGCTTCAGATAGCACTCAAAGATGGATTATGTGTTTTAGAAGAAGTAGGAAACAAAGTTCAGGTAAATACCCTTAGAGCGCCTATTGTTTTAAGTCAAAAGAATGGTGTAGTTGACGCTAAAACCACTTATGGACATTTAGACTTTTTAGCTATTCCCTCAGGAGATTCAAATATTGTGTTGAGATCCCTTTATGGAGATATTAAAGTGCTCATAAAGGACTAGTTTCGTTTTAATAATAATGTTTATTTTAGCCGTCTAAGTACTTATGATGTTTAAAAAACCCTTCCTTCTCGCTTATTTTTTATTGATTTTAGATCAATGTGTTAAAATTTATATTAAAACACACTTTTTTTTAGGGGAGTCTGTAGAAGTTTTTTCTGGATTTCAAATTCTTTTTATAGAAAATGAAGGGGCTGCGTGGGGCGCCAAACTCAGTGATATCTTACCTATTTCAGACGTGAGTGGGAAAATTGCCCTCACCGTTTTTAGGTTATTTGCCATTGTGGGAATTGGTGCGTGGTTTGTGAGCTCCGTAAAAAAAGGTGTGCCGCTCTTCTTACAAATGGCCCAGGCCTTGATTTTTGCAGGAGCGTTAGGAAATATTATTGACTCTGTTTTTTATGGTGTACTGTTTAATGATAGTATGTATCAGGTAGCGACCTTGTTTTCAGAGGAACCCTATGGTCAATTACTTCAAGGGAAAGTAGTAGATATGCTCTATTTTCCTCTTATAGACACTATATGGCCTGATTGGATACCCGTTTTGGGAGGAAAAGCACTGCGGTTTTTTGAACCCGTATTTAATATAGCAGACACGGCGATCAGTACCGGAGTTGGTTTACTGTTGTTCTTTAATAAAAAGGCTTTTCCACAAGACTAGCTAAATTCATGCACCTGATGGGGTGTCACACAAAAATCTAGGGGAATGTCTGTGGGATCTAGGGATTCAATGAGCGTCTCAGGACCAAAAAAAGAGAGCCCCACTTTAATGGTTTCAGGCCTGCATTTAGATAAAAAGCGATCGTAAAAGCCTTTTCCGTATCCAACCCTATGTCCTTTTTTATCATAGGCCAATAAGGGGATAAATACTACATCTATTTCGCTATTAGGTACGGGCAATCCATTCTGTGGTTCGGGAACACCCCAAGTGTTTTGTTTTATTAAAGTGTTGTCTGTGAGTAAAAAATGCGTCATCTCTATATCAGAGGTCATTTTAGGTAAGCAGACCTCTTTGTCTTTCCCTTGAAGCAGCGCTAATATATACTCAGTATCTATTTCATATTTAGAACGAATAGGTAAGAAGAGGCTGTAATAGGTGACCTCCCAAATAGGACATTGAAGCAACTGATTGGCAATGGCTTGACTCTTCTCCTCAATATCCTTTTCAGAGAATTCTGTTCTTTTTTTTAGGTATAGCGTTCTGAGCTGTTTTTTATTCATAGAGACAGTCAATAGGTGGGTCAAAAATACAGATAAAATAAAGTTTAAATAATTATTTCTACTTTACCTTTGTGAGAAGCACCTATGACAGCCAACAGTATTTCCATACAACTCAGCGTCCTTCCGGAAACACCGGGGGTGTATCAGTTTTATGACAGCTCAGATAAGATTCTTTATATAGGCAAAGCCAAAAACTTAAAAAAAAGGGTCAGCTCTTATTTTACTTTAAAACACGACATTGCCAAGACCCGTTTGCTGGTCAAGAAAATTGTACAGATTAAGCATATAGTAGTTCCTACAGAATCAGATGCACTACTTTTAGAAAACAATCTCATTAAAAAATACCAGCCCAGGTATAATATTCTTTTAAAAGACGACAAAACCTTCCCTTGGATTTGCATTAAGAAAGAGCGATTCCCCAGGGTTTTTTTAACCCGCCAACTCATCAAAGATGGCTCCGAGTACTTTGGACCTTACACCAACAAAAGAATGGTGAAAGTGCTCTTAGAACTCATCAAGGGATTGTACCCCTTACGAACCTGCAACTATGACCTTTCTTATCAAAAAATTAAAGAAGGACGGTTTAAAAGCTGTTTGGAATATCATTTGGGAAATTGTCAGGCCCCTTGTGAAGATTTGCAATCAGAAGCCTCATATACTAAAGATATTGAGGCGATTAGACATATTTTAAAAGGAAATTTATCCTTGGCCATAAAGCATTTTAAGACCGAAATGGAACGCTATGCTTCTGAAGAGGCTTTTGAAATGGCCCATAAAGTCAAAGAAAAAATAGAAGTATTAGCGGGTTACCAATCAAAATCTACTATTGTAAACCCTAAAATAAACAACGTAGATGTATTTAGCATAATTTCAGATCAGACCCATGCCTATGTGAATTTTTTAGAGCTTTCTCACGGAGCCATTATTCGATCCCACACCTTAGAAATAAAAAAGCAATTGGAGGAAACAGATGAGCAAATTTTAGAATTGGCTATAGTCTCTTTAAGAGAGCGGTTTAAATCTATTTCTAAAGAAGTCATCATTCCTTTTAAATTGCTAACGCCAGATGGAATTAAAGCGACCATTCCTATTTTAGGAGACAAGCAAAAATTGCTGGCCCTCTCAGAGCGAAATGCCCGTTTTTATAGGCAAGATAAATTGAGTCAGATGCGAATCGTAGACCCGGAGCGACATTCGAAGAGAATAGTGGCACAGATAAAAGAAGACCTTAGACTCTCTGAGCTTCCAGTACACATAGAATGCTTTGACAATTCAAATATTCAAGGGAGTAATCCTGTAGCTGCTTGCGTTGTATTTATGAACGCCAAGCCCAACAAGAAAATGTACCGACACTTTCATATTAAAACCGTAGAAGGGCCAGATGACTTTGCCTCTATGGAAGAAGTGGTTTACAGGCGCTATAAAAGACTCAAAGAAGAAGGCAGCTCTTTGCCGCAGCTTATTGTCATAGACGGAGGAAAAGGGCAACTGTCTGCTGCCTTAAAAGCATTGGACCAATTAGAATTGAGAGGAAAAATAGCCATTGTTGGAATAGCCAAGCGTTTGGAGGAGATTTATTTCCCAGAAGACCCCATACCTTTATATCTAGATAAAAAATCAGAGTCTCTAAAAGTGATCCAACAATTGAGAAATGAAGCCCATAGGTTTGGAATTACATTTCATAGAAATCTCAGAAGCAAAGGTGCTATTGTATCTGAATTAGATGGTATTAAAGGTATTGGAGAAAAAACGGCTACCCAGTTATTAAGGCATTTTAAAACGGTCGCTAATATAAAAGAAGCTAACTTAGATGCTTTGATTGACCAGGTTGGACCTGCTAAAGCTCGAATTTTGTATGAACATTTCCATTAACTTTTCATATTCTTTTCCAAGACACATTTGTCTCACGGTTTTCTTGTTTTTAGGAATTGCAAAAGGGTATGCCCAAGGTGCTGAAAATATGAAAACAGAGGTTTTTGAGCATATAAAATTACCTGCTCAGGAACAAGAACTTAAAGTTGGCTTGGTATTAAGCGGAGGCGGTGCGAAGGGATTGGCTCACATTGGAGCACTTAAAGTAATCGAGGACTCTGGGGTTCAAATAGATTATATTGCAGGAACAAGTATGGGCGCTATTGTAGGGGCTTTGTATGCCTCAGGGTATAGGGCAAATGAGCTAGATTCTATATTTAGACAAATAAATTTTAACAGTCTTATTCAAGATGATTTTTCAAGGTCAAGTAAGACTTTTTATGAAAAAGAGGACGCAGAACGCTATGCAATAAGCCTACCATTTGATGGGTATAAAATTTCTTTTCCTCAGGCTATTTCTGGTGGCCAAAAGGTATACAACGAATTAGTCTCACTGTTGTATCATGTAAAAGACGTACGAGATTTTAACCAATTGCCCATACCTTTTTTTTGTATGGCAACAGATATAGAAAATGGCACCGCTATTCGTTTAGACAATGGGTATCTTCCAGAGGCTATCATGGCTTCTGGAACCTTTCCTTCTCTTTTTGAACCCATGGAATTGGACGGAAAACTTCTTATAGACGGGGGGGTTTTAAATAATTACCCTATAGCTGAGCTAAAGTCCTTAGGGGCAAATTTTATTGTAGGTGTAGACGTTCAACACGACCTTTCCAGTAGAGCATCACTGGGCTCAGCAACGGATATTTTGTTGCAAATCAACAATTTTAGGACGGCAGAGGCAATGAAAAGCAAGTCCAATGACACCGATATTTACATTAGGCCAAACATGGCACCCTACTCTGTAATAGATTTCGATAGGGGTGTAGAAATTGTTGCCGAAGGAGCCCGTGCCGCTTTTTTAAAAGAAAAAGTACTGATTGAATTATCTAAAAAGCAATTGAAAAGGAAGCTTAAGGATCAAACACCTTTATGGAACACTTACAGAAAAGACACCCTAAATATTACCTATATAGAGGTGAATGGTATGGTGAATTATTCAGATGATTATGTTAAAGGGAAGCTCCGATTTAAAGAGGGTGATCAGATTAAATTTGAAGATTTAAAGCGAGGGATAAATAATTTAGCAGCTACAAATAATTTTAATACCATTCGGTATAAGTTAATTGAAAAGACTACCGGACTGGGTCTAATTTTAAACTTGAAAGAAAGTGACAACAAGACTAATATTAGGTTTGGGGCCCATTATGACAAGTTGTATAAAAGTGCTGCTTTGGTAAACATCACCCAAAAGAATTTTTTGAGAAAAGACGACGTACTTTCCTTGGATTTCATTTTTGGAGACTATCTAAGGTATCAGATAGATTATTATGTGGACAAAGGGTTTAATTGGAGTTTTGGACTGAGAAGTAAGTTAAACGACTTTAATTTTGACATACCCTATAAGGTACTTGAAAAAAATTTCAGGCTGCCAGATGACCCTAATTTAAATGCGGTGAATATGGACTTTACAGATTTCACCAATCAATTCTATCTTCAAACGGTGTATAAGAATGCATTCTCTATTTCACTTGGCCTAGAGCATAAATGGATTAAGTACAGCAGCGACACCTTTTTACAAGAAAGCACCCAGACAAATAACAGTTCGGTACTCACTTTAGAAAAAAGTCACTATGCCAGTGTTTATGGACAATTAAGGTTCGACACTTTAGATGATTTTTTCTTTCCTTCAAAAGGATTTTATTTAGAGACAGATTTTCACACCTACTTTTTGTCTAGTGACTTTAATGGAACGTTTAATCCATTTTCAATTTTTAGATCAAAGGCAATAGCCGCTCTAAATTTTACTAAAAACTGGTCATTTGTTTTGGCTCCTGAGGTGGGAATTAAGTCCGGAAGTTCAGGTACTAAATCCTTGGATTTTGCCCTTGGTGGGTTGGGTGCACCCCAAACCAATAATTTCATTCCTTTTTTAGGCTATGATTTTATAGCTATTCCGGGAGATAGTTTTTTAAAGATGAAGGCTACATTAGATTTTGAAATAACACCTAAAAATCATTTTATTGTAGCAGCAAATATTGCTAAAGTGACGGATGACATTTTAAGGCCTGGTTCTTTTAAAAGAGCCCCTTCGTATTTTGGATATGGCTTGGGCTATGGATTTGAGTCAATTATAGGCCCAATGCAAATGATGTATACTAAATCTCCATTAAACGGGAATGGGAGTGTGTTCTTTTCCCTAGGTTTTCCTTTTTAACTCTCTTAAATACAGATATTTCCTATTATTTAAGTAGCATTAAACAGTAATTATTCTTAAAGAATTACTAAAAAATGTTCAGAATAGATAAATTACTGTTAAGACCTTAGTTAAAGTGAACTAAAAACTTGTGTTAGCGCATGAATATATTACCTTTGTATTATAAAGGGGTGGTTCCCTTTAGAACTTTAAGTATTGGTTTTTCATCATTTAAAGTTTGGTTGGTTATTTAAGAAAAGCCCAGTTGTAAAACTGGGCTTTTTTTTGTTTAAATGTGGAAAAAGCGATTAAAAATCTCAGTATAATACCCCATAGATCTATTTAAAAAATAAAATATGGTTAAATATCTGTGAAGGAGAATTTAAAGCCATTCCTTTTTTCTATTTTTACCTTAAATCTAGTTATGAAAAAAATCCTTCTTTTTTGTCTCGTTTTGGGTTTTTGTGGAAACCTTATGGCTCAAGACTCTTCTGTAGCGTTTAAAGACGGAGAATGGTTAAAGTTTAGACTTCATTATGGATTTTTGAATGCTAGTTATGCGACCTTGCATTTAACCAAAGCATCTTTAAATAATAAACCATTATTTCACGTGGTAGCCAAAGGAAAAACGACCGGGTGGGCCAGTATCTTTTTTAAGGTAGACGACACCTATGAAAGTTTTTTCACCCCAAAAAGAAATGAGCCAATTAAGTTTATCAGGAAAGTTAGAGAGGGCGGTACAACCATGCATTTGGAAGTAGATTTTGATCATGAAAACAATAAGGCTTATATGCAAGACCTTAAAAATGGCAAAGATTTTGAATTTAACACCCAAAAAGGGATACAAGATATTATTTCTGCTTTCTATTTTTTGCGAAACGAAATTAATCCGGTCACATTAAATGTAGGAGATTTTACGGTCATTAGTATGTTGTATGACGACGACGGTGTTTTCCCTTTTAAACTGGAATATTTAGGAACAGAAGCGCTAAAAACAAAATTCGGAACAGTATCTTGCCTAAAGTTTAGGCCTTATGTACAATCCGGCAGGGTCTTTAAAGCCCAAGAGAGTATTAGCCTTTGGATTTCAAATGATTTGAATAAAATTCCTGTAAGGATAGAAGCAGATTTAGCTGTGGGCTCTATCAAAGCAGATCTAGAGGCTTATAATGGCTTAAAAAACCAATTTAAAATAAGAATGGACTAGTGTATTTATCATGAAAATAAATTACAAATCTTCTGTATTATGTTTGTTGTTTTCACTCACTTTTTTAGTGGGCTGCAAGACCGAAACTCCAAAAAAATCACTTAAAGAAGTTGCTCCTAAAGACAGTATTTTTTACGGAATTAATTTCAATCAATTTGAGGTCATTAGAGACACCGTAAAAAAGAACGAAACTTTTGGGCAAATTATGCTCAGGAATAATATTGGCTATTCTAAGATATACGGCATTTCTAAAGAATACAGGGAGGTTTTTGACGTCAGAAGATTGGGTATTGGAAGACCCTACACCTTGCTGAAGTCTAAGGATAGTCTCCAGAGCACGCAATATTTCATATACGAGCAGGACGCCATTCGTTATGCCGTGATAGATTTCACTAATGGCGTGAATGTGTATAAAAAAGAAAAACCTGTAAAATATGTTACTAGAGAGGCTTCAGGCGTAATCACATCTTCGCTCTCAGAAGCCATTTTAGATCAAGGAATTGACTATGATGTAACCAATAATTTATCGGTTATTTACGCATGGACCATTGACTTCTTTAGCCTTCAAAAAGGAGACAAGTTCAAGGTTGTTTACAAAGAAAAATTCATAAATGATACAATTTATGCGGGTGCTGGACCTATAGAATCTGCTTATTTTGAGCATAATGGCAAGCCCTTTTACGCGTTTAGGCATATGCCGGATACAGTGAATAAAATAGTGGAGTACTTTGACGAAAATGGCAATAACCTAAGGAGGGCATTTTTAAGAGCGCCAGTTAATTTTGCTAAAATTAGTTCCAGATACAATTTAAAAAGGAAAATTGCATTTTACGGCAATAAAGTACGCCCTCACAAAGGGACAGATTACAAAGCAGCAGTAGGTACAGAAATTTTGGCAACCGCTAATGGTAGGGTAGTAGAGTCTACTAGAAGAGGAGGCAATGGAAAGTACGTGAAAATTAAACACAACAATGTATACAGTACCCAATATTTACATATGAAAGCCCAAAAAGTGAAAAAGGGAGACTACGTAAAGCAAGGCGACGTTATTGGTTGGGTTGGTATGACGGGTAATACATCAGGCCCTCATGTATGTTACAGATTTTGGAAAAACGGCAGACAGGTAGACCCATTAAAAGAAAAGCTTCCAGCCGCAGAACCATTACCTAAAAGCATTTTAAATCAGTATTTAGTAGAAATTGCTCCTAAGAAAGAGCAAATAGACAATATAAATTTTAGCCGACAATCTTTAGACGCTATAGCGAACAATTAAACTATTATGTCATTATCCAGAATTAATCCAGCTCAGACTAAGGCTTGGACTGCATTACAAGACCATTTTAATCAAGACAACACTTCAGACATTAAAAGTCTGTTTAAATCAGAATCCAATAGGGCCAAAGATTTTAGCATTCAATGGAATAATTTCTACATAGATTATTCTAAAAATGCCCTTTCTAAAAAGACCATGGATTTGCTTATTGATCTGTCTAAAGAAGTAGGTTTAAGTGAGGCTATAGCACATTATTTTAATGGAACCGCTATTAATGAAACGGAATCTAGGGCGGTTCTTCATACGGCACTTAGAGATAAAAGTGCCACTGCAATAAATGTCGATGGGGAAAACATTATTCCTCAAATCAGTGCGGTTAAAGCACAGATGAAGGCTTTCTCAAACGACATTATTAATGGTGTCAAAACAGGCTACACTGGTAAAGCTTTTACTGACGTTGTAAATATTGGTATTGGAGGTTCCGATTTAGGACCAGCCATGGTCGTAGAGGCATTAAAATTTTATCAAAACCATCTAAAGCTGCATTTTGTTAGTAATGTAGACGGGGATCATGTTCAAGAAGTGCTCAAAGGATTAAATCCAGAGACCACCCTATTTGTGGTGGTATCTAAAACCTTTACGACTCAAGAGACGCTTTCAAACGCCACTACCATAAAGAATTGGTTTTTGCAGACAGCTTCTCAAAAAGATGTGGCCAAGCATTTTGCTGCTGTGTCTACTAATACGCAAAAAATTTCAGACTTTGGCATAGTGCCGGCTCATGTATTTACTATGTGGGATTGGGTAGGAGGACGGTTCTCTCTTTGGAGTGCGGTGGGTCTTTCTATAGCTTTGGCGGTTGGTTATGATCATTTTGAAGAAATGCTTAGCGGCGCTTTTGAAATGGACCAGCATTTTAAACACACACCTTTTGAAAAAAACATTCCAATAGTGCTGTCTTTGATCAGTATTTGGTATGCCAATTTTTACAAATCAGAAACACAAGCCATTATTCCTTACACCCAATACTTAAGTAGATTTTCTGCATATTTACAACAGGGTATTATGGAAAGCAATGGAAAGTGTTTTGACAGGGCTGGAAACAGGGTTTCCTATGAGACTGAAACGGTCATTTGGGGAGAGCCAGGCACCAATTCCCAACATGCGTTTTTTCAATTAATGCACCAAGGCACAAAATTAATACCAGCAGATTTTATTGGTTTTAAGAAGTCCCTTCATGGAGATACAGATCATCACAATAAGCTTATGGCCAATTTCTTTGCGCAAACAGAAGCCCTTTTGAGCGGTAAAACAAGGACACAAGTAGACCAGGAGTTTGCAGAAAAAGGAACAGACGCTTTAGTAGCTTCCAAGGTGGCTCCATTTAAAGTCTTTGAAGGAAACAAACCAACCAATACTTTATTAATAGACCAACTCACCCCTAGTGCTCTGGGTTCTTTGATTGCCCTATATGAGCACAAAATTTTTGTTCAAGGCGTAATTTGGAATATTTTTAGTTATGACCAATGGGGGGTAGAATTGGGAAAACAATTGGCTACGAATATTCTGTCAGAAATAGAAGGAAAAACTAAAGGACATCACGATCCCAGTACAGAGGCATTACTAAAAACATTTAACAACTAAGGATTAGATAGTTAGGTTTATAACTTCTCATAACTTTTCATTGTAAAGAGGGGGTCTTCCCAAAAGAATGTTAATTTTGGTAAAATTTTAACATTGTATTAATGTTGGAACCTTTAATTATCCTCATTTTTGCACTGTTTTTAAAACTAAAACTAAAATTAAACAACAATGAAAAAAATGTTTGTAATGATTGTAGCCTTTTTAGTGTCTACAATTGCTTTTGCTCAAGGGACAATTAGCGGTTCCGTAACAGATGGCTCTACAGGAGATCCATTACCAGGTGCAAGTGTACTTGTTAAAGGAACGACAAATGGAGTAACGGCAGATTTTGACGGTAACTTTACTATTACCGCTAACTCTGGCGATGTATTGGTTATTTCTTATTTAGGGTTTCAAACTTTAGAAGTTGCTGCAAAAAACGGAATGGCGGTTGAATTAGCTCCTTCTACTACTCAATTAGAAGAGATTGTATTGTCTTCTGGTGTGATTGATTTAGCACAAGTGAGAAAGACACCAGTAGCTGTTTCTACGATCCAAGCAAGTGAAATTGCCTTGAAAGTAGGTAACATGGAATTCCCAGAAGTAATGAATAAAACTCCTGGAGTATATGCCACTAAGACTGGTGGTGGATACGGAGATTCAAGAATTTCATTAAGGGGTTTTGATCAAAGAAACACTTCCTTCCTTATTAATGGTCAGCCTGTTAATGATATGGAAAATGGATGGGTTTATTGGTCAAACTGGCAAGGTTTAACAGATGTTGCTTCTGGTATTCAAATTCAAAGAGGTCTTGGAGCTTCTAGATTGGCAGTTCCTTCTGTTGGTGGTACTATTTCAATTTTTACTAAAACTGCAGATAAAGAGCAAGGTGGTGCTGTATCTCAAATGTTCGGTAACGATGGATACTCTAAAACAACTGCTTCTTACAATACAGGGCTTAATGATAAAGGATGGGCTTCTTCATTCTTATTATCTCAATGGTCTGGAGACGGTTACGCATATGGTACTGCTGGTGCTGGAACTACGTATTTCTTTGCTGTAGGTTATGCTCCAAAAGGCTCTAATCATTCAGTAAACTTATCTGTATTAGGCGCTGCCCAATGGCACCACCAAAGATCTTCATGGATTTCTATTCGTGATTACCAAAACTTTGGAGAGAGCGGTTTAGACAGAAGATGGAATACAGATGCAGGTTTCTTAAATGGAGAGGAATTCAACATGAGAAGAAATTTCTACAACAAACCTTTAGCAACGCTTAACTGGGATTACAACATTAATGATACTTGGAAATTAAACACTTCATTCTATGCTTCTGCAGGTAGAGGTGGTGGAACTGGGCCAAGAGGCGGAAACTTCAGAAACGCTACTATTGATATGTATCCATATAATATTGATCTTACGACTCATTACAATGAGAGAGGTAGAGGAACAAGAGATGCAGATGGCTTTGTAAATTTTGACGCTGTTGTAGCACACAATAGATCTTCTGCTCAGCCATACACAGGAGACAATTCTAACTTTCAAGGACAATTATTAGGTTCTAACGGATTTAGAAATGACGGCGTAAGTAGAGAAATTCTAGTAAGAAGAGCTTCTATGAACTCTCATGACTGGGTAGGTGCTATTTCGAATTTAGAAGGTCAATTTGGAAACTTCAAAACATCTATTGGTGTAGATTTAAGAAGCTATAAAGGATATCACTACAGGGTGCTTAATAATTTAATGGGATTAGATGGTTACTATTCAACAGGTAATAAAAATTCCAATGGACAAATTATCAATACCTTAATTGAAGCCTCTCCATTTAAAAACACTGGAATTAGAGGTCCAAAAATTGACTATTATAACAATGGTATTGTTGGATGGCAGGGCGTTAACGGTATGGTTGAATACTCTAAAGAAGACAAGTTAACAGCAGTTATTCAAGCAGGATTGTCTAACCAATCATTCCAAAGAGAAGATTTCTTTGACCAACCGGCTAAACCAATTTCTGATAAAGAAAATGTAGGTGGTGGTTATATTAAAGGAGGAGCCAACGTAAACCTCAATGAAAAATCTAACTTATTCTTCAATACAGGATATATCTCTCGTCAACCACAATTTGACGCAGTATTCCCTAACTATGCAAATAATGTAAACGAAGATCTTCAGAATGAAACGATTACTTCAATTGAATTAGGATACGGATATACTTCTTCTAAGTTAGACTTAAACATTAATTTATACTCAACTAACTGGGGGAATAGATTTATCTCTAGATCTTTAGCCAACCAACAAGGAGATGCTGGAACAGCTCAATTCAGAAACGTAGATGTGCTTCACAATGGTATTGAGATTGAAGGTAAATATAGAGCTTCTAATAAGTTAACATTAAAAGGAATGTTATCTATTGGAGATTGGAAATACACTAAAGATTTTGACGCTACTATTTTTGACGCAAATCAGCAAGCAATTGGTACCGCGACACTTTACACTAAAGATTCTAAAGTAGGAAATGCTGCTCAATTTACTTCTTATGTTGAAGCAGATTATAGATTCGGAAAATTCAATGTAGACTTAGGATACAGATTTGTAGATGGATTGTACGCAGATTACTCTATTGAAGATTCTGCTTTTACTAGCCCTGACAATAAAGGTGCACTTCAATTACCTTCTTATGGTTTGGTAGATTTAGGTTTAACCTACCAAATTGGTGGTGGTTTGAGCTTAAGAGCAAATGTAAACAACCTTTTGGATACAGAATACATTGCTGAATCTAATACTAATATTCATGCCACTTCAGGTTCTACTACTTGGAACGGAGTAGATGTGACTAACTCTGTATGGTTCGGTTTTGGAACAACTTGGAACGCTTCATTGAAGTACAGATTCTAATATTTCTTATTTAAATACATTAAAACCCCGCCTTGGCGGGGTTTTTTTATACGTTGAATTCGTATATTTATTGACTAAAACAAACCCATCTAATACAACTCTTATGGAAATGCTTATATCTCTACACTCTTACTTGGCTTATGCCGTATTACTTATTTTAATATTAGCCGTTAGTAATGCTTTAAAAGGCTGGCTGACCAAAAAAGACACTTTTTCCTTGGAAAAAGATTTTAGGGTGAGTTTGTTTGCACTTATATTGTCTCACATTCAATTGGTGTTTGGATTGGCAGTCTATTTTACGTCGGCCAGCGGCCTCAACGCTATTCAAGAACTTGGAATGGGTGGCCTGAATAGTGCAGCCAGGCTTTTGGCGGTAGAACACCCTTTTATTAATATCATAGCAATTGTACTCATTACTATAGGTTGGTCTAAGCATAAAAAAGTGATGGAAGCAACGGCTAAATTTAAAAAAATCGCTATTTTTTATGGCCTTGGATTACTTTTAATCTTAAGTAGAATTCCCTGGGGACAGTGGTTTTCATAGGCTCTGACTTTTAAGTTTATCCAATTAATTTATTGAATTTCCTTTGCTATAAATAGTTGAATAGGAAAGTGGTCACTGAACCCTCCCTGGTATTGCCCAGCGCTATAACTTCTAAACGGATAGCCTTTATAGCGACCTGTTTTTGTAATGAGTTTTGGGTGATTAAACACCATTACTTTTTTAAAAACATAATCGTTTCCTGCCTCATTGAGCCAATTATCAGTGAGATAAAACTGATCAAATAGACTCCACTGGTCCCTATAAGCTAAAGACCCAATCCCTTTTTTAAAAAGTGGCTCCATAGGGTTGATCAATTTGTTTTAGCTGCTGTCTGATGCTTTTTTAAGTTTCGTTGGAGGAGGAATGGTTTGAAGTACTTTTTTAAAGCTTGGGTCTGTAGGACCGTCATTAAAATCGCCCATGCCAATAATCTTAGCATTTGGATTAATACGCCTAATTGAATCAATGATTTTAAGATTAAGTAAAGCGGCTTTGATTCTAAATGGACTGCTCCTTTGTGTGCCGCCACTTCTCGAGGGCCAATGATTGACAATTAGCCACAGCGGAGCTCCGTCTATATATCCCATGACTACCAGCAGTATCTGTCTGGAGGCTATGAGCAAAGTAGGAAGGCGAGTATTGAATCATTTACTGAAGACCAACGCAGTGGTCAGCCTTCTTTTGACACCAAATTTTGGCACGGATCAGGACGCACAT
>Ga0213863_10001723_pt1 | contig 15765 bp, 9 predicted proteins | sample PICome_8_FD_160128 | JGI IMG/M metagenome (GOLD analysis project Ga0213863, IMG submission 160128) | Coastal seawater microbial communities near Pivers Island, North Carolina, United States - PICO497 | ecosystem: Environmental > Aquatic > Marine > Coastal | place: USA: North Carolina | collected... | reverse complement strand
GCCTCCTCGAAAGCAGGCGTTGTTTCAGCTTTAGGAAAGCTCTCCCACGTGTGCTCGTTCCTCTTCCTCTTCCTCTCGCGCGTTGTTTGATGTAAAAGAAGAGTCATCTTTGTGAAGTTCTGCGTCGTGCGTTTCACATCGTTCTTTACTCTTCATCGCATCCCTCTCTGTTCCTGCGTTGTTGTTGCGGATTGAAACGCGCAAACGACGACGTCCAAAGAGCGCTCCGCGTGCACGCGCGCTCTCTTTTTCTTCTCAACGGGGAGGGTATTTTACTCGACGCCTGAGAACACCAACAGCAACAACAACAGAGATGATGATGACGACGAGACGATGTTGCGGGGAGGAGATTCCTTTTGCAGAACACATCTGAGTTTACTAAGAATGGCAACATCGAGAAGACCACGCGAAGACAAAGGACGAGAAGAAGAGGACGACTTGTGCTGGTGCTGAAGAAACGATGACGTCGTCCTCGCTTCTTCTGGTTCCACCGAAGCCACTTCCAGCGTCTCTGATGCAAAACGAAACGCTCTCGACTGGGTGTTCAAATCTCGACAAAATACTGAGAGGCGGCGTGAAGACGAAATCGATGACGGAGTTCGTCGGAGAGAACGGGAGCGGGAAATCGCAGCTGTGCTTGCAGCTGTTGCTAGAGACGGTGTCGGGTCGTCGTCGTTTTGGAGATGATGAGGATGATGATGATGATGACGATGGCGGTTTCAGCGCGGTGTACGTGACGACGGAAGGACAGTTCCCGGTGGAACGGTTGCGAGAGATATGGAGGGAGCGGCGTAAGATGCAGCGGAGAAGGCAGTGGGAGAAGGAGAAAAGGAACGTCAAGAATAACAACCCCGGTGTTCGGGAGGAGGAGGACGCGCAAAGGAGGAGAAGAAAAGAAGAAGAACGAGAAGACGAGGAAGACGAGAGGAGAGTGTTGGATTCAATTTACGTGTTCCAAGCGATGGGAAATGCGGAGAATTGTTGGGAGGTTTTGCGGTCCGTTTCTACAGTTTTATGTAGCACAGAGAGTCGCAGTAGTGGTGGTGATGGTAGTAATAGTAACAGGAGGAGCAAAAAGAAGAAGAGGAAGGAGAAGAATGGCGGTGAAGATGAAGAAGATGAAGAAGATGAAGAAGAAAGAGAGATTCGTCGGAAACCGGTTAAATTGATCGTCATTGACTCGCTCACCGCACCGTTTAGGGAGGATTTAGAGGAAGACGACAGAGCCAAAAGCGAAAAGCAGCGAAACGCGCAACGGGTAATTCTTCGAGCGCAGTTTTTATACAGGATTACGCACTTGTTGAAAGAGTTTGCGTGGAAACACGATTTGGCCGTCGTGGTGACCAATCACGTGGTGGATTCTTTCGACGACGACGACGATAACAGCATCGCTTTTAGAAACAATATCAACGTCGCGACGAAAAAGAAGGAAAGCGCCGCGGACGTCTTGCGCGCTTCCAACGACGACGCGCGAAACGCGAACGATCACCGCGGCTTTCAATCCATACACCAGGGAGAACGTACGCAAGGAGAAGAAAAAAATACCGAAGAAGAAGAAGACGCCGATTGCTACGGCAAACGCGCCTTCCCAAAACGCTTCTTTACCTCCAACCGTTTCGTCAAGCCTGGTTTAGGCTTAGCCTGGGCAAACTGTCCAAACTCGAGCGTCTTTCTCACCCGCGACGACAACGGCACGGACGGAGGAGGAAACAGTTCTCTTCGTCTTCGCCGCCGCCGCCGAGCGGACGCGTTCCGCTCGCCCTTCGCCGAGGCGCGATCCTGCGCGTTTCGCATCGAAACGGAAGGCATCGTAAACGACCAAGACGACGACGAGTCAGGAGTTGTGATAGATAGATAGATAGAGAGAGAGAGAGAGAGAGAGAGGGAGAGAGAGAGAGAGAGAGAGAGAGTCAGAAGAACATTTTTTAGAGAGAGACAAGAAGCAAAATATCTTCAGAACTTACAAAAAATCTTTATCTGGTCCCGCATCAAAGAATCAAATGCAAACTCAATGCGTCCGATGTCTTCTCGCCGCATCGTCGTCGTCGTCGTCGCAGAGGGGCGCGTCTACGTTCCCCGTCGCCGCCGGCCGTCGTCGTCGTCGTTCTCTATATCTTCGTCGCGTCGCAGCGGAAATGGAAAAAGTCGATAACGCTGGTAATGACGATGTCAACAACAACAACAACGTATCATCGATTCAGTTGATCCGCACAATCAACAACGCTTCGAAACAGAATTCGGACGACGAAAGCAGTGAACAACTTGAAGATAAAATATTCGCGCTGATGGACGCGCTCGAGCGAGAGCAAGAAGATGTTGAGAAAGATTTGGGTTTAGTGGGTGGCACGTTTTCGTTGTTGTTCACGGGAGGCGCGACGGACGCGAGCGAGAAGGAACGGAAGCAGAAAGAAGGAAAGATTGGAAGTTTCGTGACGAAAGTGACCGGGTCGTCGTCGTCTGCGAGGAAAAAGAAGACGAAGTCCTCTTCTTCTTCTTCTTCTTCTAATTCGAAAAACTTTCAAATCATCGACCTCGAGAACGAGCGCGTTGAAAACCGGGCAGATTTGCTCGTATTCAATCGCGTTCCGATTTCGGTACGAATATTCGGAAGTTGCGTGAGAACTACGGGAGACGATGGTAGTAATAATAGCGCGAGCTCCTCGGCGGCGGCTTCTCTCGCTCCGTCGGCGACGCGTCCGAGATTCTCGGTCTGTTTCACGCACGCGAAGATTGAAGTCTTTGGCAAAGAAAGAGTTCGCGTTCCTCTGGAACGTTTCAACGCTCGCGGTTGGATTGACGTCACCTACGTGGACGATTTGATCAGACTCGGCGTCGGCGATAAAGGAAGTCGCTTCGTCACCGCTCGACTCAAAAAGAGCGAACAAAGAAACAACCCCGAGTAGAAGAGATGTACTGCTACTCCACGTTTTTACAAAGATGCGCGAAGCGGCAAAGCGCTCTCGCTCTCTCGCGCGAAAGAGAGAAAGTCGGAGGATCCCACGACGACGAACTCAGACCGAAACGCGGTGACAGACGATGATGCGCGCTTTTTGGTCGCTTTTGAATAGTAACAGCAGCGTGTATAATTAGATAGATGCCAGATGTAATTAGAGAAAATTAGAGCGTAGTTTAGAGCAATTTTTCGAGTCAAATATTCGCCACAAACGAACGCTTTTGAGATGATGATGGACGAGGATCGCGCAAAAGACGACGACGATTCAGAAGGAAACTTCGACGACGTGAACGAGGACAAAAACGACGGCGATCGATTCTTCTGCAAAAATCCAACCGAACGATGGGCGGACGTCGACCCGCTCTGCGCTCGAGCCGGCTCGGGAATCTTCACCGATGTTGATGACTTTGACGGAGAGGGAGATGGTTTTTCCCCGGACCCGTCGTTACTCTCCTTGGTCCGGGAGAACATAAAAGTCCTCGTCGTCGGCGCCGGAGGTTTGGGGTGCGAACTGCTGAAAGATTTAACCTTGTCCGGGTTTAAACACATCGACGTGATCGATATGGACACCATCGACGTGAGCAACTTAAATCGACAGTTTTTGTTCACCGAGGAGGACGTGGGTGAGCCAAAGGCGACGAGAGCGGCGCGAGCGGTGAATCGGAGAGTACGAGGCGCGAAAGTTACGGGGCATTATAAAAGAATAGAAGATATGGAGGATAATTGGTACAGGCAGTTTCACGTGGTCGTGATGGGTTTAGATTCGATCGAAGCGAGGAGGTACATAAACAAAGTGTACTGCTCGTTTTTAGAGTTTGAGAGAGAGTCCGGCGAGGCGAGGGAAGGGACGTGGACGCCTTTGATTGATGGAGGGACGGAAGGGTTTAAAGGGCACGCGAGGGTGATTATTCCCGGGAAGACGCCGTGTTTTGAGTGCACGACTTGGTTGTTTCCTCCGCAGACGACATTTCCTTTGTGTACGATTGCGGAGACGCCGAGGAGCGCGGCACACTGCATAGAACACGCGAAGATTGTGCAGTTTCCGGAGGAGTATACGGACGAAAAAGAAGGAGGAGTAAAAGGCGGCAGCGGAGGAGGAGTAACGTTCGATGGCGATAATCCAGATCACGTGACGTGGGTGTACAAGCGCGCGTTGAAACGCGCGGAATCGTTTGGGATTCCCGGCGTGACGTACAATCACACGTTGGGCGTGGTGAAAAATATCGTTCCCGCGATTCCGAGCACGAACGCCATCGTTTCCGCGTACTGCGCGTTCGAGGCGTTTAAAATCGCCACCGGGTGTTTGAAATCCATGGACAATTACGTCATGTACGCTGGATCGGACAAAGTGTACCAAAACTTGATGAAATTGTACAAAGACGAGGGATGTTCGCAGTGCGGTCGAGGTTTGTTCGTTCAGCGCGTGTTTGATTTAGAAGAGGCAACTTTAGCGGACGTCTTGGACGCGATTGAAAGCGAACACGAAAATACGTTCGGGAAAAGAGAGAAGGAAAAAGAGGAGGACAACGTGAAGAAGAAGGACAATAAAGAAGGAGATAAAAAAGAAAAAGACGACATGATGGACACCGCCAAAGGCATCACCGGCGTCTCTAGCGACGGCGCGACGGTTTGGATGGGCGGCGTTTTAGCGTCGCAATACGAAGAAAATCTCTCAAAACTTGCCTCGGACGTGTTTTCGGTGACGATTGTAGCCAACGACGACGAAGAGGAAAAGGACGACGACGAGAGTACTCGTAATAAGAAGACCGTCGTCGAGAAAACAATCCACGTCAACTCCGCAAAGTTACCCTCGCCTCTGCGCGTCGGTTTAGTTTTTGAGGCGAAAAGTAGAACGCGTCGTAAAACAAGCAAAGAGGGAAAGGAAAGAGAGAGAGAGAGAGAGAGGAGGTGAGGACAGATACAGCAACAGAGAGAGAGAGACATCGCGTTTAACGCAACGCGTATAAAATTGTACATCAAAGCAGTAATAGAGAAAAAATCCAAAGCAGCAGACCAAAAGACAAACAAACAAAGCGAGACGCGGCAAAGAAAAATTCGAAACGCGCTCTTTTATTTATTTATTTATTACGATGAAGGTCCTCCGCGCAAACGCGACGAACATCAACACTCACGGAGCGGAGAAGAAAAAGCACGTCCTCTCGCTCCTCCTCATCGAATAAGAGAGAGAGAGTCTCAATCGTCTCTCTCGTCTCTCTGAAAATGCGCAACTCTGACGTGTCGTCGAGGGAAGAAAAAGAAGCGCGGGAGACGATTCTGCAAAACGCATCGCTGAAACCGCTGCGATATTATCACGCGGACGAAGAGAAAGCGAATACTACTACTACTAAAGAGAGTGGAAGTGGTTCTTTTTCCGACGACGACGAGAAAGAGAGGGGGTTGGGGTTGTTACCGCCGATATCGCCTCGGGTGTACGTGGGCGCCAAAGATCTGCGATTTAAGGAGACGGATTGGCGGAGATTCGGGGCGTTGCACTTGTTGGCGTGCGCGTTGGCGACCATATGTACCTTGGGGGTGTACGGTATTCTGCAGCAACGAATAATGACCATTCCGTACGGCGGCGACGACGCGAGCGAAGGAGGAGACATTTTTACGAGCTCCATCTTTTTGGTGTTTAGTAATCGAGCGTGTTCGCTCCTCCTCGGCTTGGTCGCGTTGGCGTATACGAAACCGGAGAGGGTGAGTTTGTTCAGTCGGGAGTGGTGGTGGCCGCACTCGAGTATGGAGAATTACATGTACGTGGCGAGTTCGAATTTAGTGAGCACTTTGTGTCAGTACGAGGTTCTGAAGTATTTGAGTTTTGCGCTTAGTACTTTGGCGAAAGCGGCGAAGATTTTACCGACCATGCTGTGGGGGTACATTTTACACGGGAAACGATTTCAGTCGAGCCAGTATTTGTCAGCGATTATTGTGACCACGGGTTGCTTTGTGTTTGTATTTAATTCATCGGTTGTTATTCAGTCGTCTTCCTCGACGGCATCGTCGTCATCGCAGTTGCTACGGCAAGCGTTCAAGGCGGTGTATGATGATAATTATGACTCGATAACCATCGGCGTGGGCATATTGCTCGTCTACCTCGCCGCGGACGGATTCACGAGCTCGTTTCAGCAAAGGCTGTTTCGAGTGCAGAAAACGTCCTTGTTCGATCAGATGTTTTGGATGTGCGTTTTTGGTACCATATTTAGCGGCGTTTGGTTGGTTTGTTCCGGGCAATTGATGTACAGCCTCACTTTTCTTCGCCGGCACCGAAAAATTTGCCAGGACATTGCGATTTTATCCTTATGTTCCGCGTTCTCCCAAATTGCAATCACGTACACCATTCGTGCTTTTGGTGCGGTGACGTTAGCATCTATAGTGACCGTTCGTCAAGTCGTCTCGATTGTGTTGAACTCGTTCGTGTATCACGAAAAGTTGGTGCCTTTACAATGGTTCGGCATGGGTTTGATCGTCCTTCCCGCCTTGTTCGGCGGCGATTGGTACAGGAAAGAGTTGGAGCGCGGCGATAGGTCGCACTCTACCTGGGATTTGAAGAAACTCTCCACGGATCCAGTCGCTTCAGAGAAGAAACCGGACGGAAGAGAGCACTTTTATCGCGTCCCGACTTTTCAAACTTTTTCTTTCGCCGCCAAAGGTGCTGCGCCCTCGACGCGCGAGCGAGACGATGAAAATGGATGACGACAAACGCAAACGAGTAGTTTTGTGCGCATAGAAAGAGCACCACGCATTTAGTAGTACCAGCATAGATTTAGTTTTGTATAATGTAATATAATAATAATAGAAGTCGTTGTAGTTAGTATTACCAGTAGATTTCGTTTTGTATGTTGTACTAATAATAGTACTCGTACCAGTCACTCTGTTTAATTTAACAACCCGGGGGCCTTAAACGAGTATTATTTCAGCACGCGACTCATCTCAGACTCCCAACAACAGTTCTGAATACAAAAATCATCAGAACCACTTCCCATGTCGCGCGACAACCTGATGTACCTGTCGTCTCCTTCTCCTCCTTATATATAGTACATTAATTAATTACCAGTTAAAAATATCTTCTCTCTTTTTCCCTCGTCGACCTCAAACTTATACCGTTATATTCCCTTTTATAGCATGTCTGCGCTTTCGGAAAACACGCGCGATCGCGCGCGCGCGAACTACAAAACGACGAGAACACCGTCGCACCGTCTCCCTTTACTCTTTTTCGTTTCTTTCGTCTTCATTTTCGTCTCGAGTTCGGCCACCACCGTCGCGGCGTCGTCGTCGTACGAGTCGCGTCTTTTGGAGAAATGGAAAGGGACCAAGGAGTACGCGAAAGCGGAAAAGCAAGCGAAAGCGCTCGTGGAACGCGTTCAATCGTCGTTAAAAGAAGGAGGAGGAAAGGAGAAGATGACGACGACGACGATTTCTAAACAGCGCGAAACGAAAGCTGCGATCGCGACGCACTCGAACATGTGCGTCGCCAGACGGTACATTGATCTGTGCGAGGGAAAGACGAATGAAGGCGAGTGCAATGCAGAACCGGCGTGCTGGTGGGACGTTGCGCAAACGACGCCAAAGTGCACGAATCCGGTTGCTGAACCCACTGAGATGGGTATTGAGTTGGGTGCATCATTAATGCTGCTCGTGCCCGTGCTCACGTGCGGATTCGGTGGTCTGGAAGGCGAGGCGGCATGCACCACCCTGGCCGCCGACGGCTGGGGGTGCGTGTGGACCGCGGCGGACAGCTCGTGCGGAGTTGATATGACGGAAAGCGCGCTGACAAACGTGTTTGGCGATCCGTTCCTCGCAAAGCTCATCGCGCAAGGTTCTCAATGCGGTGAAATTACGAGCGAAGTAGCATGTGTTGATGCCTGCGCTTGGGACGCGACGTTCAGCTCGTGCGGCTCCCGAACGGATTTGAAGACTTCGTTGTACAGTTCGTATTGCGACACGGACACGAAAACGCAAGTTGATACTACCGATTATTCCGAAGTTCTTTGCGCGGAAAAAACGTGCTCGACGTTAACGAGCGATAGCGCGTGTTCTGCGAGCTCCGTGTGTATGTACGACGGAACTTCTTGCTCGGCGAGTATAGATATATTGTTTAAATCGTTGGCAGTCACGTTCGGCGGCAAACTCGCAACGCACATCGACGTGATGACGTGCGCTAAAGCTATCTATACCAATTGTGCGGAGCTTTCGAACTGCGAAGTTTTATCCTCGAATGGTGAACCGATCTGCGTTCCAACCGACGCGGCGTACGACGCCGCGTTGCCTAACAACGCGTTTTTAGCCGACATGGAAAAAAATGACTACACATGCAGCATGCACGACTCCTCCTCATCGTGCGCAACCGACAGCAAATGCGTGTGGAGCTTCGACGATTCCGATTGCAACGCGAATCCAAACAGCATCGAAGTGACGTGCGCAGGTAGCGGCGTCTCGCTCGACAGCGCCGCCGGCGCCCTTCGCCGGGACGGTCTTCGCCTCGCCGCGACCACCGCGTTTGTTCTTCTTCCTCTTCTTCTTCTTCTTCCGTAAGAAAGAAAAAGAAAAGAGAGAGAGAGTGTGTACACGTGATGATGCGCTCCTCCCGGTTGTATTTTGTTGCCTTCTTCCGAACAACGGGGGCCAACATGTTTCTTCTTTAAAAGTTTTATTTATAATTTAAGAATACGGAAAAAAGGTCATGCATTTCCTATATAAAAGTCAATTAATGCGAGGACGTGTCGTAACAATTAAGCCACATCGTCGTTTCGTTTTCCTCAACACAAAAAAAATCCTTTAGAAAAGAATAAGACTGTTTCCGTACTTTATTGGTGACAAGTTCGAACAATTTCGAAGCGTTGAAGACGCGCAGAAGACGCGAGTCAGATCAGTCAAGAAGTGAAAACTTGGCAGGAACGCGCATGCACAGCGCGGACTACACACTTTACCTTCTCTCTCTCACTCTCTCTCGGTTTTAGTGGTAGTATTGTGAGTATTCTTATCTTCGCATCGTCGAGCTCTTTTTGCCGCTTTCGGAGGATTCCGAGATGCTTCCGAGATGCTTCCTCCTCAAATGTATCAACGAAGAGTGCGGCAAAATCGCGCCGAGAGATGCCAGTTGGCGGAAATCAAAAGTCGTCCTCGACGCGGACATTTGTAAGAAGTGTTTCGACGAAGAGGTGAGGGCGTTGAGACCCGACGACGATTCAGACGATTTAGACGAGGATGAGGAGGAGAGAAAGGAAGAAACGAAGGGCAACGAGAACAATGACAACAACAACAACAACAACAACAACAACAACAACAACAAAACGGATAAATCGGAGGCCGTGCACGACCTAAACAAAGAAAGAGCCAAAGCGAAAAGAGAAAAGCGAAAAGAAATAGCCAAATTAGGAATGAAATCGTGCGCCGCGTGCGCTTCGAAGGAAACCACCGCGGGGTGGTATCGCTCGCACGTCAAAAAAGGAGTGTATTTGTGCCATCGATGTTACTATCGCGAACGGACGATGTTGACCATAAAAGTGTGCGTGGCGTGTTCCACCGATCGAACGAGCGGGAGTTGGTTGAAGAGTAAAACCACCCAAGGCGGATATTTGTGCGTGAATTGTTATTACAAAGAGCTGGTGGCGTTGAGTGGGAAGCACTGCGGAACGTGCGAAAGTAAAACGACGAGCTCGATATGGTACAATGATAAAGAGCGCGCTGGAAAATACTTGTGCGCAAAGTGCTACGCGAGGCAGTGGAAGAAGATAAAGGAAAGGAGAAAAATAGAGGCGGAAGAAGCGAAGAAGATACAACAACAAGAACAAGGACAAGAGCAAGAACAATGTAACTTTTAGAATCGTATACATAATGACCATAATGATCATATACATAATTGTACTACAAATACATAAAATGAACGTCTATCTTTGTTTTTAAGATTTCGTCGTGAACAGTTCTCCTTTCACCCCGTCTGGATTATACCGAACGCTTCCCTTCATGTGGCAACACCAGTAATCCGGTATCACGCTGCTTTCAGGTTTGGCAACCGATTCGATCGTCGTTCCGAGCATCGTATCAAAGTGCAAAAATTTCTTAGAGTTCGCCTCGCCTCCGAGCATTTGCTCCAAAGCCTCTAAATTCTCCGCTGGATTCTCCAACGAGACAACCGTATTTGCGTTTTGAATGGCTACGTTTTGACTCGGGTCGCACGCTTCTACTTTACCATCGTTGCCGCTGTCGTACGCGTCGTGATGTTCGAAGCACCTCCGTAAGGAGATTTTTGTTTTGTCGTCCGCGTTGTGTCGCGTTGTTGGTATGATTTCCATAGGAATCGTTCGCGATTTCTTGAACGCCTCGTTCGTTCTTTTCCCATTTACGACGACTCGAGCAGAAGAATCCGGCGACACGGCACCTTTCGGCATTTGCGGGTGCGCCAAAAAAGAACGTTCCCGAAATTTACCTTTATTTCGCCACTGCTCGACGTTGATGACGTGATCTTGCGGACAAATAAACGGAAGCTGTAAATGCGAACCAGGGAATCGACCGTAGTGCGGGAACCACACTCGATCGATGCCGCAAAGGATCGGCGGTATGATCAAAATGCGATCGAGATGTTTTGCGATCGCAAGCGCTTCATTAACTTGTGCCAGCTGAAAATTCACCAAACGTTCATTTTCCGTGAGCACTTTCTCTTCTTTCGTTGGAATGCTCGGAAACGTGCTATCTCTCTCAGGCCAGCCGCGCTCGACGAATATATCGAATCCTCCGCGAACGGTTTCCTTGTCGTCGTCGATGTCGTCATTTCTACCTTCACTACTAGCCTCGAAACTATCACTACTACTATTATTGTTACCCCCGCTCTCGGTACTACTACGAAAGAAATCTCTCTCTACTCTCGGCGTAAAACTCATAAACTTCCCTCGAAAGTATTCCTCCTCCTCTCCCATCCAAGCGTTTGCCTCTCGCATTCGATTTCTCTTCCCCGGCGTCCCGCCGTATTGGAACGTCGCGTGTACAGCGTACGCGTTCTTCCTTTCTCTCTCGTGTAACCTCTGCACGTAATACGTGTGTCCGTTCGCAAATAAACTTACCGGCAGCGCCCCCATCTTCACTCGCATCTTCTTGTTCTCGTCCCCGTACGCTTCTTGCACTCCACTCCCGTCCACTTGCGTCTGGCACCCTCCATTCAAACTCTTCAAATCGTTAAACGCGCTTTGGTCCCACAGATTATCGTCCTTTTCGATCCTATCCACCCACTCTGTCGTTAACTCCTGATTCCCGCGACTCGCTAAAAACCACATGATCCCAATATTACTCGCCGCGTGGCAAATGTGAAACTCCAACCCTTCTCCATCTACCATAAACTTCTTCTGTTTCAAACTTTCAATCATCGTCTCCGACCTCAACTGATCCGAAGACACTAAAACATCCGCCACTGGGTACCGCTTAAAAAACGGCAACGGATTCCTCAACCACACCACGTCGATATCTGAAACCAAAACGTTCACCCCGCTCCTGGTAAAATCTCTAATCAATCGAATCTTATCTCGTCCCATCTGGTGGAAATTCTTCGTCCCCCACCCAAAATCGTTCTTCACCGCTTCCTTCGAGATCCCTTGCGATCCCATCAACCACGTGTGCACGCCACCGCTAAACTCTTCCTTCAAACTTTCGTACATCTTTTCATCCATCGCGCCTACGATAAAGTTACTCAAACCCAACCGATTTTGCACGTGGTTGATCCAGTTCCTCGCGAAATCCAAGTAGTGATGGTTCGCCCACGTGACGATGATTGTGTTATCCTTCGCGATTTTCTGTATGTGTTCGATGGTCAACCCGGTAGACAGTTTCGTTTGCGCCACCGGTTTGGTTTCGCCCGAATGCGAGAATCCGAGGTGGACGTCTTTCAGTGACCTTCGAGACAAAGACGACGACGACGAGGTCTTACCATCGCCTTCTTCTTCGAAACCAACTCTTCTCATCGCCTCCCCCGATGATGATGATGATGTCGCCGACGTAATCTTCATCATCAAAATCACCAACAACAGTACCAACGCCTTCGTTCCGATCATCCTCCTCGTCGACTTAAACAGAAAAGAAGAGGAACACGACGATGCCGATTTTGACGATTTTGATGAGAACAACGTGGCGACGATCGTCGTCGTCATCGAAAGAGGGAGGAGGAGAAGTTAAAGAAGAAGAAAAAGAAGCCGCGCAACACCTCCTTATTGTAATGAAGAATTCCAATTTTGCTCGAAATGCGCCACTTTTTTCCTCACGATGATGACGATTCAAACGACGACGACGATGAGGCTGAAAAACACAAAAACTATCATCAACAGTAGCTACGGTAAAAGTATTATTCGTGGCATGGCTTTTGCGGCGAAAGGAGGAGCATCTCGCAGCATTACGAACAGTTTCACATCGTCGAAAAGAAGCACCAATTTCGTTCGTTTGGCGGCGACGAACAACAATCATCGCTTTGCGATGATGACGATGATGTCGTCGTCGTCGTCGAGAGGACAGAAGACCACCACCGCCGCGGTCGGGAAAGGCATGCCAGTTCCGGTTCCAGACAACGAAGAATTGCCGTTTAGTAGAAGTGCACACAACCCGTGGGGGGAGAACGACGAGAGGTTCCTCGGGAACGACGAGGACAAGAGAGGAGGAGGATTCAACGCGAAATCCGTTCGACTGGTGCAGTGGTACCCGGGACACATCGCTCGAGCGGAACGGTTACTCCGAGATCAGTTGAAAAACGTAGACTGCGTGGTGGAAGTTCGGGATTTGAGGATACCGTTGGCGACGAGCCACCCGGACGTGGCCGCTTGGGTCGGGAGCAGTCGGGATAACAGTAATAACAACGCTAATAACTCTTCTTCTGGTAAACTTCACATAACCGTTTTGAATCGGTCGGATATGGTGGACGAGCAAGAAAGAGCGAAGTGGGTTTCCTATTTTAAACACAAAATGAAAGAGAGACACGTGATTGTGACCGACGCGAAATCTGGTCGCGGAGTCGAGCAGGTGAAGAAAATCGCGCTCAGCGTAGCGAAGGAGGTGAACGAAAAGCGGATTCAGAAAGGTTTATTGGCGAGACCGGTGAGAACTGCGGTGGTTGGGTACCCAAACGTAGGGAAATCGGCGTTGATTAATCGATTAGTTGGGAAGAAAGCGTGCGCATCCGCGCCGCGACCGGGGGTGACCAGAGATTTGAGATGGGTGCGAGTGAGCGAGGAGATTGACTTGTTGGATTCTCCCGGAGTATTACCGCCGAGAATGAGTGATCAAGACGCCGCGAATCGATTGGCGATGGCAAACGACATCGGCGAGGCGTCGTACAAAGCGAGCGAGGTCGCCGCGAGGTTGTTTGAGGAGATGAAAATGTTGCCGAGTTGGAGGAGAGAGAAAGGGAACATCGGAAACGTTCTCATGAAGAGGTACAAGATGTCCGCGAAAGAGGTGGAGGAGATGAACGGGGACATGTTCATCGAAAAGATTGCCCTTAGCACTTGCGGTGGGGATTTCGAGAGAGCTGGCGCGAAGGTTTTGAACGATTTTAGGGGTGGGTTTTTAGGAAAGTTTTGTTTAGAAGTGACGCCGGCGCGGTAAAAGATGCGCGTGACGTACGCGTACTTTCGCCGGGCCAAAGCTCATGTACTACTACTACTGCTGCTACTACTACTGCTACTGCTGCTACTACTACTCCTTTGCCTTTCTCTTCTTTCGTCATCGTCGTCGTGTTTCTGTTTTTGTCGCTCATGCTCTTATCTGTTATTTCCAGTTGGCGTCCGACGTGAGTTCCCCGCGCCAAACGGATTATCGTCTTTCCAATCATCCCAACGTCTCTTTTCGTACAACTTTTCATCGCTCAACTCGTCCTCCGTCTTGGCGCTTTCCAACACCGACCTGCGCTTCTCTCTTTCCTTACTCAGTGCCGTGCGCTCCATTAATTCTCTCAGCTCGATTTCTCCGGCTTCTTCGATAGACATTGTGGGTAAAATGTGCGAAGGCCGAAACAAAGCGCTTCTCGCGTCTCGAACGACGCTTTCCTTGCGATTCGCGAATAAGGAAGACGGGAGCGACGGGATCGCAACCGTCGGCGCAGACGTACCAGCCGGCGGCGCGCTTCGGTTCATCATTCCATTTCGACCGTTTGTTCCGTTGTTGTTCTTGTTGCTCTCCAGAGACGCGATGGCTTTTAAAAGCTCCCCTGGAATTCTCGAGGACGAACTCTCCTCCTCCCCTCCTCTTTGCTGCTTCTTCTCCCCTCCTTGTACGATTCTCCTCACCTCGACTTCGCTCACGCCGGTCAAAAGTGCCACCTCCTCTTTGCTCCCCTCTATCATTTCAATCGAATCCAACACGGCTTTTTCAATCATCGCAAACCAATACTCTCGAACCTTCTCCTCGTCAGCTTCCTCTTCCCCTTCTTCCTCTTCCTCCTCTTCCGCAGTCCTCGATTTCACCCGAGCGCATCTGTCTACTACTCCGCTCTTCTCCATCTCCTCCAACTTCCTCCTCAACTCGCTTTGCTTTTTAAACCGTTTCACTTTCATCGTTCTCTTCGCTTCCGGAGTCATCATAGCCTCTCGAGTAGTACCACCGTCGTCATCATCATCATCATCATCATCATCATCTTCTTCTATCAAACCCGCCGCCGCTCTCGCGTCCTTCTCGAACCCGCGCGGGAGGAACCGCGCCGCCGACGCAAACCTCAAGAACCGCCCCAAACACTCCTTCCCTCGTAACACGTGCTCCACGCGCAGTTCTCGGTTCATCACCATCGTCTTCTTTTCCTCCCCTTCTGCTTCGCCGGCGATGAGAGGCACAAACTCCGTCCGCATCGACTGCCAACACTTCCCCTGAAAATACAAGCACAACGCGTATTTCAAATCGTTCGTGGAGACGTTCTCTCCTCCTCTTCTGTTGTCACCGCCAAAGTTTTCCTCGTTCTCACCACCGTTGTTGGCATCATCATCAAAACACCCGGCCGAATCGCATCTCCGGAAAACTTCCGCGAACATCTCGATCGCTTCTCGCAAAAAAAAAGAACCGTCATTATCACCACCACCATTAATACCACTCGACGTCCTCGTCGTCATCTTCTCCCGGGCGAGCGCGAACAATTCCTTGGTCGATTTCGTTTCCATTTCATCAGAAGAAGTATTCCTCGTCATCTCTCTCTCTCTCTCTCTCTCTCTCTCTCTCTCTCTCTGTTTAATGTTTGTTTCTTTGTTCGCAGGTAGACCAGAGCCTCCTCCGCGAGAGAGAGCTTACGCTTTGTCCTCGTCGCGAACGATATATGCTCTTCTATATCAGAGAGAGACGATGATGATGATGATAATAATGAGAGAGAGAGAGTACTTGAGAGCGTAAAAAGAACCTTTTGTCGTTTTTTTCCCTTCGTTTTTGAGGAAACAACTCTGTTGTATTTCGTCGCCTCTCACGGACCACAAAATGGACCACAAAATGGACCAAAAATGGTCCGCGATGGACCAAAAATGATGCAGATGACGACAGCGAGGAGGGGTTCCCTCAAAACGAACAAAAACTTTGCCCGAGCTTTTGGTACACACACACACACAGACAATGCCGATCGTGGCCGCGCGCAAAAACCTGGACGACTCTCGAACGTGCCCGATATGCCGAGAGATTTACAAAGCGCCGTTTAACGCCACGTGCGGGCACACGTTTTGCCACGACTGCGTGGTGGAACACTGCGGGAAATTTTGGGAGCTTCATCATCATCATCATCATCAACAACAACAACAACAAAGTGCGGTTGGTACTAATGCTGTTGGCCCCGCCGTTGGAGAGAAGAAGAAGAAGAAGAAGACGACGAC
>Ga0213863_10001719_pt1 | contig 15782 bp, 14 predicted proteins | sample PICome_8_FD_160128 | JGI IMG/M metagenome (GOLD analysis project Ga0213863, IMG submission 160128) | Coastal seawater microbial communities near Pivers Island, North Carolina, United States - PICO497 | ecosystem: Environmental > Aquatic > Marine > Coastal | place: USA: North Carolina... | reverse complement strand
AGTATTGTAACAACTGATTTTTCCATGATAACTCAAGCGGATGCATTAATTATTTGTGTTCCAACACCGCTTAACAAATATCGTGAACCAGATCTTAGTTTTGTTACCGATACCATTGACCTAATATTGCCCTATTTGCGCAAAGAACAAGTTTTATCTCTTGAGAGCACTACTTATCCAGGTACAACAGACGAAGTACTTAAACCTCGCTTGGAATCAGTGGAGTTTAAGGTTGGAGAAGATTTATTTTTAGTTTATTCTCCGGAGCGAGAAGATCCTGGAAATCTGGAATTTAACACCAGCACAATTCCAAAAGTTTGTGGGGGCTTCAGCCCTGATTGCTTGGATGTTGGTATTGCATTATATGAAAATGTAATTAAAGAAGTTGTCCCAGTGAGTTCCACTCGTGCAGCAGAAATGACTAAATTGCTAGAAAATATTCATCGTTCTGTCAATATCGGCTTAGTGAATGAAATGAAGATTGTAGCAGATAAGATGAATATTGATATTCATGAGGTAATTAGGGCAGCCGCTACAAAACCATTCGGTTATGTACCATATTACCCAGGGCCTGGATTAGGAGGTCATTGCATTCCCATTGATCCTTTTTACTTAACTTGGAAAGCTCGTGAATTTGGTCTTCATACACGTTTTATTGAGTTGGCCGGTGAAGTGAATTCGTCTATGCCAGATTTCATAATTTCGAAAGTAATTTCAGGCCTTAATAATCAAAAAAAACCAATTAGTGGCAGTAAAATTTTGGTGCTTGGCATCGCATACAAAAAAAATGTAGACGATATGAGAGAATCTCCCTCGGTTGTTTTGATGAGCAAATTACGAGATTTTGGGGCAGTTGTTGAATATAGTGATCCGCATATTGCAAATTTTCCTAAGATGCGTGATTATTTCTTTGATTTGTCGAGCGTAATAATTAGTGAAGAAAGTTTAGCTAGATATGATTGCGTCCTTTTAGCTACTGATCATGATGCTTTTGATTACGATCTAATAAAGAACCATTCAAAATTAATTATTGATTCGCGTGGTAAATTTTTAGAACCGCAAAGTCACATTATAAAGGCATAATATGTTTTCATACCCTCCACCAATATTAAATAGAAAAATTCGTTTTGCTTTGATTGGATGCGGCCGTATTGCCAAAAACCACTTTGATTCTATTAAACATCATGAAAAAAGTGCAGAGCTTGTGAGCGTTTGTGATATTAATAAAGAAGCTTTAAAGAACGCCGTTAGCTATACCGGGGCGACACCATATTCTGATTTAGAGATAATGTTGAAAGATACCAACGCAGATGTTGTTATTTTAACAACACCAAGCGGGTTACATGCAAATCAAACAGTAAAGATTGCAAAAGCTGGTCTTAGTGTTATTACTGAAAAACCAATGGCAACTCGAAAAGATGATGGTGTTCGCATGGTTAAAGCTTGCGATGAAGCTGGAGTTCGCCTTTTTGTTGTTAAGCAAAATCGAAGAAATGCCACACTTCAGCTGCTTAAAAAAGCAATCGAAAAAAATAGATTTGGAAAAATTTACATGGTAACTTTGAATGTATTCTGGACTCGCCCTCAAGAATACTATGACCAAGGAAATTGGAGGGGGCGTTGGGAATTTGATGGTGGAGCGTTTATGAATCAAGCAAGTCATTATGTTGATTTGATTGAGTGGTTATTTGGCCCTGTAGAAAGTCTACAGGCTTACACAGCAACTTTAGGTCGGAAAATAGAAGCGGAGGATACAGGGGTTGTTAATTTTCGCTGGAGAAATGGAGGTGCGTTGGGATCAATGAATGTCACCATGTTAACTTATCCAAAGAATTTAGAAGGAAGTATCACTGTATTAGGTGAAAAAGGAACGGTAAAAATTGGTGGTATCGCTGTTAATGAAATTCAACAATGGGATTTCGAGGAAATTGATGATGATGATGAAGTAATTAGAGATGCAAGCTATGAAACAACCTCAGTTTATGGATTTGGACATCCCTTATATTATGAAAATGTTATTAAAGTTTTGCGAGGCGAGGCTGAGCCAGAAACAGACGGTAGAGAGGGTTTGAAATCCTTAGAGTTTATTACGGCAATATATCTTTCTGCCCGAGATGGCAAGCGCATCGGACTTCCCTTGGATTATTAAATATGGCTGCAGATATTCATCCTACTGCGATTGTTGATAAGGGGGCAAGTATAGGTGAAGGAACACGTGTTTGGCATTGGACTCACGTATCCGCAGGCGCAATAATTGGCAAAAGATGTTCTTTTGGACAAAATGTATTTATTGGAAATAAAGTTATTATTGGCAATAATGTAAAGGTACAAAATAATGTTTCAATATATGACAATGTTGTATTAGAAGATAATGTGTTTTGCGGGCCAAGTATGGTTTTTACAAATGTTTACAATCCACGTTCTGCGATTTCTAGAAAAAATGAGTACCGAAATACATTAATACGCCAAGGTGTTACCCTTGGTGCAAACTGCACAATTGTGTGCGGCGTGTCTATTGGTGAATATGCTTTTGTTGGTGCTGGATCAGTTGTTAATAGAGATATACCAGCATTTGCATTAGTTGTAGGAGTGCCATCAAGACAAATTGGCTGGATAGGAAAAAGCGGCGTAAGACTTAACTTGCCTTTAAAAGGTTTTGCTGAAGCAAAATGTCCTGATAGCGGCGAGATTTATAAATTAATTAATAATAAATGTATTTTTGTTGAGTAATTCATGAAGAAATTGATACCTTTTATTGACTTGAAAAGTCAATATAAATCACTTGAGCTTGAGATTAAGTCTAGGATTAATAAGGTTCTTGATCATGGGCAATATATTTTAGGCCCTGAGGTTTTTGAGCTTGAAAGTCGTTTGGCGGACTTTGTAGGCGTAAAACACTGTGTAAGCGCAAGCAGTGGATCAGATACTCTTATGATTGCCATGTTAGCATTAGGTATTGGGCCTGGTGATGAAGTTATCACTACTCCATTTACGTATATTGCAACTAGCGAAATGATAGCGATCCTTGGTGCAAAACCTGTGTTTGTAGATATTGACTCAAGAACATATAACATAGATCCTTCAAAAATTAGTAAAGCTGTTACAGTCAATACTAAAGCAATTTTAGCTGTAAGTTTATTTGGTCAATGTGCTGATTTTGATGCAATAAATAAAATCGCTGATGAATATAATTTGCCTGTTATTGAAGATGCTGCACAATCCTTTGGAGCAACTTATAAAAAGAGAAAGTCGTGTGGGTTAAGCACAATTGGATCAACAAGTTTTTTCCCAAGCAAACCATTGGGGGCGTATGGTGACGGAGGGGCTTTATTTACTAATGATGACAGTTTGGCAAAATTAATGCGAGAAATAAGAGTTCATGGTCAAGATAAACGTTATAGCCATGTCCGAATTGGTATTAATGGAAGGCTCGATACAATTCAAGCGGCAGTATTATTGGCAAAGCTAGATAATTTCGAATGGGAAGTTTTGCAAAGAGAAAATTTAGGTAGAACATACTCAAAAATTATTGAAAGTCTTAATATAAATAATTCAGTAATTTTGCCCTATATAGAACCATTCAACACAAGTGTTTACGCTCAGTACACTATTCAAGTAGATAAAAGAGAATTGGTTCAAAAAAGCCTTACAGATGCTGGGATTCCATCAGCAGTCCATTATCCTATTCCATTACATTTACAATCAGCATTTTCTTATCTTCAGGTTAACAAAGACGCTTTACCTATTTCTGAGAATGCTTCTCAGAGGGTGTTGAGTTTACCTATGGGGGCTTATTTAGATGATGATACGCAGTTAACTATATGCAATGCGTTATCAAAAGCTATAACTTAATAAAAAAATGACTTTTGCGATTAATTGAAATTAAAAAATGACTAAAAAACGCTCTATACAAATATCACTACCATGGACTGGGGAAGAAGAGTGGTTAGCTTTAAAGGACCCATTGATTAATGGTTGGGTAACTCAAGGACCAAATGTTGCTGCTTTCGAAAAAAGTTTTGCTAAAAAGCATAATGTAAAGCATGCAATTGCAACATCAAGTTGTACCACAGGGTTGCACTTAATATTGGCTTCAATGGGTATCGGTGAAGGTGATGAAGTTCTTGTTCCATCATTTACATGGATTTCCACTGCAAATGCTGTACTTTATTGTGGAGCTACGCCAGTATTTGTTGATGTAGACCCACTGACTTACAATATTGATCCTAAAGATATTGCTGCTAAGTTAACAACAAAATCCAAAGCAATTATTGTTGTTCATTTATTTGGATTGTGTGTTGATATGGATTTAATTAGAGCCGCTATACCAGACAACATTAAAATTATTGAAGATTGTGCGTGTGCGGCTGGCGCAAGTTATAAAAATGTTTCAGCCGGGGGGTTAGGTGATGCTGCTTCTTTTTCATTTCATCCAAGAAAATCTATTACCACAGGAGAGGGTGGTATGGTTACAACTAATAACGACAAACTTGCAGAAACAGTTAATATATTAAGAAATCATGGAGCTTCAATTTCTGAAGAGCAACGCCATAAAGGGCCAAAACCATATTTACTTCCTGAGTTTAATTTACTTGGTTTTAATTATCGAATGACAGATCTTCAAGGTGCAATCGGTTTAGTTCAGCTTGATAAATTAGAACAAATTACTACCACCAGACATAAATGGGCCGAATTTTACTGTAAAGAGCTTGCGTCTATAGATTGGCTTCGAATGCCAATTATCCCAAAAGATGGAAGTAATCATGCTTGGCAGGCATTCGTAACATACGTTGATAATAAAAAAGCACCTTTCACAAGAAATCAAATTATGAGCCGTCTTCAGGCTAAGGGAATATCAACAAGACCAGGTACACATGCAGTGCATATGTTAGGTTATTATAGGAAGCGTTTTGGTATAAATATGAATGACCTTCCTGGAGCTCGAGATTGTGACTTAAACACGATGGCGATCCCTTTACATAACAGAATGTCGACTGATGATTATAACTTCATTGTTGAATCAATTTTTGATATTAACAATAAGACTAATTAGATTATTTACAAATAAAGGGGGCTAATTTGGCAATTAAAGGTAAAAAAATTTTTATTACCGGGGGGGCTGGTTTTATCGGATCCACGCTTGCTGATAAATTGTGTGAAAATAATGAATTGATACTATATGACAGCTTAACTCGTAATACTATACAGCACACTAAACTCGAGATGCACAAAAATATCACCTTAATTAAAGGAGATATTTTAAATTTTGAAAAATTAGTTAGCTCAATGCGAGGTTCAGATATTGTTGTTCATGCTGCTGCAATAGCAGGAATTGATACAGTAATTAAAGAACCTGTAAAAACAATGGAAGTAAACATGATTGGTACAGCAAACATTCTTCGTGCAGCTATAGAAAATGATGTACAAGATCGTGTGATTGAATTCTCTACTTCTGAAGTATTTGGCTCTATGGCTTATTGTGTTGGTGATGATGATTTGACAGTTGCTGGATCCGCTGGTGAGGCTAGATGGGTTTATGCTGTTAGTAAGCTTGCGGGTGAACATTTAGCACATGCTTATTACAACCAATATAACACACCTATAGTAACTCTTCGTCCTTTTAATGTTTATGGGCCTGGGCAGACTGGTGAAGGAGCAATTCAGATATTCATTAGAAAAGCATTAAATAACGAACCTATTAATATTTATGGAGATGGCACTCAAATTAGAGCATGGTGTTTCGTTGATGATATGGTTGATGGAATAATGAGGGCTCTTGAAAAAGCATCAGCAATTGGACAGTCTTTTAATATAGGAAATGCAAGGGCAGTTACAACCATTTTTGGTTTAGCTGAAACTGTTTGCAGAACTTTAAACTCAAAATCAGAAATAAAATTTTTACCCCCTTTGTCAGCTGATATAGAACTTAGAATTCCAGAAACCAAAAAAGCTGAAAAATTACTTGGGTTTAAAGCTTCGGTTGATTTGGAAGATGGTATTCTTAGAACAGCGGAATGGTATTCAAATAATATAATTTAAATTTATATATATTGTTTAGGAGTTTCAAAATGACCTTAAAAAAAGAAATAATAATTCTTGGTGGCGGAGGAACTTCAAAAGACATCATATCCATAATTAATGATATCAATTCAGAACAGCAACTCTATAAATGTGTTGGAATACTTGATGATAATAAGTTACTTTGGGGTAGTGAGGTTCTTGGTGTTAAAGTATTAGGTCCCATAGATGAAGTAACCAATTGGAATGGTAATTTAATTAATGCATTAGGCGGACCTTGTAACTTTAAAATTAGAAAAAATATTTTGAGTAATTTTAATCTCGAATCTGAAAGGTTTGAGACAATTATTCATCCTAAATCATCAGTCTCTAAATATGCTAAGATTGATTCGGGAGTGATAGTTTTCCCAAATGTAGTTGTTATGTCGGATGTGAAGATAGGTAAACAGGTTTTAGTATTATCCTCTAGTGTCATTAATCATGATGTAATAATTGGGGACTATTCTATTCTAACCAGTGGAGTAAATATATCTGGGGGAGTAACCTTAGGGGAAAATTGTTATATAGGAACTGGCAGCAGCTTAATTCAAAATCTTAAAGTTGGAAATGAAGCGCTGATTGGAATGGGAAGTACTGTAATCGATAATGTTTCTGATAGAGCTGTAGTTGTAGGCAATCCAGCTAAAGCAATAATTTCACGTAAATAAAACAAACATCATCTAATAAAATATGAAAATAACAATCGTCAGCGCTATGTTTCCTCCAGTGCAAACTGGAACTTCTTTTTATACTAAAAATTTGGCTGATACGTTAGCTGCAAATGGTCATGATATTTCACTGGTAACTGTTGAAAATAATAACTTACCCTCTCAGTCTTATAACTATAAAGTTTATTACTTGAAAGCACTTCACGTTCCTCTTCCAGGGTTTTTTAAACACTTTAAAATATCTGCCTTTTACCTAAAAAATTACTCATTATTAAAAAAGGTTGTTTTAAATTCTGGAGCTGATGTTATTCTTTTGGTTAATCATTATTTAGATATTGCATTTCCCGCAATTTATGCTGCAAGAAAATGTTCTATTCCGCTTATCTGCTCTGTAGGAACTCAATTACAATCATCTAAAAAATTTAGAAATTGTTTATTAAATTTTTTTGATCGTTTAATTTGCGGTAACCTTATTTTTCCATTTTGTAATAAAGTGATTGCATGGGATACGCAAATATTAAAATATCTCAATGATGTTCATGGTGAGCATGTTGTAAGCAAAACAGCAATTGCAAATTATGCACCAAATGGAAATTTAAAAAATTATCTTGCTCATAAACAAAATTATAAAATGCATAATCAAATACTTGGGGTAGGAGCGATTACTGAGCAACGAAATTTCTTACCACTTATTTATGTTTTTATTTTGCTTGCACCAGTTTTTCCAAATCTGAAATTAAAAATTATAGGTCATATTTACAATGATGAAGCGGTAAAATTAGCTTATGCAAATGGCTTAGGAAATAGAATTGTATTTACAGGTGAGAAACCACATGATTTTGTTATAGAGGAGATGAAATGTAGTGACATGTTTTATGCTTCACTAACTGGTAAGTATATTGGAATGGGTACAGCCACAATTGAAGCAATGTTATTGGGTGTTCCAGTTGTTGTAAATACTCCATCAAGACTTCTTGGGAAAATAACTCTCAATGATATGACTAATTTTGTTTCATCTTATGAACTTTCTTATATACAAATTGCAGGGAAAATGAAAAAGTTACTGCAACAAAAAAAAATACGCAGTGAGATTGGCAAGAATGGTCGAAAATTTGTTTCAAAAAATATGAATTGGGATATTGTATCTCATGATATTTTAAAAATTTTAAGTAATACTAAAGATGAGTTTAAAAAAAATAATAAAATTTATTAATTCACTTTCAATAAATAATATTATTGGATTCATAATCAGTATTGGATCATTAATCTTTCTTTTTCATATATATGATATTAATGATTTATTTGACCCTTTAAGAGCTGCTAATTACTCATGTCTTTTAACAGCTATTTTTATTTCTATCGTGAATTTTTTTTTGAGAGCAATACGCTGGAGGACGTTATTTGTTCTAAAAAAACCTAAGCAATTTATTAACGTTTTTCGTGCCATGATGCAAGGATACCTTTTTAATACAATACTTCCGGCTCGAGCTGGAGAGCTGGTTCGGGTTTATAGGCTCAGCAAAGATGAGGCAATGTCAAATTTTGACATACTTGGAACTCTTTTGATTGAGCGTGTTGGCGATATGATTTTTTTGATTTTACTCATGGGGGGGGTTTTTTTTCTTTACCCAGATTTTCCATACTGGCTCAAACTTGCTGGTTTAATTATTATTACAATTACTTCAACTATTACAATTGTTTTGGCTATATTACATTTTCAATCTCATAAGCTAAGTCCTTACATTCTTTTATTAATGAATCGCTTTCTACCAAATCGTTTTTTTCTAACTTTGAAAAGTTCAGGTAAACGATTTATGGCGAGTCTTTCAGGCCTTTTTAAAATAAAGAACATTTCTTTATTTTTATTTTTCACATTAATTCTTTGGGTGCTTGAAGTTTTTATGGCTTATTATGTTGCAAGCTCTTTTGATTTATTTATTCCTTTAGGTAATTTGTTGTTTCTTATACTTGTAATTACAGTAGGAACTATAATTCCTTCATCTCCAGGTTATATTGGAGTTTATGAATTATTTGGTATTACAGGATTAAAGCTTATTGGTATTTCAGGAGAAGAAGGATTGAGTTTCATTATTACTTTGCATGCTATTGCAATACTTGTACCAAGTTTAATTGGCTCCATATCTCTCATTAAAGGCTCATTTCTTAAAAACAAAACTATCATCAAGAAAATTTAAAAAAAAATGAAGAAATGGAGAAAAGCTTTTTTGATTATTTGGATGCTACTTATACCAACAATTTATTTTATTACAGTAGCCTCGCCAGAAAAAACAGGTATATTGGAAAATATGCCTGAATTTGTAAGGCAGATAAACAAATTTGTTCAACCTTTAATTAAAAGAGACGCAAGTTTATAAGATTCTTTGTAATGTTTTTCTTATTTTCAATTCTTATTATCACATTATATTGTCTAGCTTGTTCTGGAATAGGGCAGTTAATCTCAATATCTATTCTAGGACGTGATTATAACACTGCTCCAAATTTACCCTTTTATGTCTCTGCATTCATTTTAGGCCAGTCTGGGCTTTCAATCATTTGGATTTTGATCGCTTTGTTTGGGGGGCTAAATTTTATTTCAGTTTCGATAGTTTCTTTTATTTTTATTTCTTTATTTTTTATTTTAAATAAAAATTATTTAAGATTATTTTTAAATTTTTTAATATCTGAGTGGCAGTGGTTAATGCGAACAGATATACTCTTTCGTCTTATTTGTTTTGGGGTACTAGCACTACTGCTTATTTTTTTTCTTAGTGCCGCATTAATGGGACCAGTTGGCGATGCAGAAGCCTTTTATATGGTTTATTCCAAGATAATATCATCATCTAATACATTGAAAGCAATGCCTGGAGGTTACTATGATTTTTCACAGATCGGGCTTTTAGGAGAGTTACATTTTTCAGCTCTAATGACATTAGGCCTGGCAGAGTCTTCCAAGCTATTTGTCTGGCCACTATCAATTTTTGCTGGGTTGATGCTTGTAACCATTTGCGCTCAAATAAATATAGGCAAAAAAGGACAGTGGATAGCTTTCTGTTTGCTATTTACATCCTCGGCATTTACCAATCACATATGGGATGGAAAAGTAGATGTGTTTCCATTTGCACTGAGTCTTGCAGCAATATATTGGATACTTTTGGAAGAAAAAATATCCAAAACTCGCATAAAGCTTATAGGTCTTTTTTTAGGTTTGGCTATGGTATCAAAATTTTCATACATTCCAGTACTAATTGTATCTTTTTCTCTGCTAATTTCTTTTAGACTCTATATTTCTGAGCTTATTTCTTTTAGTTTTATTAAATATATAAAAAAATTGATAATACTATTGAGTACAGTTTATGTTTGGATTTTTTTAGCGTGGATTCCTCATTTTTTAAAAAACTGGATATTATTCGATGCACCTCTAGCTCCATTTATAGGAGGTGGTTCATTCTTAAATCAGGTTTGGTTTTCTGAAGAAGATACATTTTGGATTATTAAAACATACCCTTTTGCTCTTATTTTTGGCCGCTATCCAATGCAAGGAGGTAATCTTACTTTTTTATGGCTTGCCTTTTTACCTTTTGTTTTCTTTTTACCAAAAGCAAAATCATTTATTAGAAGTCCTCTTGTGCAAATAACCATTACAGGTCTTGTTGGAGTTGCTGTTTGGATACTTTTGCGACCATCAGTTATAGCTCCAAGATATTTTTTTATCAGTCTCTCTTTACTAATTCCTATAATAGCTTTGGGTACAGAAGTAATATATGAAAAAGATAAGAGACCCTATTTTTTAAGAATTACTATTTTAATTACTACGTTTTTTTCTTTGTTATTTATTTCTTATCCAAATATTAAAAATTTGGTTTTAAAATTAACCAAAAATATTGAAGCACATCATGAATGTCGCTTTTCTGGAGATTATTGTAAATCATTTAAAAACTTTAATACAATTGCACCACTGGGAGCTAGAATATATTTCTTAGGGTATTATGGCTATTGGGTCCGTCCGGATATTTTGGAATGTCAATTAAATTCCTCAGAAATTAAGTCATTTGATTCAATTAAGAAATCGATAGATAAATGGACATATCTTATAGAGCATGGTGTGGATTATATTATTCTAGATAAAACCAGTAAACTACATTTGCAGCAAATTTCTGAATTGAAATCACGAAAACCTTCATGGATAAGTCTTGAATCAATTATAGATGATAAAAATTTAATTGTTTGGAGAATTCAAAATAATAATTATGAGTATTATCCTAAGATCGAATGTAATTCAAATAACAAAAGAAACTGGATGTTAAAAGAAAAGTAAGGATGTTAATATTATTTAAGCAAAATTATACTTATGAATAAAACGTTACCATTAGTTACTATTGTATTACCAGCATATAATCATAGTAAATATCTTAATGAGGCAATTCAGAGCATACTTTCACAAACATATCCTAATATAGAGTTATTAGTTTTCGATGATGGATCAACTGATAATACTTTAGATATTCTTGCTAGTTATGGTAAACAATTCTATTGGGAAAGCCATAAAAATATTGGCCAATCAGCTACATTAAACAAGGGCTGGAGGATGGCCAAAGGAAAGATTATTTCTTATTTAAGTGCTGATGATGTTTTAGAGTCTAATGCAGTTGAAATAGCAGTTGATTATTTAAAAAAAACAAAAGCCTTATTGGTATACGGTGATTATCAACTAATTAATGAACATTCCAAAGTGTTTGGTAAAGTTAATGCGCCAGAGTTTAATTATTTAGATATGATTTCAAATATTATAGTTCAACCTGGTCCAGGAGTGTTTTTTTATAAAAGTGCCTTTGTAAAGACTGGGGGATGGAATGAGTCACTCCGACAGATTCCAGATTATGATTATTGGCTGAGGCTTGGTTTGGAAGGAAGTTTTGCCAGAATCCCTAAATTTATTGCTCGATATAGGGTGCATGAAAAATCTCAATCATATATAGAGCCAAGTATAGAAAAATCTGAAGAATGTGTACATGTCATTAATGAATTTTATAACAGAAATATTTTACCAAATGAAATCTTGGCATTAGAATCGAAGGCAAAAAGTACAGCTCATCTTGTGGCAGCACGTTTTCATCTAAGAGCGGGACGTTATATGGATATGTATAGAAGTATAAAAATGGCATTTGGTTTGAATAAATCATCTATCTTTTCACTACGAGTAATCCAATTACTAGGTAATGGATTTCTATTTAGGGCGAGACGTCTTCTGATGAGTATAAAAAGAAAGTATGTATGAAAAAGAATGATTTTATTACAAAGCGTTATATAGAAAACGATTACGTTATCCAAAATCCGGATTGGGATATTAAAGATAGCCCTTGGAAGGCTCTCAAAGTCATGACACTTTTGAGAAAACATAATATTAAACCTAAGACAATTTGTGAGGTTGGATGTGGTGCAGGTGGTGTTCTTGGTGCTATTCAACTTGAATTTAAAAATGCCAAATTAACAGGTTTTGATATTGCGCCTCAAGCCGAGCATTTCTGGGATAAGTTAAGAGAAGCCGGAATTGATTTATGTGTAGGAGATTTTTTTGAAACAAATAAGCAGAACTATGATGTTTTATTATTACTAGATGTTCTTGAACATGTTGCTAACCCACACCAGTTTCTCATTGATATTAAGCCACGTGCAGAATATTTAGTGGTTCATTTTCCTTTAGACCTTTCTGCATTAAGCGTATTGCGTGAGGCTCCATTGTTGAAAGTGCGCCATGAAGTTGGGCACATTCATTATTTTACAAAAGGGTTAGCACTTGATTTAATGAAAGAGTGTGGTTATGAAGTGATTGATTATCATTATACAGGTGCTGCATTTTCTGCACCCCAGCGTAATTTTAAAACAAAATTTTTTGGCTTTCTTCGTAGATTTATTTATACAATAAATAAAGATGTTGGTGTTCGTTTGCTCGGCGGAGAAACGATAATGGTTTTAGCACAGCAAAAAAAATAATATGTTATCAGATCTAAAAAAGATAATTTACGCCCCAAATATCCACAATGGTGGTGGGGAAGTACTATTACTCCCTCTGTTACAAGCTTTAGAGTCGAGTGAAGAAATTCTTTATGTTCTTGATACCAGGCTTAAGACGGAAGGATGGAATCCTAAAGGTACTGTAATTAAAGTCAAATCTTCATTTTTTTCAAGGATTTATATGGAGCTGTTTTTGTTCAAAATAATAAAGCCTTGTCAGCAGCTATTATGTATGGGAAACTTTCCCCCAATATTCGCAAGAACAAGAAATTTAACAGTTTTTGTTCAAAATTGCTTTTTAGTTAATCAAGAAGTTTTAAACGATTTTTCATTTTTTATTAGATGCCGCATCAAGATCGGGCGATGGTTGTTGAAATTTTTAACTCCAAAAGTTTCTCGTTTTATTGTCCAAACAAAAACAATGGCCTTTCAATTGAAAAGAACATTAAAAAGAGAGTCGTATATTTTTCCTTTTTGCGAATTAACTTTCGACTTAATAAAAAAAGAGGCTGAAAATAGTCAGAAGAAGCATTATGACTTTGTTTATGTTGCAAGCGGAGAACCTCACAAGAACCATAAAAAATTACTTTTAGCTTGGATTAAATTGGCACAATTAAATTATATACCTAGCCTATGCATAATATTAAGTAAGAATAGGTATCCTAGATTGTATGAATGGATTGATTCAATTGTTAAGAAAAATTGCCTTAATATCGAAATTAGAAGTGAGCTTTCACGCCAACAAATTGCTGATATTTACAGAAAATCAAAGGCATTAATTTACCCCTCTAAGCATGAGTCATTTGGTTTGCCGCTTATAGAAGCTGTTTCAATAGGATTACCAGTCTTAGCATCTGATTTGAGTTATGTGTACGATGTTATTAAACCAAGTATGGTTTTTAATCCTAACTCTTCTGATAGTATTGCCTTTTCAGTAATCAATTTCACTTATAAACCAGCTTCATTTAAATGTAAGATAAATAACACTGTTAATTTTTTGAATCAAGTATTTAAAGATTAACTAATTTATTTAATATAATCATACATATTTGATGTGTTAATCTTATTTATGATTTAAAGATTTATATAAAATTAATTAATCCAAAACATGAATATTCTTATTTTTACCCAATATTTTTGGCCAGAAAATTTTCGTATAAATGAAGTTGCCCGAACTCTTGTTGAAAAAGGAGTGAAGGTGGAGGTTTTGACAGGTAAGCCGAATTACCCTACAGGATTAATATATTCAGACTATAAAGCATATGGATTACAAAAAGAATCTCGTTTTAATTTGATGATCAATCGAGTACCTATGCTGGCAAGAGGCAAGGGTGTATTAAGACTCATGTTGAATTATTTTTCTTTTATATTTTCAGGTTTATTTTTTTCACCATGGTTATTTCGCAAACGTAAGTACGACGTAATTTTTGTATATGCTCCCTCTCCGATACTTCAGGCATTGCCCGCCATATTTCTTGGCTGGTTAAAAGTAACTCCAGTTGTTATTTGGGTACAGGATTTGTGGCCGCAAAGCTTATCTGCGACTGGTTACGTGAAAAATAAGCTTTTATTAAAATTGGTCGAGAATATTGTGAGTTTTATCTATCGACATGCTGATTTGTTGCTAGTTCAGTCCGAGGCATTTATAGATCCTGTTAGGGCGATGGCATCAGGTACTCCTGTAAGATATTATCCAAATTCTGCTGATGAGCTTTCCTCTGATAAATCTATCACTGAAGAAGATAACTCTATGTTTAATGGAAAGTTTACCATTTTGTTTGCAGGCAACATTGGCTCTGCTCAAGCAGTTGAAGTGATCGTTGAAGCAGCTTCATTGCTTAAAGAGTATGAGGATATTCAGTTTGTTATTTTGGGTGATGGTAGCCGTCGAGATTGGATGCTGCATGAGAAGAAATCTCGTAATTTAAATAACCTTCATTTGCCTGGAAGATTTCCAGCAAATTCCATGCCATTCTTTATGAAGAAGGCATCAGCACTATTGGTAACTTTGGCAGACAACGAAATATTTAGGTTTACCATTCCTAGCAAAATACAAGCTTATCTGGCTGCTGGAAGACCTATCTTGGCTTGTCTTAACGGAGAAAGTGCACGAATTGTGCTTGATGCCAAGGCAGGCTTAGTTGTCCCTGCTGAGGATGCAGAAGCTTTAACTTCCGCAATTTTAAATTTGTATAAAATGCCATCAAAAGAAAGAGATAATATGGGAAAGAAAGGTGTTTTATACTGCAAGCAGCATTTTACACATAAAATTTTAATTGATGAGTTGATCAATCACTTTCAATCATTAAAAAAATAAATAGAAAATGATAAAAGCAAATTTACTTAAGAAAATTTTATTTTTCTTCCATATTATTGTTGTATTTGTATTATCTATAATTGCTTTAAAAAAATATCCAGGCAATGAGCTTATATTTCTATCTTTTTGTTTAATATCAAATGCCATGCTTTATTACTCTTTCAGAAGAAAGGCTATTTTCTTCGATACTTTTTTTGGGACTTTTATTTGGATGGGATTTTGGGTTAAATTTATCTATCGAATAGGCTTTGTAGGAACTGTTTTTACATTGGCTCCTTCCCTTGATTTATCTGGACAAGCTTTTGATCGTGGATTGATCGTGTCCATAGTCGCTATGCTAGCAATTATGCTAGCAAGCTTCATAAGAGAAAAATTTTTATATTTTTATCCAAAAGACCATTCAAAAAAAATTAAATATAAAGATTTATTGGCATATGAGAAACATCGAAAATTTTTATTGATTTCCTTTGCTATATTAGTATTAGCTGTAGTCATATCTAATATGAATTTTCACATTTATCAAAGAGGTACTCTTCCATTACCTAATGTACCCTGGATTTTTACAAAACTCTATGCTTGGTTGTTGCAGTTCGGGCTTGCCTCATTTGCTGCAATGTTTATTTTTTATGAAATAAATCATAAAAATAAGTTTCCATTTTTAGCATTAACTTTTGGAATATTGGAATCATTTTTATCATCTATATCGATTATTAGTAGGAACTTTTTTT
>Ga0213863_10001717_pt1 | contig 15788 bp, 11 predicted proteins | sample PICome_8_FD_160128 | JGI IMG/M metagenome (GOLD analysis project Ga0213863, IMG submission 160128) | Coastal seawater microbial communities near Pivers Island, North Carolina, United States - PICO497 | ecosystem: Environmental > Aquatic > Marine > Coastal | place: USA: North Carolina... | reverse complement strand
ATCTCGGTTGTCCCTTAATCGAAGCCTCCGATCCAACTCTTTGCGTTTTTCTGCAGCCCCGCGCTCTTGGGATGCAACCTTTTGGGCGATTGGAATCTTCTGATCTTCAATCTGCTTGCGAATTTCGGCAAGTCTACGGGTTGCATCCTGTAAATCTTGTCGTGCCGTTACCCGTACTTCCCGAATTCCTTGCCCTCGAAGGCCAACCGAAAAAGCAACCAGAACAAACAGGTAGAAAAAGAATGATGTTTTCATCGGGTCAATTGGTTGGGAGCAGGAAGAGGAAGCTCAAGAAAACGGGGCATTGCCCGATTGTTCATCATTTGCACACCGGTGGTAACTTCCCGGGCAATGTCGTCTTTCCGAGTCCATATCCAACCCGTATTGGAGGGAAGACCATATCCAGAAACGGTACCTGATTCATTGACAAAATAGGCGGCACCCAGACCAAAGTACAAAACCATAAATTCACGAGATTTATCGTCATCGAGGGTAAATTCCTGGCGTTCCAGAGTGACGGTCCGGTGAAAGAGATGAATGGATTGGAGTAAGGAGACAATGGCTTCTACTCTTTGGCGTAAGGTCAACCGAGCTTTTTGGGGACCGTCCTCGAGTTTTTTAAGGAAGGGAGAAAGTCTTTCCGCCAAAGGGGTGGGGAGAAAAGAAAAAATTTCAGCAACTTGTTGTTCAATCTTCTGGAGACCGCGAATCAGAGATTGGGTGGTGTTTTCCGCCTTTTCTTTTCTTTCCATCAGCTCGCTTCTTTGTTGTGCGGCTCCACTTGCTTCCTCTTCAAAGAGTTTAAGTTTTTCCTGCAATTCAAGGAGTTCTCGGGTGAGGGCATCTTGAAGATCCACGAGGGCAGCCTTTTCCGATTTCCACTGCGTGGATTCTTGCGAAATAAGGTGTTCGGTATCAATCCATTCCTCAATGATCTGCTGGGTTTCTTTTATTTCCGAAAATAGTTGGAAATAAGTGAAACATAGCCCGAAGAGAAAAAGGCAGCGTATGCGAAAGTTTACCATAGAAAATTTACCCTACAGGAAATAACTAAAATGGAAAGCCTTTATGAGACTCAATCTCAATAAGTATTGTGTACTGATTGGAAGTGATTGCAAAAAAAAGGGTTGTAGAGGTTTAGGAGGAGAGGAGGCGACGAAGAGTCTCGTCCACAATTTTTGGGTTTGCCTGTCCTCGGGTAGCTTTCATTACCGCACCCTTTAAAGCATTAATTGCCCCTTCTTTCCCGCCTCTGAATTTCTCGGACGCATCCGGGTCATCGGAAATGGCTTGCGAGCAAAGAGTTTCGATCTCATTCCCATCTGATTTCATTTCCAAGCCCTTTTCTTTAATCAACTCTTTTGCTGATTTCCCGGAGGTAAACATTTCGGGGAAAAGTTCCTTGGCAACATTATTAGAGATGGTTCCATCTTCGATCAGATTTACGAGTTCTGCGAGGGCTACCGGAGATACCTTACAATTTCCCAAGGTAACCACCTCCGCAGTTGAATCCTCATTATAAACCGTATTTTGAGCAAGTTCACGGAGTAAATCGTTTACCACCCAGTTGGCCACTTTTGAGGGCACTTGGGTTAAAACAGCTGCTTCTTCAAAGTATTCGCAAAGAGGGCGATCTCCGCAGAGTGCGGAAGTTGAGGTATAAGGGAGCTGCAATTCTGACTGGTATCTTCTTTGCTTATCGAATGGCTTTTCAGGAAGTTCCAGCAAGATTCGATCAATCCATTCTTGCTCAATTTGAACCGGCATCAAATCTGGATCAGGAAAATAGCGGTAGTCATGAGCCATTTCCTTGGTACGCATCGGAGTGGTGTATTTTTGATCGGGGTTCCAACGCCTCGTTTCCTGAATGATGGTCTCGCCCTCATTCATAGCTTTGGTCTGCCGGCGAATTTCATATTCAACTCCATTACGAACCCCAGAAATTGTATTAAGATTTTTAATCTCAACTTTAGTTCCCAATGTATCGGTTCCGACTGGGCGAATGCTAATATTAGCATCACATCGAAGCTGTCCTTTTTCCATATCGCAGTTGGATATGCCTGCGGATACTAAAGAGTTTCGAATCGAAGTTAGATAAGCAAAGACTTCATCAGGAGAAAAAAGATCCGGTTCACTTACAATTTCCAAGAGTGGGCATCCGGCACGGTTGTAATCGACCAAGCTGTCGGATTCAAAATGGGTCAGTTTTCCAACGTCCTCCTCCAGATGAATCCGGGTAAGTTTTACCTTTCGGTGTGGGCCCATAACCGCGGGAGAATCACCGGGCATTTCAATCTCGACTTCCCCTCCCTCACAGATCGGTTGATCAAATTGGGAGATTTGATAATTCTTGGGCATGTCAGGATAGAAATAATTCTTACGATCCCACTTACAGATCGAGGCGATTTTGCATCCTAGCAATAAACCAACTTTGATAGATTTCTCGATGGCATCCAGATTCATTACCGGTAATGCACCGGGTAAACCAAGGACCACTGGATTGGTTAGCGAATTGGGCGGTCTTCCGAATCCAGTACCTACCCGGGTAAACATTTTAGAACTGGTATCTAATTGAACATGAACCTCCAAACCAATGACAGCTTCGTATTTCATTTTGTTGACCTCGTAATCCTGGTTAGAGACTTGGAGCCTGCCGGCCAAATTCATGTTCCTGATCAAAAACTTGGGCGATGGAAAGCAAATGGCTTTCCTCAAAAGCACGACCAATCAATTGCATGCCAATGGGAAGACCGGAATCGGAAAATCCGCAAGGTATCGAAATCCCCGGCAAGCCGGCCAAGTTTGTGGAAATGGTGTACACATCACTCAAGTACATCGCGATTGGATCATCACTCTTTTCACCGAATTTAAAAGCAGGGGTGGGGGAGGTGGTAGTCAGGACGGCATCCACCTGCTCGAACACTTTTTCAAAATCTTTGCGAATCAGGGTTCGTGTTTTCTGAGCCCGTAGGTAATAGGCGTCGTAGTATCCACTACTTAAGGCATAAGCTCCCAGAATACATCTTCTTTTCACTTCTTCCCCAAATCCTTCTCCCCGGCTTTTCGAGTAGACATCGATTGCATTTTCCGCATTGAGGCTTCGGGATGTGTAGCGAATCCCGTCATATCGAGCCAAGTTCGAAGAGGCTTCAGCGGTTGCAATTACATAATAAACAGGGATGGATAAATCAGTACAGGGCAAGGAAACCTGAACGATTTCAAAGCCTTTGGATTCATAGAATTTAATCGCAGCTTCGATGGACTTGCGAACTTCATCGTCCATCCCGGGTCCAAAGAATTCTGCGGGAAGTCCAAGCTTACAAGGACTGATCGGGGATTGGATTACAGAAGAATAGCGAGGAACTTCAGTGGGGAAACTGGTAGAATCCATGGGGTCATGGCCAGAAATGACTTCGAGAAGCAGGGCGGCGTCCTCGACGGTTTGAGCAAAGGGCCCAATTTGATCGAGAGAAGATGCAAAAGCGGCTAAGCCGTAGCGGGAAACCATTCCATAAGTTGGTTTCATCCCAACGACCCCACAAAGGGAGGCGGGCTGCCGAATAGAACCACCGGTATCGGATCCAAGGCTTAATGGAACTTCTCGAGCGGCAACGGCAGCCGAACTTCCTCCACTGCTTCCACCCGGTACACAATCAAGATTCCAAGGGTTTCTGGTCGGGCCATAAGCGGAATTTTCAGTGGATGAACCCATCGCAAACTCGTCCAAGTTTAGCCGACCTCCAATCACCACTCCTGCCTCCTTGAGCTTTCGAGTCACAGTGGCATCATAAGGGGAAATATAATTCTCTAAAATTTTACTGGCAGCGGTAAGCGGTTGACCCTCTACACTGATAACATCTTTCATACCTACCGGGATTCCATCCAGAGAACTCAGGCTTTCTCCTTTGGCTCTTCTTTGATCTGAAGCATTTGCCTGTGCAAGCATATCTTCTTCGTCCAAGTGAAGAAAAGCATGAACCCGATCATCCACGGTTTTAACTCGTTCAATGAAGGCACGAGTAATTTCAATCGAGGAACAAGAACCATGGTCTAATAAATGGGCTAAGTCCGTAGCGGTTGCGGAGATAAGGTTGGTTTGATCCATGACTCGGTCCTATTCCTCGACTACCTTGGGTACAACAATTTGTTGGTTTCGTACTTTAGGTGCATTTTGCAAGGCTTGCTTCGGGTCTAATCCAGGCTTGGCTTCATCCTGATCCCAAACATTAAACCTTGGAAATGCATGGGCGGTGGGTTCAACCCCTTCCACATCAACCTCCTGAAGTTTTTCAAAGTATTTCAAAACATTACCGAGCTGAGATTGGAATTTTGAACGCTCTTCCTCCGATAATTCGATTCTTGCCAGGTTGGAGACATAATCAATGTCCATTCCTTTTTCTTTACTCATCTTATTTTCTCAGTTCGTAAGGGGTTTCCTTTTCAATCTTTCCCAAAATTTCGTCCAAGGCTTGGTTCACTTCTTTTTCACTCAGAGTGCGGTCAGGAGCACGGAAACGAATCGAACAGGCGACACTTTTTTTCTCTTCATCCAAGCCTTTACCCTGGAAGATGTCGAAGATGGATACAGGATCTACCTGAAACTTATTTTCCCCAACTTCGGTGGCAATCTTATCAAGAGAAGCCCGTACTGACTCCGCTGCTTCGTTTTGATCGACGACCAAAGAAAGGTCTTTGATTGCAGGAGGAAAGGAGTGAAATTTCTGGAAGCCCACGACCTTTTTTTCTTTAGCTAAGAGAATGGGGTCGATCAGGATTTCTCCCGCAAAAATCGGACCTTTGGCTTCTTTTTTCTTTGTAAGTTGAAGGTCAAGAATCCCGATGCTTAGTTCTAATTTGTTTCGATGACAATCGCCCAACTTGGCAGAATAATCACTTTGCCATGGAGCTTCTCTGGAAAGCGATTTCCATAATCCCTTGGGCTGATTGAGACCACAAGCGTGTAAGACTCGTTGAAGTTGGTTTTTGAGCTCAAAGAAATCGAGCTCCTCTCTCGGTTTCCACTGCCGGGAATTGGGCTTGGCAAAAGAGGCAAAAGCAATGCTGATACATTCCACATTGCCTCGGGGCCCCGGTACAAAAACTCTACCGGTTTCAAAGAATCGAGTTAAGTCGTTGAAGTTCTTCTGATTGTGCGAGAGGTTCTCGACCAAGCCGGGTAGAAGAGATGCCCGGACATGGGTGTGATCGGAAGTAAGTGGATTAGCAAGGGCAAGTTTTCCAGTTTCCAGATTACAGTTCCATTCTTCAACCTCATTTCCCGAGCGGAGGCTGTAATTACAAGCTTCCTGGAAGCCCTGACCGACCAAGTTGTCAATGGCCTTTTGGCAAACTTCATAAGTGGAGTCGTTTTCACGGAAGGAAGAAGGGAAGGCAACGGGATCATCTTTCAAATGATCCGTTCCATGAATACGAAGAAATTCCTCGACCAAGTCAATGGGGCGATCCACCTCCGATCGAAAGGATGGAACCAGAACTTGCCATGGATCATCACCTGAAACGGTAAAGCCCAATCGGTTCCAAGCATCGGTTAGTTGATTTGGTTCGATGGAGAAACCACAAATTTTTTCGGCGAAAGATCTAGTAATTTCGATGCTTCGATCTCCCCTTGGATGACCGCCAAGGGAGACATACTCCTGCAGGCATTGACCACCGGCAATTTCAAGGATCAAATCAACTGCCCGCTGGGCAGCAGATTCAAGCCCATGCGGGTCTACATCCCTTGAAAAACGTTGGGAACTATCGGTGTGCAATCCAAGTTTTCGTGAAGTTGCTCGAATGCTTCCGGGTTTAAACCAAGCGGATTCGATTACGATATTGGTGGTGGTATCATCTACTTCTGCATCCACGCTTCCCATCACCCCAGCCACAACCAGAGGTTTCTCTGCATCTGCAATTACCATCATGCTTGGGTCCAATTTTCGTTCCACTTCATCCAGGGTGGTAATGGATTCGTTTTCCTTTGCCTGGCGAACGAGAATGCTAGAACCACAAATTTTGGAAGCGTCGAATGCATGCAGCGGTTGCCCCGTTTCCAGAAGAACAAAATTAGTAATATCAACGACATTATTGATTGGCCTTAATCCAACCCCCTCTAATCTCGCTTTCAACCAATCTGGACTAGGGGCAATGGAAACCCCTTGAATAGACCACATTCCGTAGCGGGCACAATCTTTCGATTCCACACCAACGCTCTGTAGTAAATGTCCATCGGGACAATTTTCATTGGGGGTACCTAAGTCAGACACTCTGGGAAGTATCAGGTCTTTCTGGTAGTAAGCTGCCACTTCTCGGGCAACCCCAATGTAACTGAGGCAATCTCCCCGGTTTGCGGTGATTTCCAGTTCTAAAACCTTATCGCTAGTAAATAGCTGACCAATGGGGGTTCCCACCTCTGGGTTGTCGGGTAAAAGGTAGAGCCCTTGATCATCCTCACCGATTTCCAATTCTTTGGCACTGCACATCATGCCTTCGGATGGAACCCCTCGAAGTTTGGATTTTTTAATTTTAAACCCACCGGGAAGCTTGGCACCAGGCAAGGCAACGGGAACCCGGTCACCGGCCTTGAAATTAGTTGCCCCACATACGATACTGGCAGGTGTATCCCCACCCACCTCAACGGTGCAAACACTGAGGCGGTCTGCTTCGGGATGTTGTTCTTTGCTAAGGACTTCTCCGACAACTACCTTTTCAAGCTTAGAACCGGCATCGTTTTCATCTTCTTCGACTTCCAATCCAAGCATGGGAAGTGTATCGATTAATTCATCTGAATTTTTCGGCAATTCAACATAATCCCTTAACCAATCTAAACTTATCTTCATGTGGCGTTGGAAAATTGATTTAGAAAGCGTTGATCATTCTGGTAAAAATGACGGATGTCATCAATGCCGTGAAGGATCATCGCAATTCGTTCGATTCCTAATCCAAATGCGAAACCATTCCACTTTTCCGGATCAAGGTTGACCAACTTAAGAACTTCAGGATCAACCATACCGCACCCCATGATCTCGATCCATTTATTGCTTAATTTCCCGAGGCTGGGTGCCCTAAGGTCGACTTCAAAACTGGGCTCTGTAAAGGGAAAGAAACTCGGTCGTAATCTCGTTTCCAGTTGGTTGCCGAATAATTCCTTCAGGAAGAAGTCCAGCACACCCTTGAGGTCACGAACCGTAACCTTTTTGTCAACATAAAGCCCTTCGGTTTGATGGAAGTTTGCAGAATGGGTGGCATCTACGGTATCTCTACGAAAGCATCTTCCTGGGGCAATGATGCGTAAGGGTGGTGGTTCTTTTAAAAGGGTACGAATTTGAACGGAAGAGGTATGAGTACGAAGTACATGTGCTTCCTGAGTTTTTCTTTTAACATTGGCCCATTCAGAATGAGGAGGGAAGAAGAGCGTATCCTGTGCATCCCTTGCAGGGTGGTCTTCCGGGGTATTGAGTGCGTCAAAACAAAACCATTCTGTCTCCACTTCGGTAGCTTCAGCTACAGTAAATCCAATTTTACGGAAAATGGAGACGACCTTACGCCGGACATTGGTTAAGGGGTGAGTACCACCTAGGTAACCGGGACTTGAGGGCAGGGTGGGGTCAATTTTTTTACCTAAGGATTCAAGATCGGCTTGGTTTTCGATTTCCTCAAGGGAGGATTTGAAAAGGGATTCAACTTTTTTCTTAGTCTGATTGAGGGCTTGGCCAAAAGAGGGTCTTTCTTCCTTTGATAAGTTTCCGATTCCTTTAGCTGCCTGGGTCAGGCTACCATTAGGCCCGAGTATGGAGGCTTTTGCCTGCTCCCAATCCGATTGGGAAGCTACCTGAGCAATGATTGTCTCCGCTTGGACGACAATGGCTTGGAGATCGTTCTCCACGCCGTATTACATAAAAAGGCCCTTAGGCCTCGATGGCAGCCTTCGCCTTCGTGACCAACTCCTTAAAGGAATCTGGTTCGTGAATGGCGAGTTCCGAAATGACCTTACGGTTTAATTCGATACCTGCTTTGGCCAAGCCATGCATGAATTCACCGTAACGAATACCTTCTGCACGACAAGCGGCGTTGATGCGTACAATCCATAACTGACGAAATTCAGTTTTGCGCTTGCGGCGGTGAGAATAGGCATAAGCCTCAGCCCGATCGACCGCGTCTTTAGCATAGCGAAAGAGACGAGATTTGTTTCCAAAATAGCCTTTTGCTTTCTTTAAAACCTTTTTTCTGCGTTTACGGGTGGCGGGAACATTGCGTGCTCGTGGCATATCAAAAAACTCCTAGTTGAGGTGGGCTTAAGTTACGGTTAGACGGATAGGGCACGGATTACGCGGCGAGACATGCCGTCTGCTAAAACTTGGTCTTGGCGACCAGCACGAACCTGCTTAACAGAGCGTTTCCTGCGTAAGTGTCTTTGTCCAGGTTTGCGAAATTTCACTTTACCCGAGCCAGTTAGCTTAAATCTTTTGGCGATTCCTTTGTGCGTCTTCTTCATGGTGTTATGAGAAAAAACGATAAACATAGCTTTTTCCCCTGCTTCGATCAAGTCAAATGACGCTTAACTATCATAAATAAGCAACCCAAGGTAACTCTCGTAGGTAAACCAAATGGCAAAGATCAAAAAAATAATCCAAAAAATCAAGGATAGGATTTTTTTCCTCAGCCAGTGGGAACCTTGCACATTCATTCCATCCCCACCAAAATCATGGAAGTAGTGAATCAAATCGCGATCTTTAGAACGGCGATCAATCTTTTGGTATGATTGTCCGTAAGAAGAACGATTCCGATTATAAAACCACTGGAAAATTTTATGAAGCATTACGGTAAGGTTTCAACTGCCCTAAGGGATCAGATAAGATTTTCCATTCAGTTGGGAAAAATCGAGACGAGAAACCGAGGGCAGTCCTTCTTTATAAGCCCAAAGGTCTGAGCCCACTTCCGGTTTAGCGTCTTCAAGCCATTCCGTGCGGTATATAAGTTGATGATGTCTTTTACCCACTTCTTTCTGAAAAAGGCTACCTAATTTTAGATGATCGGCAAAACCGATCAGAGGCTCGGTCTTTCCATCATATTCAGAGGGGAAATTTAAATTATGCACGGTAAGACCCTCATGATGATGCATTTCAAGGACTAGTTTTGCGTAGTTGGCGGAGGCTTTAGCTGAATGTGCGAGGGCCTTACGAGTGCTGGGATCAAGTTCTTGCCCGCCGCTTAGACGAATTCCCTCAAATTTTTCGGAAGCCAGTGCCATGCTTACCGCAATCGAAGGAATTCCTAAGAGAGATCCTTCCAAAGCAGCACCAACCGTACCTGAGGATAAGACCATGGGTAGGGTGATGTTGTAACCTAGATTGATTCCACTAACCACCAGATCAGGTGTTCGAGGCAAAAGATTTCCGTAGGCCAGGTTGACGCAGTCGGCGGGAGTACCGTTTAATGAATATGCGGAGACATTGTAATCCTTAACTTTTTTTGGAATGAGCTTTTGATTACGGGAAATTGCGTGACCAATCCAGCTACGCTCTCCGTCGGGAGCACATACGAATACCTCTCCGACTTTAGCAAGTTCCTTGACGAGGGCTTTCAAGAATCCGGATTGGATCCCATCGTCATTGGTTGCTAAGATTAGTGGTTTTTTTGAACTCATTGTAAAAATAAGAAAAGGGAGGATCGTCCTAAGACAATCCTCCCCTTTCTTGATAACTAAGTTTTTATTTAGGGCAACCGATATTCAGCTTGAAACATTTTCAGTTTCTTCCTGGGTTGACTCGGCTTCATCTTCTTGGGGAGAAGGAGCATCCTCATTTGTCGGAGCAGAATCTTCGGATGGTTTGGCTTCCTCCATAGCGGCACGACGGCTTAATTTTACCCGTCCCTTATCGTCAATACCGATACATTTAACCAGAATTTCATCTCCGAGCTTACAGATGTCTTCGGTGTTGTTGACCCTAAAGTCAGCAAGTTCAGAGATGTGGCAGAGACCTTCTTTTCCTGGTAGACACTCTACAAAGGCGCCAAATTCTTTCACGCCTCTGACAATTCCACGGTAAATTTTACCCACTTCAATTTCTCCGGTTACCAGTTCGATCTCTTGAAGTGCTCGGTTCATAGCTTCGGTATCGGTTGCATAAATGCGAACTTTCCCGCTGTTGTCCTCATCGATATCGATATTGGCACCAGTAACTTCAGTAATCCTGCGGATATTCTTACCTCCTGGCCCGATCAATGCACCGATCTTTTCAGGATCAATCTGAACGCTTTCAATACGAGGAGCATGTTCCCGTAATTCTTTGCGATGAGAAGGTAAAGCTTCATCCATCTTATCAAGAATCTTCATCCTGGCCTCGGTAACTTGCTTGACCGCTTCTTTGGCGATGTCAAAGGGAAGCCCTTGAATTTTTAGGTCAAGTTGGAATCCAGTTACCCCATCACGGGTTCCGCAGACTTTAAAGTCCATATCTCCAAAGTGATCTTCGGCACCAATGATATCGGTAAGGACAACATGTTTGGCAATTTCACCTTGGTCATTCATTTCCGTGACCAAACCAGTTGAAATCCCGGCAACGTGTTGACTGATGGGTACACCCGCATCCATCAAAGCAAGGGAGCCGCCACAGACACTGGCCATCGAGGTGGAACCATTCGAAGCCATAATTTCTGAAACAATACGGATGGCATAAGGGAATTCGTCTTCTGGTGGTAAGATTGGAAGAACGGATCGTTCCGCCAAGGCTCCATGGCCGATTTCTCTACGACTAGTAAATCCAAAACGACCTGCTTCCCCAACCGAAAACGGAGGGAAGTTGTAGTGAAGAATGAAAGACTTCGCGGTTGGACCCCCGGTTAAACCATCCAGGTCCTGTACATCTCGACTTGTGCCCAAGGTACTTAGAACCAGAGACTGAGTCTCACCACGGGTAAAGACTGCGGAGCCGTGAACGCGCGGCAGAACCCCGGTTTCACAAGTGATTTCCCTCAAGTCAGCTGGAGCACGTCCGTCTGCTCTTTTTCCCCGAATCAAGATATTTTCACGGTAGACCTCTTCTTGTATGATCTCGAAAGCCATACTGATGTGATCAGGGTCAAAGTCTTCGCCGAATTTTTCCTCGCATGCCTTGGAGGCTTCTTCTTTTACCATGTCAACTGCAACCTGTCGTTCTTGCTTAGAGGGGGCAAAGATTGCCTCCTCCATTCGGTTTCCGGTAATTTCACGGCAAAGATTAAGAACTTCGTCCGGTGCTTTTACTAATTCGAATTCCTTTTTTTCTCTTCCACAAAGTTCAGCTAATTCACGTTGGGCGGATATAATTTCCTGGATCGCTTGGTGGGCGAACTCTAAAGCCTCAACAAATCGAGCTTCTGGAATTTGGTCCGCAGAACCTTCGATCATCATCATCTCTTTTTCGCTTCCGACATAAATGAGATCAAGGGAAGAATCATACATTTGCTCGTTGGTTGGATTAACCACGAACTCGCCGTTAATTTCACCCAAGCGCACGCATCCAATGGGACCATTCCAGGGAATATCGGAGATCATCAAAGCAGCAGATGCTCCATTTACCATGAGAACATCAGCTTCGTTAATCTGGTCGGTTGAAAGAAGATACCCAATTACTTGAACTTCATTGAGAAAACCTTTGGGGAAAAGAGGACGCAAAGGGCGGTCACAAAGACGTGAAGTTAAAATTTCCTTTTCAGAAGGTTTACCTTCCCGCTTGAAGTATCCGCCGGGAAATCGACCTGCAGCGGTAAATTTTTCGCGATAGTCAACGGTCAAAGGAAAGAAATCCTGACCTGGGCGAAGGGTGGAGGCGGCTGTGGCGGAAACAAATACGGTGGTTTCCCCCATGGCTACAGTTACAGCTCCACCAGCTAAACCCGCAAGGGTGCCCGTGGAAAGTTGAATGCCGAGCTTTTCGGCGGTTACATTATGCTTTTGGTTCATTATTCGTACTTACGTTATGTTTGTTGTTTTCATCATGGCTAAGGCTCGACCGGATTGTCTTACCGAAGTCCCCTTATTACCTTTTGATCCTACAAGCATGTGCTTGTTGCGATCAGTGAGAGGGGAAAATTGCTCGTGAAACCACGAGAATGAAAATGAGATTGAGGAAGGATTAGCGACGCAATTCAAGCTTATCAATAACGGCTTGGTAGCGCTTTAAGTCGGTTCTTTTCAGGTAGTCCAGCAACTTTCTTCTTTTGGCTGCCATCATGAGAAGACCCCGACGGGAGTGGAAATCCTTACGGTGGGTTTTTAAATGTTCCGTAAGATGAGCAATACGGGCACTAAGTAGAGCAATCTGAACTTCACTGGATCCAGTATCCTTATCGTGGGAACGATTGTCTTCGATTATATTTAATTTATTTACTTGTTTTGACATGATTGATTTTAATTTCTTGGACCGTTGAGTTCACTTGGGTGAACTCGCAACCCCGCAGATGCCGGATTGCCGTTTCGTCCATCAACTCTAAGAGCTTTTGGTGAATCCAAGGAGGCAAGCCTCACGGCTGTCCTCTAACGATGTCGAAATATAATGTCTTTTTTTTTAGAATATACAAGCTCCAATCCTATGCTCTTGCCTCTCTTGACAACCGCGATATCCAATGGGGTTGATGGATCTTTACTTCGCATACGGTTCAAACATGAATATCGAGCAAATGAAACGGCGGTGTCCAGGAGCTTCTTTGAAAGAACCGGGCTACATTCTGAATTGGAGGTATTTCATTAATGGAAATGGATATGCTGGGATCGAGCGACAGGAGGGATCGGTTGTGTTCGGAGGGATTTGGGAATTACAAGATTTTCACTGGGTCTCCCTCGATCAGTATGAAGCAGTAGATCAGGGTTTTTATCAAAAAGTGAAGATAACAGTTTCTGCTGGTGATTTAGATAGATCGAAGGAGGTAGATGCCAGCTTATATTTGTCGAATAATTATGAATACGGCAAACCGAGTTCAGCTTATCAAGAAATTGTCATGCAGGGGGGGCATGATCTTAAATTGAAAAAAGATTATTTACAGTTTTTAGAAAAGTGGGGAAAAGGCCCTCCGGTATAATTCGGGCATGAAAAATAAAGAGACTTGGGATTTTTTTGTCGATACCGGAGGAACTTTTACTGATTGCCTGGCTCATTCCGATGGTCGGGGGTTTTCCCGCACCAAAGTGTTATCCCGAGGAGTCCTTTCTGCTCAAGTGGATGCGGTTTTATCACCCCAAAAACTAAGGCTTGAAAGCGGAACCGATTGGCCCAAAAAATTTGTCAATGGAAAGAAGGTATCCTTTCAAGGAAATCAAGATTTAGAGCTGACAATTTTAGAATGGTACCCAGAGGAATCAATTCTGGTTTTTGAAAATACTCTACCCAGTGAAGTGGGGCCGGAAACCGCAATCGAAGTAAAAATGTTGTGGGAAGCACCTATTCTGGCGATGCAACTCCTATTGGCTCGTCATGGATTGGAACTCCATGAAATTTCTGTCCGGATGCGGTTGGCAACCACACGCTGCACCAATGCCCTGCTTGAAAGTTCCGGAGAAAATCCGGTTCTCTTCCTGACCGCCGGTTTTCCTGACCTCCTCGAAATAGGGGATCAGCGAAGAAATCAACTCTTTGATCTTATTCCCGAGAAGCGAAAAACCTTATCTGAGGTGGTGGTCGAGGTTAAGGAAAGAATCGATCGAGATGGAGAAGTTTTAACCGTTCCGGATTTCGAGGAGGTCAGGAGAAAAGCGGAAAAGCTTTTCGCTTCAGGATATCGATGTGCTGCGGTCTCCTTTCTTCATTCATACCTTAACCCAAATCATGAAATTCAAGTAGCGGAGGTGCTGCGGGAAATCGGATTTGAACATGTTATCGAGTCATCGAAGGTATCCCCTCTGATCAAATGGCGGTCGCGCTGCGAAAGTGCGGTAGTGGAATCTTATTTATGCCGGATTTTAGAGGATTATTTAGACCGTGTGGAAAGCGAACTCGGAGAAGACGGGGAACTTTTGGTGAATTCGAGTTCTGGTGGATTGATCAACCGTTCCCAATACCGAGCCGTGGATAGTTTATTAAGTGGACCCGCTGCAGGAGTAGTGGGAGCATCCATCATTGCAAAAAGTTGCGGATTTTTAAACTCCATAAATCTCGATATGGGAGGAACCAGTACCGATGTTTCCAGATGTTCAGGTGGTTATTCCTACCAACCCTTCCATCAAGTTGGACTTGCTGAAGTTTGTAACCTTGCCCTCAAGATCGAGACGGTCGCAGCAGGGGGAGGATCCATTTGTTGGGTTGAAGATGGACTTTTACGAGTAGGGCCCAAAAGCTCGGGGTCTTACCCTGGTCCTGCTTGTTATGGATTGGGTGGTCCTCTGTGCTTAACTGATATAAACCTTCTGCTTGGGCGATTGGATCGTACCCGTTTCTCGACTCCAATTGTTCCTGAAGATGCGGAAAATAGATTGATGGAAATGATCGATTCCACCGGTAAATCCACCGATGATCTATTGCAGGGTTTTTTGGCAATTGCCGATGAATCCATGGCCAACGCGATCCGTAAAATTTCAATTCAAGAAGGGTATGACCCATCCGATCATGCTCTTCTTGCATTCGGTGGGGCAGGAGGGCAGCATGCCTGCGGAGTCGCGGCAAGACTCGGGATGAAAACCATTCTATCTCCTTCGGATGCTGGATTACTGAGTGCCTTTGGTCTTTCCCGCTCCAGGGTGGAGAGAATTATTACACGGTCTTTTTTGGGCCCTATTGACTCCGGCCGTATTGAATCTTTGGAGCGTGAAATGATAAAGCAAGGTATGGCTCTCGTTGCCCAGTCTGGATCGGATGGACGGGTTCTGGATAAAATTGCCCTGGTCCGATTCAAAGGGCAGGAAGCAAGCCTTGAGATTCATTATCAGAAATCAAGTGATTTGAATCCATTATTTAGGGCAAGATTTTTGAAGATTTTCGGTTATTATCCCGAGGGTAAGGAGTTGGAAGTTGATTCTCTGAGAGTGCAAATTGGAGGTCCCCCCCCGGAAGAAATAGATGAGTCTTTTCCGAAATTGAATGAGCCCATAAATCACCAAGCCAAGTCCGTGATTGAGCGCTCATCACTAGGTCCAGGTAGCTTGATTACAGGCCCTTGCCTTATGGTTGATGATTTTGGTACACTTTGGATTGATCAGGGCTGGACTGGGCAGATGGGAGACCGAGGAACTCTATGCTTGAAATCAGATCCAGAGATGGGAGTCAGTAGGATTTCTGAATCGGTTAAGCGGGAATTATTTTCGAGTAGATTTCTTTGTTTAGCAGATGAAATGGGGAAGCAACTTGAACGTACAGCGATGTCGGTAAATGTTCGAGAAAGGCTAGATTTCTCCTGTGCCTTACTGGATTCTAGAGGCTTCTTAGTGGCTAATGCGCCACACATTCCGGTACACCTTGGGGCCATGGGCCTATTTACCCGACACTTAATAGAGGCATTCCCCAAGCTCTCAGAGGGCGACATTTTGATTTCAAACCATCCTGCATTTGGTGGTTCTCATTTGCCCGATATATCATTACTTGCACCCGTATTTATGGAGAGTGACGAACCTCTTTGCTTTCTTGCCAATCGAGCCCATCATGCAGAAATTGGAGGCATAGCCCCAGGTTCGATGCCAGGAGCTGTAGCAGGTTTGTCCGAGGAGGGCGTCATTCTCTATCCTCAATATTTATTCAAGTCTGGTCAGTCTCGAATGAAGAAAGTGGAAGAAGTTTTAAGGAACGCAGAATTTCCTTCAAGACAAGTGGAGGAAAATATTT
>Ga0213863_10001715_pt1 | contig 15796 bp, 8 predicted proteins | sample PICome_8_FD_160128 | JGI IMG/M metagenome (GOLD analysis project Ga0213863, IMG submission 160128) | Coastal seawater microbial communities near Pivers Island, North Carolina, United States - PICO497 | ecosystem: Environmental > Aquatic > Marine > Coastal | place: USA: North Carolina | collected... | reverse complement strand
ATCGCGTCAGCGCAATACTCTGCAACGCTTTCTGCGCGATGACGGAGACGGCGACGCGGCCGATGGGCACGTCGTTCCTGTCGAGAACCTCCACGCGGCGATCCACGTAATCGCCGTGCTTGTAGATGTCCGTGAGCTTCAGCTCGAAAAACCCGACATCCTCGAAATCGATGCCGTTGTCGTCCGACACGAGGCAGAACGGGATCGTCGCGTCCTCGGGGTTGCCGCCGTCGAGCAGCGCCGCGAGTGCGGCTCTCAACCCGGAATCCTTCACCGGGAACGCCTTGGTGTACCCGAAATCCACAAACTGGCTCTCTTTCTTCACCCGCATGGTCTGCTGCTCGTCATCCCGGTGGAACTTGGGCATGAACTCGAAGAGCATGAACATCTGCCGCACTTTGTGGTCGTGGTACAGCGTCTTGCCCAGCTCGAACTGGCCGATGGAAACCACGATGCTGTCGGCGCTCCCCGCGGCGGAACCCGCCGAGGTCGACGCCTCCGTCGAGTCTCTCGGCTTGAGCGAAACGCTCGTCGGCGGCTGCGGCGCCGCGCTCGAGCCGAGAACGGTGTCCTCCTCGAGCTCCCGGCTCACGCGCGAGGGGTCAGAACGCATCTCGGAAACGCGCGCCGCGCCGCTCGCGGGCAGAGGCGCGCGCGCGGACATCGCAGTCGGCGCGTTCGGGTCTTTCCACGCGATGCTGACGAACACGGTTCCTCGTCGTTCGCGCGATTGCGAGAAGAGAGGGAACGAGCCCGTCACGGGCATGCCCTTGGAAAGAGGCTCGAGGTCCACTCGCGCGATGCCGATCACGCCGGCGCCCTCCAAGTCCGTGTCCGCGTCGTCGAAGGCGATGATCTCCACTGCCGACTTGACCATCTTCGCCTCGACATCCTTCGTACGCTTCAGCGGCATGTCGTGCACGTCGTCGAAGTCCGGGTTGGCGCCGCGACCGTATACGGTGTCGTGGCTAGGGAGCCCCGGGAACTGGTAGCTGCAGTACGGCACCATGGACGACGCGGGGCCGACGCGGGGTACAAGGTCCCGGCAGCAGGAGAGCTCGATGCTGATCATGTTCGGGAACGGGGTCTCCGCCGCGGCGGTATACGCGGCGACGTACGCGTCCTTCGACGGTTTGACCCGCACCGGGGGCTTGTTGCGGCGATACTCGCGCACGTCCGCGACGATGCTTTTCCGCATGTACGCGGCGTAGCGCAGACGCGCGATCACCTCACCGCTGCGGCCGATGACGTCGCAGAAGTGCTCCGCTGGGGCTTCAGCCGTGCGACCAGCCAGAGTGTCGTCGAGCACCCACGACAAGTTGATATTCGCGACGCCGATGGTCGAGAAGTCCATGCCGAGGGACTTGTTCAGCTCCACGGGCAGTCGCTTGGCGTCCAGGTACTCGAGGAAGAAATCATCAGCCTTGACGATGTACTGCAAAGTGTGATCGGTGCTCACCGATAGACCCTGATGCACCGGCGTGGTCTGCGTCTCGTGCTCGAAGAAATCCACAGTCATGAACGTCTCCGGGTTCTTCTCACCGATTTTGTCGGCGTCCAAGTCGATGCTCATCAGGCGGAGCTCGAAAATGTTCTCGCCGGGCGACAGATCCGCCAAATCATCCACAGGAGCCTTAGGGGCCACGTCTTGCGTCATACCATCTCGGCTCGAGCGCACAGCCTGCGACTCTGGTTTCTCCGTTGCCTCGACGTACTCGCGCCCTCGGACCTGCGCCTCGAGGGCGTGAATCTTCTTCTGTCGGCGATCCAGCTCGTTTTCGTGCGCCTTCACCTTCTTGAACAAGCTCTCGTTCATCTTGTCGGCCCGCGTTTTCTCCTCAACAAGCGCGGCGCGCAGGTCATCAACCTGCTGCTCCTCGAGTTTAAGGAGCCTATGAGCCTTGCGCAGCTCCTCGACCTGATCGCCGAAGGTCTCGCGAAGACCGCGAAGCTCGGCGCGGAGGGACCCTTCATCAATCCCGTCGTCGACGACGGCCACCTGCGCGTTGTTCATCTCGCGGGTTTCCAGCGCAGCTCGGCTCATGTCCATGAGCACACTGATCTTCTCGTTCGCCGCCTCGAGCTCAACCTCCATGCGGGAGCATTCAATGCGCAGACGGTCCCGCTCTTCGCGCGTGGCGGCGGCTTCCTCTACACCCCGGGTACCGATGGTCTGGATGGTCCGCCTGAGCTCAACCTCGCGGAGCTCGGCATCGGCGCGTTCGCGCTGCGCCTCCGCCATGAGCGTCCGCAGCTTCCGCGTCTCCGATTGCGACTCCGACGGAGCGTTCATCGCCGTCGCAAGGAGCTGGTGGTTCTCCTTCTCCAGGGCCGCACGCTCGCGTCGTGACTGTTCGAGCGCGGGCTCGAACTCGTGGGCCGCGTCGAGTTCCATCGCCAGACGCTTCTCCTCCGCGGCGAGCTTCAGATTCTCCCTGCGCTCTTCGTTCAGACGCTTGTGGGTGTCGTCGAGCTGTTGCAACACACGAGTGTGGTTCGCCTTCATCGTGCCGAGCGCAGACTGAGCCTCGTGGTAACGCTTCTGGAGCACCCCCGCGCGCTCCCAGGCTGACTTGATCTCCGCTTGGAGCTCGCTCGCAGAGTAGGGGGCGACGTAGCCCTCAGTGCCGGGCGCAGGTAACGCCGTCTGCTGCTCTTTCTTCAGCTTTCTCTCAAGCTCGGCGCTCCGCGCCGTGGCCTCGCTGAGCTGCTTTCTGAGCGAGGCGACTTCGCCCGCCTGCGCGACGGGTTGCCTGGACCGCTTCTGGAGCGACGCCGAATCCGCGGCGGATTTGACGGGCACGATCGCCGAACTGGGTTCGGGTTCGGGGTCGGGTGGGGAAGCCTTAATCGCTTCAGCAGCCTTGGCCGCAGGCGTGACACGACTGGCCGCCTTCTTCGCAGGCTTCGCAGCTACCGGTGCTGCGATCGTCGGCTTGACCACGCGCAGCGTCTTAAACAGCTCCGCCATCGAAATGTGTCCGTCGCCGTTCAGATCGAGCTTGGCGACGAGCGCGAGCAGGAATCGCTTCTCCTTCAGCGTGACGTCGGGGACGAGCTCCTCAAACAAGGAGAGCAGCTCGCGGTTCTCGAGAACACCGCTGTTATTCTTGTCGAATCGATGGAACACCGCAGACACGGTGGACTTCGCAGCGTCGATTCGATCTTTGAGTCGCTTGATGACTTCGAGCACCTCGGCGGATTCGCGATCGGCGACTTGCGCGCCGATGTTGATGCAGTTCTTCATCGACTCCACCAACTCCATGTACGTCACCTTACCGTCGTTGTTCGTGTCGCACATGGCACAGAAATACCGTTGCTGCGCTGCGGTCACGCCAGGCATCACAGCTTCCAGGAACTTACCGAGCTCATCTGAGTCAAGGTGCTCGTTCTGGTCACTGTCAAACCTGTCGAAAGCCTCCTTCAAGTGAATCTGTTCGCGCTTCAGGTACGAATCCAGAGCGTTGAAAAGATCTTCGTGCGTCACGAGGTGAACACGGCCATCAACGAGTCGCCCGACAGGTTCAGGCCAGTCCGCATCGGAAATGGGCTTATCGTACACCTTCATCATGGAACGGTCCAGCAGGTACGTCTGGCCCTCGTGCGCGAGGTCTTCCAGGACCCATTCGTCGCCGTCTGTCGAAACCGGGGCAGCGGGCGCGGCGGGCGGCACTTTACCGCCCGCGGCGTGCAGTGCCTTCCGGAACTCGTCGCACTCCTCAGCGAGCGCGGCGGCTCTAGAGCGTTCCTGTCGCAGCATGTCCTTCAGCCGTTCTTCCATGGTTGAAGACTGCCCCGGAAAGACAGAAGCCGCGCTGCGCTGCCCAGGCTTCATCATACGCGCGGCCTTGAGAGCCTCGTCGAGTTTCACCTTGTACTCTTTGCACATGTTCTTGAAGTGCGCGCCTCGCTCGTTCTCTTTCTGCAGCTTGCGGGTCAGCTCTCGAGTCTCATCTTCGAGCTCCGAGACCCGCTGCTCAGCGGCGAAGAGTCGTGACGAGTTGGAGTCGCCCTTGGTGGGTCGTGCCATTCCCGGAGCCAGGGACGCGCGTTTCGCTGCTTCCTCCGCGCGCGCCAGGCGGGCGAGCGATTGCTTCAACTTTCTGTCTCGCTCCACCGCCTCCATCTTCAGCGTTCGGTTCTCCATCTGGAGCGTGAGCAACCGCTCCTCATCGACGCCGCCGCTGGGTTTAGCCTGAGCGTAGGTCAGAAAGGACGTTTAAAAGATATAAAAGCCGTCAGCATCGTGTGGGGATCGCCAGATAGGAGTGTTGGGGAAGGGTCAGCGGACAAATTTCGGGTCGGCAGTGCCCACACGCACCTTGCGCGTGGCATCTCGTTTGGACGTCCTCAAGGCATGGGTGGAGGTCACCGAAACGGAGTCCGCCTCTTCGTACATGGCGACTCGTCGCACCACTACGGTCGATACGCCAACCGTGTGACGCGTCGCCGTCTGCGACCTCGGCAGTGGTCGTCGCCCGTCACGGAACGTGCTTTAGAAAACGGCATCGTGGTCAAGAAAAAGCAACGGTCGGTTCGAAACTAAGCCTCGAACGGACGACGGAATCCTGAATTTTGGAAACGCTCGTTTTCAGGAGACGGACCGTTTCGTTTGGATTTCGCCCTCCTCGGCGCCCTCGAAAGGGACACTCTCGACGACACGCGCATACTGACGCGTCCGCGCCTTACCCGTATTCTTGCCCTCGTGCGTCGCATCTCCCCGTTCCCGACTCAACTCATGACCGTTCTTTCTTTCGCCGATTCCGGCCGCGGAATCTCCAACTTCACTCTCGACACTGTCGCCAACAAGGCGATCGAGCTTGGATTCGAGAAGGAAGGGGCGCTCAACAAGAAACCCGCACAACGTGCGGACCTCCAGCGTTTCTTCAACACCTATGGTGTCAAAGCCTTCTCGCGGTTCAAGGATAAGTTCGAGAAAGAGAAATTGCTCCCTCCCGAGGAATACCTCGCCCAGAAAGAGGCTGCTGAGCGCGCGGCGAAAGAAAGCGAGTTTGCTCCCGTCACCGAGGAAGAGTACATCGAGGCCACGCAAACGGCTGACGCTATGGAGAAGAAGTGGAGGCTTTTCAAGAAGTGCGTCGCGCGTATCCCTTCTGTCTTCACTTTAAACGTCGCAGAACCGTTCGCTGACATTATACTATTCCTATTATCCTATGTCACTACAACACTAGACCGGGCGGCATCGGCGTCAAATCCGACCTCTACTACGATGTGCAAGGCGCTCGCAGCCAAGTTGACTCCGGCGACATCATGACCGAGTGTCCGCAGTGGAATGATATCGGCGCTGTTGACTATGTCGGCAAAGCGACCTGGATGGGCCACCACAAGCTGAAAGGCAAAACCAAAGAGCAGGCTCGAGCGATCTTCTGTAAGCTGCTGAACGACGCGCTAGCTGACAAGGCGGCCCACTTCTATCCTTAGAAGCTCACGCCTTTCGAGACAGCGTGCGTTGCTTCGTCGCAACTTTAACGAGTGTCTCCTCAACCTTGAGTCCTTTCCTGCGTCGAGTAGCGTCGACGAGCTGGCGAGCCATGTTCGGTCCCGCGTCGCCGTCTTCTCCGAACTCTTCTCGCTCTTCTTCGGTTTTTGGCGTGAAGAAGGGGTCGATGTCCAGTCGCTCCCAGTGGCTCAGCATCAGCTGCGCGTTTGACGCGCCTGAACTGCTGTGTCGCAACTCGTCCGCGAAACCAAACGAGGCAGCCACGGGAAGGTAGCTGTGAATGATGAACACGCCAGTACCCTCGCGGATGGATTCTGAGAGAATTTTCGCACGACGTCTTCCGAGCACGGAATATGTCCCGCCAAGCGCCTCAGAAGTGGTGTTGATCACTGCGAGGTACATGGCCTCGACGAGTCTCGGTCCCGCCTTCAACACGCTGCGGCGAATAGCTTCCCTCGTAGCGCTTGTGACTTGACCAGAGAATGGACCGTACTGCTCCTCTCCAAACCCTCCATCGCCTTCTTCATCACCATGGCGAGGCTTTGGAATAACCTCTAAACGAACGTTGACTCCAAACAACGGTTCATCGCAGAGCGGCCCTCGTAAAGTTGCCATCTGAAATCCCGTGAGTGCGTTTCCCTCCACCGTACTCATCACCGTCGGGTCGGACATGTCGATGAGACTCGTCGACGATGCGCCGCCGGGAGCAGCGTACTGGTGCGGCGTAGGCGTGATTCCAAAAGCCTCGCCGACCAGAGGCTTGCCCAAAGACCTAAGGGGCATGCCCGTTTCACCATCTACCGTCTCTCCGACCGTTAGCAGGTTCGGACCGACTTGTTTCGGTCCAAGTGCCCAAGCCTCGGACAGAATCGCCTGAACGTCGCCCTCCGTTCCGTCCCCCTCAACCGCGAGCGCGTCTCGCGAAGTTTTGAGCTTACTCAGAATCTCCGGCGCGAGCGCGTCCGCATCGTCGAGTTGCTCGTTGTGCGAGGAGAGCAGCACTTTTTTAAGGCTCTCCATGGAGTCTTCGAAGACACGAGGAAAGTACGGAGGCAAAGGACTCGCGGTGGCGCGTATAGTCAGAAGACCATTAGACGTCGTAGCCTCCGCGACGCCGGTGGAAGAGACTGATTCTCTGAAAGACACCAGGGGAGGCGAAACTTTCAAGTCCACCTTCGCAAAGCGTTCGCGAAGGTCAGCGATGCACCGTTCAAGGTGTACCTCACCAGCCGCTGCGATGACATGCTCACCCGTCTCCATGAGTCCAACCTCTACGAACGCGTCGGAACGGTTCAGCAGACGAAGTCCTTCGACCAAAGCCGGCATGTCTGAAACGTTCTCTGGTTCAACCGCGACCTTGACGATCGCCGCAACCTGGAACATCATGTTGCCAAACGGCGGACACATCTTGGTGCTCGACAGTGTAGCGCTCTTCAAGATGTATCTTTCCAAACCACCGATCGCGAGAACATTACCGGCAGGTACCTCCTTGACTCGGAACATTCCCTGACCCATCATGAGGTAAAGATCTTCGATGACGATCTCCTCGCACGCGTCTTCGCCGGGATCGCTCGGATCGTACGCGCCGTTTATGACGTACAGCTTGTCCCCTTCTCGCAGCACGCCAGAATATACGCGGCCGAAACCTAAGAAGACACTATCACCGGCCGCGCCCGACATCCCATTGACGGCAGAAACGGGAACCGCAAGCATCTTGCTCACGAAAACAGCAGTTGAAGCGCCTTCCGAAGTGCTGCAAGTAGCGACAGCCTTGCGAGACTGGGTGAGTTCGCGTGCGTCCGCGGGGTCAAGCTCCGCCTTCAGCGTCGGCGCAGGCATGAGCCGGAACGATCTGTGCGGTGCCGATTTGATGGGACTGGGTAGACAGGTTGCCACCATCTCCAGGACAGTCGGTGACAGCGGAAGCCAAGCCTTCAAGATGCAGTTCAACGCGTACTTTCGATCGCTGCTCTTGATGTCTTTTTCGGGGACGTCGACTTTCAGCGACGCCGCCATGGTGGCCAAGTCCTTTCCTTCGGGCGGGTAACCGTGCTTTTCCGCCTCTGCGGCATGATACATCTTCCAGATGGGATCAAGCACGAGTTGGACAAAAAGAGGTTTGAGTTTGCCACCCGCCGTCTTCTTCCCCACGATTTTCTTCGATTTCGGGTGATAGAACCAGTCCCCCCAAAGACCCCTTTGAAGCGTCTTTGAGCTGCACCCAAGCTTAGAGGCGTACATTTCCGCGAACAAGTCGACGCGAAACGCCCATCCATCCGCTGCGCAAGCGAACGCCACGTTGCCCCGATCTACCGAGAAAGCATCATCGGAGTGATCCGCGTCCGTCACAATATCCTCCAACTCAGCATCCTCGGGCAATGTCTCCTCACCCTCGGCGGCATTGTCGCCGCCGAACGCGTCCGCCGTCGCCAAGAGCGTGTCCGCCTGCGAGATGAACTTTTCGGACACAAACGCGCTCATCACGCCGTTGATTTCGTGCAACAGGTTGCGCATGCGTTCGTACGCCTCCAGTGGCGTATATCCCATCTCTATGATAAGCCGATCCAGCTTGTTGAACACTAAGCAGGTTTGAAGTCGCTCTTCCCACGCCTGGCGGAGCACCGCGTGCGTCTGCACGCAAATGCCCTCGACGACGTCGACAACCACCAAACCGCCGTCGCTCAATCTCGCGGCGGTGGACACCTCGCTACAGAAGTCGACGTGTCCTGGGGAGTCGATGAGGTTGATGAGCAGGGGTTCAGGCTCACCCGCACCAGGCGCCACCTTCGGGGTGTACAGAAGAGAGATTGCCGCGCTTTTCATGGTGATACCACGCCTCTGCTCGTCGTCGAGGAAGTCCATGAAACGAAGCTTACCCGCGAGTTTCTGGCTGATGAACCCGTTGTGCGCGATGAGGCCGTCTGATAAGGTAGTCTTGCCATGGTCTACGTGCGCGAGGACACATATGTTTCGAATGTTCTCCCGCTTACTTTGCAGAGCAGACAACCGCTCCACCGCACGCTCCATCGCGTGCGCGTGGTCCCGTCCCGGAGCGTCCGCCGCCTCTAGTTGTGAGGGAGGTTTCTGTGTCCGCCCGAGAAAATGCCGCTTCATGCAGTGGCGCTGATAGCTGAGGCTGACTTGGCAGTCGAGGAAAACGTCGACACCTTATCTTTGCCTTACGGCCACCGCCATCACTCTCCTGTGCACCCACGAGACGCACGGTTGGTTACGAGCTCTCGGAAAGGTCTACTCGTCACACCGTCACCAAGGCCTCTTTCCAAGGCTTCCCCGTATTCGCAATGTCGGTGCTTTGTGCGCCCTCCCTCCGATTGCAACCCTGTTCCATCAGGGCGACCCGCGGGTCGAAGCGCGGTGGTCGCGCTCCTCGCTGTGTCGCCAACGATGGTCGACCCGAGAAGCCCGCCTCAGCGGAAAAAGCGCCTCGTGGACGCCGCGAGTTGATGCTGAACAGCAGCAGCCTGCTCGTCCTCGGCGGTCTCCTCGACAACGCGCTCGGCGGCGTGGTGGACAACTCTCGTCCCAGCGGTCTCGGCCTCGCCAAGTACAGCGACGACATTACTCTCACGCTGTGCCCTAACAAGCCGAACTGCGTTTCCACCACGGATGATCTCAACGACGATTCGCACTACATTCCTCCCTGGACGTACAACCCTGATGAGGGACGCGGCATCCGAAACCCCGCGACGCAAGCCCAGGCGATGGATGAGCTTGTTGACGTGGTCACCAACACCGATTGTGACGGGTTCGAGACGACCATTGTGACGAGGCTGGACGATTACTTGTACGTCGAGTACAAGGATCCCAGGTTTGGGTTCGTGGACGATGTTGAGTTCTTCTTCGCGCCTGGGGACAGGAGTCGCGTGGAATACCGAACCGCGGGACGCGTGGATAAGGCGCCGAGTGCGGGCGAGACGCAGCGGAAACGCATCAAAGCGCTCCGCATCGCGCTGCAAAAGAAGGGGTGGAAGAGCGTCGGTTTCTAAAGTCTCATGCTAGTGGCAATGTATTACGTAGGTCATTTTAAGTCATCGCGTCTAATCTCCACGAGGCCGTACAGCTGTTTCGCGACCGTCTTGGGAACCCCGCTGATCGGGTTGCCTGTGACGTCCAACACCTTAAGGCTCTTCAGGTTCACTACAGACTCGGGAATCTCTTCAAGCGCGTTTCCGCTCAAGTCTAAAACTTGCAAGTGAGGCAGCTCGAATACGATGGCAGGCAGCTGCGTCAGCTTGTTGTCCGCGAGACACAGCGACCGTAGCTCCTGCCCGTTCTTCTCCAGTACTCTACTCAATCTGCACACGCACGCCTCGCCCACCTTCTCACACAACATGTTCACGCACTGCAAGTCTGAGCTGTTTCGCAGGTCGAGTGCTTTCATCGAAGGCGACCGGTTCGCCTCGAGCAGCGTGCGCACCACCTGGTACAGTCGGTTCGCCATCAGTCTTGAAATGCCTGCTGCAATCGAGACCTCCACCGGGAACTCAGGGCTCAAGCGCTCATGCGTGCTGTGCTTAAACGATCGAAACGAAGGTTCGATGCGGTGCCGAGGCGTGTGTCACCGGGAGACTGGCGCCACGTGGAAGATGGAAATGGGCCGGCTGTTTAGGTCTGTCCTATACACGAGCCGAACAATTTCGAGAATCGGCACCCGGCGAAACGCGGGACCAGAAAAAATCAAAAAAAAACCGGCAGTCTTCGAAAACGAGGTAACAAGAAAATGGCGCGCCCGGCGGGTGCGGGCGGCGGGGTCGCCCGCTTGCGCACTGGGTACCGATATAACGCGTTGTTCGTCTTCGCGTTACTCTCGTGCCTGCTATGCGAGGCATCCTCTTTGCTGACGGGATACAGGCGCGTGCACGCGTGGGGTTTCAATCGTTTCGGCCAGCTTGGCATCGACCACGAGCCCAACCAGTCGAGGCAAGCGAAGCCGGACCAGTGTGAGCCTCAGTTCGTGCCTACACTCGGGCACGAGGTGCTTGGTCAAACTGGAACAAACATTCAGCGGATCGTCTCTGGACAGAACCACGCCATCGCCATCACCGAGGAAGGGGACCTGTACGTGTGGGGAAATAACGACATGGGGCAACTGGGCCTCGGAAAACTCGGCACTGAAGACACCGAAATACGTTTCAAGCCTACGTTGCTTGAGCTCTTCAACCCTAACGGCCTGAAGCTCAAAGTCGTGGACGTCGCGATGGGCTTGGAACACACGCTCGCGCTCGTCAACGGTGGTCGAGTGTATGCGTGGGGGAGCAACTTGTACGGACAGCTCGGCTTAAACGAGGATCCGGAGACGACGCCTTTTTCGAGTGTCCCCCAGGCCCTTGACGTCGGTGGTGAGTTGGTGAAGAACGTCTCGGCAGCAGCCGGTCATAGCGCTGCGCTTACTTTCACTGGTGGCCTTTTCATGTGGGGTGCGAACCAAGAAGGTCAGCTCGGGCTGGGAGGATGCACGGAACCAGATGGAAGGGGCTCTGACCCGTGTCTGAACTCTGTCCAAAAGCCGACGAAGATTCTTCGAACCGCGGACGGAAGTTTTATGCCCCAGATTAAGCTCGTGGCGTGTGGGGGTCACGTGGCTGGAGGGACAGACAAAGCTCTAGAAGGAGGCCACACCATCGCTGTCTCGCAAAGTAACGAAGTGTGGGGTTGGGGTGACAACTTTCACGGGCAAGTCGGTAAGCCGCAACAGTACATGAAGATCGCAAATCATACTGAGGTTTTCACGCCGAACAAGTATGACGAGGTTACTGGGAGGTATTACAACCGCGAAGTGATGCCAGTTTCAGCTGGATTCCTCATACTTGAAGAGGCTATATACCCACCACCACCAGCTGCTGTTGCATATCCACCGCCTGCAGTTGAAGGCGAAGAAGTAGCCAACGACACCGCTGCGGTGATCACCGAAGCATCGCCGCCGCCGCCACCATCACCGAGCGCTGCCTCTATGGCCCTCGAAGTGGTAGGTTTGAAAGCAGGCTCGCATCACTCTATAGCTTTAGTTCGAACTGGCGAAATGTTCGCTTGGGGCGACAATTTCCACGGTCAACTGGGACTTGGATACATATCATCGCAACGCGAACCGGACCGCTTCGAGAAAACGCAGGAATACAGAGCCCCAGAAATGATCGATCGACCAACGCGACTCAAACATTTCGATTTTTATATGGCCAAATTGTCAACTATCCTTCAGGGAAACGAGACAATAATCATAGAAACTGCGGAGCGCGTGACTGGAAGAATTCAATCAGAGGTGGACGCGCGCATAACGCAGATCGATGCCGGAAATTTCCAGACTATTGCGCTTTCAAGCAAAGGAAATGTTTACATATGGGGAACGAACGCTTTAGGACAACAGGGTACATGCGATTGTGGCGCGTGTATGGCAAACTATGATGCTGCGGGCACGTGCCCAGATATCCAAGCACCACCTGCACCACCATCTCCCGAAGCGCCGGTTATCGCGGGTATAACGTACGAAGCGGCACCCTTCGTACCAAACATCGAGAAGTACGAATGGAACGATGAATGCGAGTGCAACTGCGCTGGTGCGGGGACGTGCAAATACACGCCGCAGATTGAAAATACCAACGCGATCAACGCTGGGCGGTGCGTCGGGTTCAATGAAAACACGAAGTGCGAATGTACACCACCATATCTTGAGATGACAGGAGAGATTACCGCGATGGACACGCCGATGACATTTGCTCTTGGTGCGGAAACCAATTTTACGTTCGTTACGGTCGCTGCAGGCGGCGCCATGTTTGCGATATCGGAGGCGGAGTGCCCGACAGACAACAACGGGAATGAGTGTTCAGGCAACATAGGCGCCTGTACTGCCGATACAGCTGAAGCGCTTAAGACATGTGACTGTCCTGATGGCAAGGCGGTAAGTTCATTTCATTATTTCCCTCCTTTTGAATTCTTTACTAAATACTCACGTTTGCCTTGCGTTACAGGGTATCTTTTGCGAACACACCTGCCCCGTCGGGACCGAGGATGACGTGATTCTTATCCGTGGGGCGGGACACAACAGTATCAAATTTCCGGATTCACGATACAGTGTGATTGAAGACGGCCCGATGGATGGAATGATTTGCTCAGGTCACGGTATTTGCGACGATAAAGGCGCCTGTGATTGCGACGAGTACGTTCCCGAGTCTTTCCTTCAACGCGTTTGAATTTATTTCCCCATTTTACTCGATTTTTGCTGACACGCACGCCTCTTACAGGTATTGGTACGGTGACCGATGCCAGTATATGTGCCCTTGGGATAATGAAAAGCGACATTGCAGCGATAACGGCGTTTGCGTGTATGATCCTAGCGTTCAGGAACTTCCCTACTGCAAGTGTAACGCGTACTACACGAAAAACCCCAACCAGTTCCTGGCGGATCAAGCCCTCGCGGAGTGTCAGGAACAACAAATTCAGATACAGGATAATGGCTGGTGTTCATATTATGATGCCACCGTGGGTTTCGGTGAATGTTTCGAAGCCGGCATGTGCGGCGTCTGTGAAGACAAAGAGGGCGGGGCCCCCCGTAGCCGGTCTATCGTGTTTACCCTCACTCTAATGTGCGTGTTAAGCGTTGCGTTGTGGTCGTAACTCGGCAGTCCGTAGTTTAAAGCTTAGACAGAATCAATCATTTGAAATGTATTTACTGGAAAAGAAGCTAGTAGAGATCTATCGCTAAAAAGTGTCTTGACGTCCTTGCTTTGAGTATTTATTTACCCGATTAAAAGAAGATCCAGATGAACATGAACACACAAAACAACACGAGCATCGAACCGTACTCCGCAAGCGGCCTGAGCGTTATGCGTTTGTCTCCAGTGACTTCCCGAACGTGCATAGTCGCGGCGATCATGAGTCGTGCGAGAGGGGGAAACTCCATGTCCGAGATTGGCCTGTGAAGCCAGTCGCCCTGGTAGAGTCCCTTTGCGTTTGCTTTCGACTTTTCGAGCCTAGCCCATCCGATTTTGGGCCTATGCACACCGGGCGACGTCGAATGATCCATTTCTCCCATGTTTCTGGAACCGCCTCCGATGGACGTTCGCCGCGTCGCCTCCTCGCCGAGACGGTCCAATCTGAAAACAGAAAACGCAGCGCTGCGAAGCTTAGGAACCCTTTTCCGCAGCGGGTGCGAGGGTCCGACCGCCGAAGTGTCTCGATCAAGTCGCTCGAGGAGGGCGAGAACAATCTGTGCTTGCCCCTCTTGATCTAGCGAAAACATCGAGAGTTTCGGTACCAAAACTTGCGGCGCTGCGGCGTATCCCGCGCGAATGTTTCCCATCGGCGTCGACGAGTGCCACTCAGACGAGCCATCGCCGACCAACAACTCTGGTGGATCCCAATCGAGAATTTGGGATTTTATGAAAGGTAAAAACGCATCATAAGGCGTCGGCGGAGGGGGCTCCACGTTCGGAGTGGGCGGAGCATATGGATCAACAAGAGCAAACTTGTTGTATGCTGTCTCAACGTCTTCGAGCAACTCGAGCAACTCCGGAATGGATGCGAGCACACGCAGCACGCTGAGCAGCGCGTTCGCGGTACCTTCAGCATCAACGGGAACTCGCTTGCAGCAAAGCTCAAGAAAGTGTCGCATGAGCTCACAGTAGAAAGGCAAGTTATGCAAAACGTGTGCCTTGTCTATTTGCTGCCTCGGACGGCCTCTTCGGCCGCCCCTAGAGCCAGACGCGCCTGAAAGAGGAGACGAGTCGTCCGCGAAAGCGGGTGAAGACGGCTTCCTCTCCGTCGCCACCGCTGTCACAGCCTCGAGGCCTCGAGAGAGCGTCGATGTGGGTGATCCCGACGACCGCAAAACACGAAACGGCTTAGGAAACTCAAGGGTCCAAGGCGTCAGATATGTCACCCATAAAGTCAGCAGCGGCGAGAGGCTAGCCGTGCTTTCGGTCGGCCACTGTGTAAAAGCCTCGCACAAAAAGCGGTACAGCGGCTTCTGGAGCATCTCTTTGGCACGCTCCACCTCCTCGACCGAGTCGCGCTCTCTATCAGCAGGCGAAGGAGTACGACGCGCCGATCCTCGCGCGAAAGGCGTGCTACTACCCCCCGATGCAGGGGGTGAACGCGGTGACAATCGCTCGCCATCCGCAGTCACACTTCCCGTCGTTTTCTTTTTCGCGCCATTGTCTTCCGATGTCTCGGCAAATAAGTATGTCGTCAACAGAGAGACAGCGTTGACGAGGTCATCGTTAGGTGGATTGTAATACGAATACTGCTGTTGCAGTCCCATAGAATCCCCATATCTCGAGCCGATAGCGAAACCACGAGAGCGGCCATCCGCGCTGATGCCGTACGGTGATCGCGAAGGATCTTCAGAGCGCAGAGGCTCTTCAACTCCTGGAAGCCAAAATTCGATCATTATGCTCACCAGCATCTCGCCCTGGGTGACATTCCCGGAGCGGTAAAAGGGCTCGGACGGCCTAGACCACCCTCCCGTGCCACGTACCCCCACCTCCCGCGAATTTCCACGTCCGATACTCGCAGGACCGCGGGGAAGGAAGTATTCGAGATGTGACAGGAGGAGTTCGCGATACGGATGTATTTTTTGGCTTCGGCCGAGCAAACCGTCCATCCACTGGGGTCGACCGGAGCCCGAACCGTACGGCGATCCTTGCCTGCCATGCCTCCTCCTGTCGTTCGTCAGGGAAACCGAGCCGCGCGCTTCTGAGCACGCGTAGTACGCTGACCAGAACAGGAAGTAGTGGTACAGTCCAAGGTGAACGTGAAAACGACCTTGCGTGTCCCGCTGCACGCAGTTACGGTAGGGCAGACGCTGGTTCAGCTCTGCAGGATCAGTTTGAAGGCGACGTTGCGTGCGCACGGGCAGACGTTCGAGCGGAAATGCGAACTGCATCAGGCCGTCGGCGTCTGCGGCGAGGACTGCTTTCATCAGCGGTCCGGTGGGGGAGAGGAAATCTATCAGCATCCAAGCCTCTCGCTCCGAGTTCCTGTCCTGTCGCCCCGCGGAGACGGACTGAAGCCAACCATTGGCGCCGTCGTCGAAGTTGAAGATCGACCACAGCAACGGTTGATAGCACGCGCTGAAGAACCCCCGAAGGTTGTCGCGGTTGTTCTCCAGCACCCTAAGCACGCTGTTGATGCGGTGCGACAGCGACGAGTGCCGGCCGCGCAGTATGCTGTTTAGCTCCTCGAACGTCGTCGGTTGCTTGTTCGCCCCGCCGGAATCGTGGCGTGGGCTCCCGCCGACGCCACCCACGGAGCTGCTCGCGCCCACGCCCGCTCGACGGGGGCTTGCGCCGCTTCCTAGTGTCGCCGATCTCGGTGGGCGCG
>Ga0213863_10001710_pt1 | contig 15809 bp, 9 predicted proteins | sample PICome_8_FD_160128 | JGI IMG/M metagenome (GOLD analysis project Ga0213863, IMG submission 160128) | Coastal seawater microbial communities near Pivers Island, North Carolina, United States - PICO497 | ecosystem: Environmental > Aquatic > Marine > Coastal | place: USA: North Carolina | collected... | reverse complement strand
AAAAACAATCTTCTTTACGCATATCGACAAAAGTTTTGCTTATTCAGCAGATTCTTCTTTTTTCTCTTCGGCAGCTTCTTCAGCAACCTCTGGAGCAGCTTCTTCAGCAACTACCTCTGGAACAACTTCCTCAGCAGCTTCTTCAGTAACCTCTGAATCAGCTTCTTCAGCAACTACTTCTTCAGCAGCTTCTTCTTCAACAACCTCTGGAGCAGCTTCTTCAACAGCAGCAGCAACTCTAGCTTCATTCACAGCTTTCTCTGCTTCTAATGCTTTTTCTTTTGCTTCTGATTTTGCTCTTGCTACATTTTCTTCTTTAGAGGCAACTTTTCCAGCTTTTTCTTCTAACCAAGCTTGAAATTTCTCTTCAGCTTGTTCTTCGGTTAAAGCACCTTTTCTTACACCACCAACTAAATGATTTTTAAGCATTGCTCCTTTGTAAGATAATATAGTTTTTGCAGTATCAGTTGGTTGTGCTCCATTTTGCAACCATTTTACAGCACCATCAACATCTAAATTAACAGTTGCTGGATTGGTATTAGGATTGTAAGTCCCTAATTTCTCTAAAAAGCGTCCATCTCTTTTTGCTCTTGCATCTGCTGCAACAATCCAATAAAATGGTTTTCCTTTTTTTCCGTGTCTTTGTAATCTAATTTTTACTGACATTTTTTTAATTTTTTAAGGTTCTCGACCTTGGTTATTAATAATCCTACCATCTCGTGATAAGTGGGCGCAAATGTACGAAGTTTTTTGAAATAGAGGAACTAATTATACAATATCATTTAAAGTAAACTATAAAATTAAAAAAGCCCCTTTTGGGGCTTTAATTTTACTTTGTAAATTCTTCAAAAGTTTTTAGTTTGATTTCCTCTTTAGATTTTATTTTTTTTGAAATCTTATTGAAGTCTTCTTTTGCTTTTGAATAACGATTTTCAACTATAGATAAAAATTCTAATTCAGAATTTGAGGGTTTGTCATAACTCCCAACAATTTTACTAAATAAATCTGCTAGTTTTTCTCTTAACTCGGGTTCAGCACTACCAACATAATTATCTCCAGTTGTAATGACTAAAGTTTTCTTTAGTTCATTTAATTTTGATTTTAGTTTAGTTTTTGTCTTAGGCGCTTCAATAAAAGCATCAATTTGATAAACCATGTAAGCTAATTCTTCAGTCATTTTATACATCTTAGACATGATATCATGTTTCATCTTTCTATCTGCTGAAGTTAAACCTGATCTCTCGTCATAAACAATTTCAAAGGTATGCTCGTATACATCCCTCCCTTTTGTTATAACTGCTTTATATGAACCTGCTTCTACTCTTGGTGTTGCAAAACCACCAAATGCCAGAGTTTTTCCCTTGGCAACTTTAGGTTGTTTGATGTTTCCTGACCAATTTACAATATTAATACCTTTTGATTTTCCAGGAGATAATTTAGAAACAACCTCACCTTTACTATTTTTTATTTCCATACTCATCTTTCCAAAAGTATGTCGTTTAGGTAATAAATATTTTATTTGAGGTGATCTGTTAGCATTTTCTCCCACAAATTGAGTTTCAGCTCCAAAACTCCCTGCAAAACCACTTTCATCAGATAATTTCATTGTTTTAGAACTAAAAAAATGAAGTTTAGATTTTAAAACTTCAGTAGTGATTTCACGTAATGGAGAAATGTCTTCAATGATGATAATACCTCTACCATGTGTTCCGAGAACCAAATCATTAGTTTGTTTTTGTAGATCAATAAAATGAACTGCAACAGGAGGTACATTTTTAGTGAATTTTTCCCAATTTTTACCTCCATCAGCAGTAATATAAAGTCCAAATTCGGTTCCTAAAAATAATAGATTTTCATTCTCATAGTCTTCTTGAATATTCCTAGAGGTACCAATAATGTTGTCTGTAATGATGTTAGTCCAAGTTGTTCCAAAATCTGATGTTTTGTATACATATGGCTTCATATCACCACTATTATGACCATCAAAAACAGCATATGCTATTCCTTTTCCATGAACACTTGCCTCTATATGGTAAGTCCAAGTATTACTTGGCAACCCTTCAATATTACTTACAACATTTTGCCAGTTTTTTCCACCATCTTTTGTCACTTGAACATTTCCATCATCAGTTCCAACCCATATGACATTTTCATCTAGAGGAGATTCTGCTATTGTAAATATTGTTGTGTGGTTTTCTGCTCCAGAATTGTCCATTGATAATCCTCCAGAATCTGCTTGTTGTTGTTTCTTTGAATCATTGGTGGATAAATCAGGAGAGATAATTTTCCATGTATCTCCCATATCCTCAGATTTATGAAGAAACTGACTTCCCATATAAAAACGATCTGGCTGATGAGCACTAACAGCCATTGGTGCATTCCAATTAAAACGTAAATCTTCATACCCTACTTGTTCTAGAGGCTGAATTGTTTTTACTAGTTTTTTATCAACATCATATCTCCAAACATTTTCTGCTCCTTGCATTTCTGAATAAATAATATTTTTTGTTGGATGTTTTAATACCCTAAAACCATCACCCCCTCCGATAGAATTCCAATCACCTGCATTGATTCCACCACTCGATGAGGATGGACCATACCAAGAACCATTATCTTGAAGTCCTCCGTATATGTTGTATGGCTCTGCATTATCTACACTTATGTGATAAAACTGTGATAATGGTAAGTTTTCTACAATTTCCATTGTGGTACCTCCATTCCAAGAACGATAAACACCTCCATCAGTTCCTGCATACATTCTGTCAGAATCATGAATATCAAACACAATATCATGAATATCGCTATGCATATTTCCTAAAGATTTAAATGTTTTACCACCATCTTTTGAAATTGATCCTGAAAGACCTCCCTTAACAACAATATCTGGGTTTCTTGGATCTACGGTAATTCTTGAAAAATAGAAAGGACGAACTGTAATTCCGAAATCATTATTTAATTGTTTCCAATTAGCTCCAGCATCATCACTTCTGTACAAACCTTTTCTCTTTGGATCTTCTGCCTCAATTACTGTATATAAAATAGTAGCATCTGATGGAGCTACCGCAATTGCCAATCTCCCTAATTGCCCGTCAGGAAACCCATTATGAATTTTATTCCAAGTTTTCCCAGCATCCGTAGATTTATACAATGCACTGTTATCGCCACCTGATGAAAAAGACCAAGCAGTTCTTCTAAACTCCCACATTGAAGCATAAAGAATGGAAGGATCTTTAGGGTCCATGGTCATGTCTGCAGCTCCAGTTTTTTCATCAACATATAATATTTTACTCCAAGTTTCACCACCATCAGAAGATTTAAAAACTCCTCGTTCGTCACTATCTGACCATAAGGCTCCTAAAACTGCAACATATACCTCTTTAGAATTCTTTGGATTTACAATAATATTTGCAATACGTTCTGATTTTTCAAAACCAAGTTTTTTCCAATTAGAACCTCCATCGGTTGATTTATATAATCCATCTCCGTATGAGACACTATTTCTAGTCCAAGTTTCTCCTGTTCCAACGTAAATTACGTTATCAGGATCGTTAGGATCTATAGCCACAGCTCCAATAGATTGGCTATGATCATCAAATATTGGATTAAAAGTAGTTCCTGCATCATTCGATTTCCATACACCTCCACCAGCTGTTCCAGCATATATAATTTGATTATTAGTAGGATGAACTTCCATATCATTTATTCGACCACTCATCAAAGCAGGTCCTATGTGTCGTGCTCTTAAATCTCCAAATAAATTTTTCAAATCAATAGAAGATGAGTTTTGGGCGCCACTGCTAGAAGGCAGCAAAGCCATTCCCAAAACTAAAATTATTAGTTTTTTCATGTTTGTAAGATTTTATGATTGTTGGTAAAAAAAAGAGCCTGTATAAATTTATAAAGACCCTTTTTTTTGATATAATTATTTTTTATTTTCTCCTTCTGGAATTTCTTCTGGAAATTTAAAAGCACTTGGATCTACAGTTGGATTTAATTCAATTTTATCAAAGGTAATTGGTTGACCACCGCCATCTTTAACACCTTGAGTCATAGAAAACGGGAAATACAATCCTTCAACTTCTTGATAATCGCTTAGTTTCATTTCTGATATCATCCCCTTACTAGGCCCCATTCTTATTTCAGAATGTACAACAATAGGAACAAAATTTTCAGCATCAAAAAAATAGATACTTGAATTTTCTACCTCTTTACCATCTACAGTCATCGGTTTTTTAGTCAATTTCATTTTGAAGGTTTCTGTCCCATCTATATCTTCTTTACCTAACAACTCTAATGTATATCCTTTCTCTTTAAAATTGTAAAAAGCGTCAGGAAAATCTTGTGCTTGAAGTTTCATGTTATCTGTAGATTCTTGATCACTTTTTTCGGCTTTTTGTGTCTGAAAATTGGTACTCCACAGTACCTCACCATCAAAAACTCCTTGTTTAATCTGTAAACCCTGAAAATTAATTACGGTCATTTGGTTACCATTTTTCAATTGAGTGATTTCTAGCGGAATTTCCATACCACCCTGATTTACTTTTGCAACCATCTTAATTCCTTCTAACTTTGCCCAGTTTTCTATCCCTCCTGTATTTTCATAATAATTTGCTATAATTTCTTCAGCTGTTTGGGAGTTAACAGAAATACTTGCCGTGATAGCTATTACAAATAATAAAAAATTTTTCATTTTAAAGTTTTTTAGTTTTTACAATGTTAAGACGTCTAATTTACATATTTATTACAAAAAAATACTTGGTATTATAAACTTTAATTATTTTTATGTGCTTTATGAGAATTTTAAAAAACTTTGTAATTAGAGGTAAACACAACAAATCCATTATTACAGATTTGTATTTTAATGAAACTAACAAACAAAAACCGTTGGTTATCTTCTGTCATGGATACAAAGGATATAAAGATTGGGGAGCATTTGACTTGATGTCATCCAACTTTTTAAAAGCTGGGTTGGCTTTGCTGAAATTTAATTTTTCTCACAATGGTTGTACTCCAGATCAACCCATTGATTTTCCAGATCTAGATGCCTTTGGAAACAACAACTACACAAAAGAATTAGATGATTTAGAAAGTATTATCAACTGGATTTGCACCACTAAAGAATTTAAAAATGAGATAGACACCAATAATATTTCACTAATTGGTCACTCAAGGGGTGGTGCAATAGCTATCATAAAGGCAGCAGAGGATTCAAGAATAAAAAAATTAGTTACATGGGCTGCAGTATGTGATCTTAATAGAACTATGTTTAATGAGAGCTCAGAATTAGAAAAATGGAAAGAGGATGGAGTCTTTTATGTTTTAAATGGAAGGACAAAACAAAAAATGCCCCATTATATTCAATTTTACTATAATTTTATAAAAAACAAAACACGCTTAAGTGTTGAAAATGCAGCAAAAAAAATGATGATTCCACATCTAATAATTCATGGAGACAACGATTTATCTGTCCCTTTTTTGCATGCACAAAACCTCCACAAGTGGAATCTATCTAGTAAACTCACTGTTGTTCCAGAATCTAATCATGTCTTTGGTGCATCTCAACCTTGGACAAAAACAAAGCTTCCGATAGATTTTAAGTTTGTTATAGAAAAAACAATTGTATTTATTACCAACCCATAATTGTTAATAAAACCGAATAACTCTTCAGATGTTTTTCTATCACTTTTTAGTATTTTTATTTTTCTAATTTCTAGGTAATAAATCCGCAATTATGTACTTGATTTTTGATACGGAAACCACTGGGTTACCAAAAAGCTGGAATGCTCCTATTACCGATACTGACAATTGGCCAAGATGCATACAAATAGCATGGCAGCTTCATGACAATATGGGGAATGTTATAGAGCACAATAATTTCCTAATTCAACCTAATGGATTTAACATCCCTTATGATGCGGAACAAATACACGGTATATCTACTGATTTAGCTCAAGAACAAGGAATTCCTTTAAAAGAATGCTTAGTCTTATTTAACGAAGTCTTAGAAAAAACTACATTTATTGTTGGTCAAAACGTAAATTTTGATTTAAATATTATGGGTTGTGAATTTCATCGTTTGGGAATTTCAAATAGCCTGAACAAACTTCCTGTTTTAGATACTTGTACTGAGAATACTGCACAATTATGTCAAATTCCGGGTGGTCGAGGAGGAAAGTTTAAACTACCTACCTTAACAGAATTACATAACCATTTATTTGGTGTAAATTTTGGAGAAGCTCACAATGCCACAGCGGATGTTGAAGCTACAACTAGATGTTTCTTAGAATTAATTCGTTTAAGGGAATTTTCAAAAGAAAAGTTAGATGTTGATGAAGATTATTTTAAAAACTTTTCAGAGGCTAATCCAAAACCCATTCAGGTAATAGGCTTAAAACACATTAATCTTAAGAAAGAAAGTGAAAAAATTAGAAAACGTTTAGCTTCTCTAAAAGACAACGAAACAACATCCAATACAACAGCTGGGCTATCTCAATTAGAAAATATTCAATTTGCCCACCTTCATAATCATACTCAGTTTTCAGTTTTGCAATCTACAATCCAAATTGGAAATATAGTAAAAGCTGCAGCTAAAGACAATATGTCTGCAATTGCATTAACTGACACTGGAAATATGATGGCTTCATTTCATTTTGTGAGTGCCATTTTAAAACACAACAAACAAGCATCAGCTAAAAATGAGATCTCTGAAGAAAATGGAGAAACTCCAAATGAAACAATTTTAAAGCCAATTCTTGGATGTGAATTTAATGTCTGTGAAGATCATTTAGATAAAAAAAGAAAGGACAATGGATACCAAATTGTCTTACTTGCAAAAACAAAAAAAGGATATCATAATCTTGCCAAAATGTCTTCCATTGCTTTCATCAATGGATTCTATTATGTTCCCAGGATAGATCGAAAAATTATTGAGCAATACAAAGAAGATGTTATCGTATTAACCGGTAATACTTATGGAGAAGTACCAAATAAAATATTAAATGTAGGAGAAAAACAGGCTGAAGAAGCTCTGATCTGGTGGAAACAACAATTTGGTGATGATTTGTATATCGAATTGATGCGACACAATCAAGAAGATGAGCGTATAGTAAATGAAACACTTCTAAAGTTTGCTAAAAACCATAAGATTAAAGTTGTTGCAACCAATAACATATTTTATTTAAACAAAGAAGATGCAAATGCACACGATATTTTATTGTGTGTTAAAGAAGGAGAAAAACAAGCTACTCCAAAAGGAAAAGGAAGAGGGTATAGGTATGGGCTACCTAATGACGAATATTATTTTAAGTCAAGTGATGAAATGAAAGAATTGTTTGCAGACATTCCTGAGGCAATATCTAACATTCAGGAAATTGTAGACAAGATTGAAGTTTTCTCGCTAGCAAGAGATGTTCTTTTGCCAGCATTTGATATTCCAGCTGAATTTCAATCTGAGGAAGACAAAGAGGACGGTGGAAAAAGAGGTGAAAATAACTATCTTAAACACATCACTTATATTGGTGCAAAAAAACGTTATGGAAAAATCACAGAGTCTATAAAAGAGCGACTTAATTTTGAGTTAGAAGTTATTGAAAATACGGGATATCCAGGATATTTTTTGATTGTAGAAGACTTTATCAGAGAAGCAAGAAAGATGGATGTTTCTGTGGGTCCAGGAAGGGGATCAGCTGCTGGTTCTGTTGTTGCGTATTGTCTTTGGATTACCAATATAGATCCTATTAAATATGACTTACTTTTTGAGCGTTTCTTGAATCCAGAACGTGTATCCATGCCTGATATTGATATTGATTTTGATGATGAAGGAAGAGGAAGGGTAATGGACTATGTTATTAATAAATATGGGTCTAACCAGGTTGCTCAAATAATCACCTATGGAACCATGGCTGCAAAATCCTCCATTCGTGATACAGCAAGAGTACTTGATTTACCGTTATTTGAAGCAGATAGAATTGCTAAATTAATACCAAATGTAAAGCTGAAAAATATTTTTGGAACAGATGAGAAAAGCAAAGGAAAAATTGCTGCATTACGTTCTGAAGAAAAAGACATGGTTAACGAATTAAAAGCCATGTCTGAGGGAGACGGAATAGAATCTGAAACCATTAACAAAGCTGCCATTCTAGAAGGCTCTGTAAGAAATACAGGAATTCATGCCTGTGGAGTTATCATCACTCCTTCAGACATCACCAATTTTGTTCCAGTAGCTCTAGCAAAAGATTCAGACATGTATGTTACTCAGTTTGATAATTCTGTTGTTGAAAGCGCTGGATTATTAAAAATGGATTTTTTAGGATTAAAAACTTTAACTCTTATAAAAGATACTGTAAAAATTGTAAAAGCCAGACATGGTATTCTTCTAGATCCAGAGAGTTTTCCACTAGATGATGAAAAAACATACGAATTATTTCAGCGTGGTGAAACTATTGGAATTTTTCAGTATGAATCACCAGGTATGCAAAAGCATATGCGCTCTCTTAAACCTACTGTATTTGGAGATTTAATTGCTATGAATGCGTTGTATAGACCTGGTCCAATGGAATATATTCCATCCTTTATTAATAGGAAACATGGTAAGGAAGATATTGAATATGACCTGCCAGCCATGGAAGAATATCTAGCTGAAACCTATGGAATTACCGTTTACCAAGAGCAGGTAATGTTACTCTCACAAAAACTTGCCAACTTTACAAAAGGTGAAGCCGATGTATTAAGAAAAGCAATGGGAAAGAAGCAAGCAGCTGTTCTCGCAAAAATGAAGCCTAAATTTATCAATCAAGCAGGAGAAAATGGTCATGAATCTGAGAAACTAGAGAAAATTTGGAAAGACTGGGAAGCTTTTGCATCCTATGCTTTTAATAAATCTCATTCTACTTGTTATGCATGGATAGCCTATCAAACAGCCTACCTCAAGGCTCACTACCCTGCAGAATACATGGCTTCTGTTCTGTCTAACAACATGAATGATATTAAATCTGTTTCATTCTTTATGGAAGAATGTAAATCTATGGGCTTAGAAGTTTTAGGGCCAGATATTAATGAATCCTATTTAAAATTTTCTGTAAACAAACAAGGTGCTGTTCGTTTTGGAATGGGTGCTATCAAAGGTGTTGGTAGTTCGGCTGTAAAAGCAATCATTAAAGAGCGAAAAGAAAATGGTCATTTTACATCAATTTTTGATGTAACTAAAAGAATAGATTTACGAGCTGCCAATAAAAAAGCTTTTGATGGTTTAATTTTAGCTGGGGGTTTTGATTCTTTTTCTAGCACTCACAGGGCGCAATATTTTGCTGAAGATGAAAAAGGGCAAACCTTTATAGAAAAAGCAATTAGATATGGAAGTAAATACCAAGAAAATTTAAATTCTGCTCAAGTATCTTTATTTGGAGAAGCTTCAGATATTCAATTCCCTGAGCCAGATATTCCAAGCTGCGAAGCCTGGGGAAATATGGAAGAACTTGCCAAAGAAAAAGAAGTCGTAGGGATTTATATTTCTGCTCATCCACTAGATGATTTTAAAAATGAATTAAAATTTTGTAATGCAACTGTTGGTCATTTTAAAAGTGATTTGCAAAAATATGTAGGTGCTAATTTAGTGTTTGCAGGCATCATTACAGAAGTTCAACACAAAATTTCAAAAGCTGGAAAAGGATGGGCTTCCTTCTTTATTGAAGACTATTTAGACAGTTTTGAGTTTCGAATTTTTGGAGAAGACTACCTAAAGTTTAAACATTTCTTAGTCTCAAATTCTTTCCTATTTGTAAGAACGACAATTCAAAAAGGATGGACAAACAAAGAAGGTGTTGAAGGGGATGCTAGGTTAAAATTTACAGAATTTAAATTATTGCATGATGTAATGGATGATTTATGCAAAAAAGTTACTATTAAATTACCTTTAGAGGATATTCATGAGAAATCCATACAGCGTTTCGATACCTTGTTCCAAGAACATAAAGGAAAACAATCTCTAAGGTTTGTAATTTATGATGTGCAAGAAGAAATAGAGCTGGAAGTTCCTAGCAGAAACACAAAAATAAAGATTAGCAGTGAGCTCCTTAAAACATTAGAAGATGAACATGTTAATTTCAAATTAAATTAAGCAGTAAGCCTGGTAAAAAGTGTTTCCAAACTTTGGTTTTTTGAATTTAACTCTAAAATTTTTAGTCCATTTTCTTTAGCAAAATCAAAAATTACAGGTCTCATATCTTCAGATGAATCAAAGGTTATATACCAAGTATTGTCAAAGTTATTCTTAAAAGTAACCATATTTGGTAGCTTCTGAATAAATTGTTCTTCTATCTTGTAATCAAAAGTAACCTCTATAATTTGTTCATTGCTTTTCTTTAACTCTTTGATAGATTTATCTATAAGCAATTCTCCTTTTTTTATAATAATCACTCGATCACAAACAGCCTCTACTTCTTGCATAATATGAGTAGAAAATAAAATTGTTTTTTCTTTTCCTAACTCTTTAATTAAAGTTCTTATTTCTTGGATTTGGTTTGGATCTAATCCAGTGGTTGGTTCGTCTAAAACTAATACATCTGGATTGTGAATAATAGCTGCTGCTATACCTACTCTTTGCTGGTATCCTTTTGAAAGTTGACCAATCTTCTTATGAGCCTCTGGCATTAAACCCACAGTGTTTATAACTGTAACTATGGCTTCTTTTGAAACCTTAAAAATTGACGCCTGAAATTGCAAATATTCCTTCACATACATGTCTTCATACAATGGATTCTGTTCTGGAAGATATCCTATGTTAGCCTTAGCCTCTATTGGATTCTTTAAAACATTAATCCCCGATACAAAAACAGTTCCTTTTGAGGGTAAAATAAAACCAGTTAAAATCTTCATTATGGTAGATTTTCCAGCACCATTTGGACCTAAAAAACCAATAATTTCGCCCTTTTTAGCAGAGAAACTGATTTCATTTAACGCCAATTGAATTCCGTAAGATTTTGATACAGCGTGAACTTCTATAGACATACAACAAAAGTAATTTATTTAATTTTATAACTTCTACTATTTAATAATAGTTACAAGATCTTAAAATCATTATTCAATGAGTAATTTTCTTGAAGTTTGTTTAGTTCCATTCTTAATTTTTAACACATAGAATCCTTTGGCTGTATTTTGAAATGAAATTCTCTCAGAAAATTGAAAAGATGTATTAAAAAACAGCAACTCTTTCACCAATCTTCCAGTTAAGTCATATAATTGGATTTGAATATTCTCATTTGATTCTGCATTAAACTTCAAGTTAAAGCTTCCATTTGATGGATTAGGATATAAATTAAATCCTTCAAAGATTGAATCTTCTAAAAATAGTGTTGCATCCACTACAAGGGTATAGTCTTCTACCTCAGCATCTTGACCAGTCATACATGAGGTTGGATCTGAAGCATACTTGGTAGATACTCTCATGGTTGTAATCCCTTCAATAGCATCAGATGGAATTGTTATAGATAAGGGGCTTAATGTTGTAGCTGCATCAGCTACATTTTCAGCCGTTCCTAGATCATATTCCTCATTAACATTATCAAAATCACAATCTTGATTCCAATCAATCCAAACTTTTGTGTGAACAATATAGTCTCCATCAGTATTTACCTGAACAGTTAAATCATGAATTTCATCAGGTCTTACTGTAGTACTTATATCTGTATAATCACTGTAAGCACCTGGTTTTCCTGAGGAGTTGTCTATGGTATTAAAAACTACTCTTGTTGTACTAGTAACATAGGAAGTATTTCCATCAGAAAAACACACAGAACAATTTTGAGTGGTAAAATAGCTTATCTCTGAAAAATCGCCTTCCCCACATGTATTTTTAGCTTTTACACGCCAATAATAAACTGTAGATTCTTCTAGACTAGCACCACTAAAGGAATTTGTAGATATATTTTCACTAAATAAAACGGAACTGAATTGTTGATCAGTTGCTATTTCTATATCATAGGAACTTATATTTGAAATTTCTTCCCATGAAAAAATGGGAGAAAGCCCTACTCCTGTAATATTCATCGATGGCGAAGTTAGTATTGGTATTTCCAATATATTTGAAAAAACTGAAAAATCTACGTCAGTAGTTTTGACGATAGCACCCGATGTACCTGTAATTTGAAAATTGTAAGTCCCTTCATTTAATACTCCAATATTACTAATAACTAATTCTATATCTGCTCCGTCTGTACTGGCTGTATTAGAGCTAAATGTTGCACTTAATCCAGAGGGTAAGCCTAAAGTTGAAAAAGATGTTGTCCCTGTAAATCCTAGAAAGGTATTGTAAGTAAAATTATAAATAACATCGTTTGGTGAACAAACTGTAACAGACGGTTCTTCAACAGTCATAGCAAATTCTGATTCTTGTAGTGACAAATTTGTTGAATTTATTGCGTAAAAAATATTATCGTTCCCCTCTACCATTACTCTTAACTGATCAGAATCTCCATCAGCTGGGGGAACAGAAAAAGTATGACTTCCATCATTAGCTACATTACTTGCTGCTAAAAAAGGGAATGTAAGCCCTCCATCTGTAGATAGATAAATATTTACCGAAGGGGTATTTACACTACCTGTATCTGTTCCTGCAACGTCCCATGTTACGGTTTGGCTTTCACCCACATTCCATGTTTCATTTGTAGTCTGAGAAGTTACTGCAAATGGTCCAGAACTTCCATCTACGGTAACGGTCATAAAATCAAAATCTGATTGAGGAAATTGTCCCATACCATTTGTTTCTGATCTATCTCTAACTGTTAATGCAAAATTTAATGATCTAGCAACTGTAGACACTGTTTCCCAGGAAGTATTATCTTCTGTTTCTTGAGGATTAGCCTCTGTTAATTCGCCCGACAAAACTCGAGACCTTACTGGCATATATCTAGTTGGATTTGAACTTGGTGGTCTTGATCTCCATACCGCTCCTGATGTTTTGGTAGGTCCAAAATTACTACTAGTAGTTGTACCTGAATCTACTTGTTCCCAGGTATATGTTAATACATCCTCCTCGTCTGAATCTGTAGCTGAACCTACTAATTTAAAAGCAGTTCCTTGAGGAATTGTGTAATCATCTCCTGCATCTGCAACTGGTGGATTATTTGTAATTTCTGAAGAAGTCCAACAGGTTCGTGTATCTAAATTATTTAAAACTTGGTTGATTGTTCCATAATGAAAATAGGGATCACTATGATCTTGAACATCGTTTGCCCCTGTGATTCCAGCATATCCCATAATTGTAGTTCCACTACCAGGTTCATAATTGACTCCGGTTCCCTCGTTACTCTGTGAAAAAGTATGATTTCCTCCCATTTGATGACCAATTTCATGCGGCACATAATCGATATCAAAAAAATCATCCATATTAGGTCCACCATCATTGTCTGTAAATGAGTGAGATGAAAAACCACTACCTTTCTGACCGTCTACACATACACACCCAATACATCCAGCGTTTCCATTATTTCCACCATAATTAAATAAATGTCCAATATCATAATTTGACTCACCTACTTCAGAGGTTAACGTTGATTGTAATTGACTATTAAAACTTCCTGTATATGGATCTGTGGATGCTGTAGGATAAATTATTTCAGTTCCAGTTACAAGTTGAAATGTGATTGCCATATCTACCTCAAAAACCTCATTAGTTCTATTCAACGTAGAAACTAAAGCTGCTAAAGCATCTTCTTGAGCATCACCATTTGTATCGTCTCCATCATCCCAAAAATTCGTATATTCTCCTGTTGTTGATATTGCAATTCTTAATGTTCTTAGAATCTGATCGTTTGCATCTCTATTTAAAGAAATAATTTCTTTAATGGGTAAATTTTCATTCTCTGTTAAACATTCAAAATCTTTTTTGGAATCAATTCTCATGCTTCTGTCATAAGTAATGTAAAGTGATTCGTCCCCTTTGTTTAATGGAACGGTAAAAAGAGCTGGTTTGTTTGGGTAAGTAGACATGGTTTTTAAACCTTGAGGTGTCACACTAAAACGAATCCTTCCACCTGGGTTATCTAAACTAAAACCAATATATGTTTTTATGTTTGGATATTTTATTGCAATTTCAGGAGCCAATGTAGACGTTTCTGTAACTTGAAATTGTTCCATATTTCCTTTTTTGTCAGGAAAATTTATTACGACCATGGGGTTAGTTCCAATATTTTTTCTTGAGGGCACATCTGCTAATAAAACTTTAAAATTATCCAGATTTAAAGAAAATAATTGATATTTATTCTTATCAAAATTATTTAAAATAGATGTCTTTTCAGAGGGTGTGTTTTTAATTTTTTCCCAATAAAAAGACTGAGTAAATCCAGTCATAACTATTGAACAAAAAATAATGGTGAGTAAACTTTTTTTCATGGTTTTTAACTTTCGATAAAAAAGCATTGGGGCTTCACATCAAATATAATTAAATATTTATATTTACTAACGATGCCAACTAACAAGAAAATTTTACTAAAAGACTTAGGGTTAAGAGATTATAAAGATATTTGGGATTATCAAACTTCTTTACTAGATGAAACTATAGCCGTAAAAAGACACAATAGAAAAGAAAATACCCAGAATCCTACTTCAAACTATTTCCTTTTTGTTGAGCATCCTCATGTATATACGCTTGGAAAAAGTGGAGACCTAAGTAATCTTTTAATTAATAAAGACCAATTAAGGCAAAAAAAAGCTACTTATTATAAAATCAATAGAGGGGGCGACATCACCTATCATGGTCCTGGTCAAATTGTAGGGTATCCTATTTTAGATCTTGAGAATTTTTTTACCGATATACACAAGTACCTTCGTTTGTTGGAAGAAGTAATTATTAAAACATTAGCTGAATACGGAATTAAAGGTGAGAGAAGTAAAGGTGAAACTGGTGTTTGGATAGACACAGGAACTCCATTTGTTAGAAAAATTTGTGCAATGGGTATAAGAAGTAGCCGTTGGGTAACTATGCATGGTTTTGCTTTAAATGTAAACACCAATCTTGGCTATTTTGACCATATAATACCTTGTGGAATTAAAGGAAAAGCAGTCACTTCTTTAGAGGTTGAATTAGGAAAAAAAATTGATTTAAATGAAGTTAAAAGTAAAATTCTCATTCATTTTAAAGATCTTTTTGAAGTAGAAGCATTTGCATCAGACATTTAATTTTAATTGAACTGGAACTAGTCTAAATGTTTTTCTGTGATATTTTGTAATACCAAACTCTTTGATAGCATTCCTATGTTCTTTTGTTGGATATCCTTTATTTTTTTTCCAATTATATTCCGGAAATTCTAAATGAATTTTTTTCATAAAATCATCTCTGTAGGTTTTTGCCAAAACTGATGCTGCCGCTATACTCATGTATTTCGCATCTCCTTTTACAATAGTTTGGTATGGAATGTTGCGATACTCTCTAAATTTATTTCCATCTACAATAATATATTCAGGAACAATTTTCATGTTGCGAATAGAACGGTGCATACCCGTAATTGATGCTTGTAGCACATTCAGTTGATCTACTTCATTGTGATGAACAAAAGAAACACCATACGATAAGGCTTCTTTTTCTATGATAGGACGAAGTATATTTCTTTTAGATTCTGATAATTGTTTAGAGTCGTTTAATAATTTATGCTTAAAATTAGTAGGTAAAATAACAGCTGCAGCTACCACTGGACCAGACAAACAACCCCTTCCAGCCTCATCTGTTCCAACCTCTAATTGAAACCCACTAAAATTATTTTTTAACATACTGCCAAATTAACATTTTTTCAAGATAATTATTTGAATTCTTTTCCATT
>Ga0213863_10001709_pt1 | contig 15813 bp, 13 predicted proteins | sample PICome_8_FD_160128 | JGI IMG/M metagenome (GOLD analysis project Ga0213863, IMG submission 160128) | Coastal seawater microbial communities near Pivers Island, North Carolina, United States - PICO497 | ecosystem: Environmental > Aquatic > Marine > Coastal | place: USA: North Carolina... | reverse complement strand
AAGAATTGCGCGGGGAATGACCAGAAGTTTTGCAAGCACTGGAATCATGGGTAAGTTAAGAAACAATAAGATGAGATTGCCGACGTACATCGATAGGACGACGGACCAAAAGACCGTCGGCTCATCGAGGTACAGTCTAGGACCCGGTTGAATGCCGTAAGCAATCAGAGCTCCGAGCAAAATTGCCGTAGTACCTGATCCAGGGATGCCTAACGTCAGTAGGGGGACGAATGAACCCGTACAAGCGGCGTTGTTGGCCGACTCTGGCGCGGCAAGGCCCTTGATATTGCCCTGACCAAAGCCCGGCGTTGGGTTTTTAGAAAGTACTTTCTCGCTGCTGTAGGCTAAAAATGAGGCGATCGTAGCACCAGCGCCGGGTAGCACGCCCACCAAAAAGCCCAAAAGGGAGCTCCGTGAGATCACTGGTGCAATGGTTTTGACTTCCGTTCGCGTGAGTGCAAGCGATTGTTTGGATACGCTCAATCGGTCGTGATCGGAGCCTTCGGATTGCAACATTAGCAATGCCTCAGCCATCGCAAAGGTCGCCATTGCCAACAGTAAAAAGCTCACGCCATCAATCAGATCCATTCTCTCAAAAGTAAAGCGTGTAACGCCTGAGGCGAGGTCAGTACCGATGGTAGACAAGCTAAGGCCTACTGCGACCATCGTGGTGGCTTTGAGGTATTGGCCGGGTCCTGAAAATGAGATGACAAGGCTCAGGCCGAGCACCATCATGAGCGTGTATTCGGCGGATTGAAAAGAAAGAGATAAGCTCGAGAGCGTTGGCGCTAGCATCATCAGCAAAACAACTCCCAAAGTGCCGCCAAAAAAAGAGGCATAGGCAGCAACCGCGAGCGCTTTACCGGCTTGTCCCTGTTGGGCGAGCGGGTAGCCGTCGAAGGCCGTCGCAACCGTGCCGGCAACCCCTGGTGCGTTGATCAGTATTGCGCTGGTGGAACCCCCAAAAATAGCACCGTAATAGACGCCGGCTAGTAAAATCATGCCGCTGGCCGGATCCAGGTTATAGCTGATCGGAATCATAAGCGCGATGGCAGATATTGGACCTAAACCGGGAAGTAGCCCTATCAGCATTCCGGTCAGGCATCCTGCGGCTACAAATAAAAGATTATGGAGTGTTAATACCGTACTGAGCCCGATGAGGAGTCCTTCCATCATTTGAAAACCTCAACTCCTGCGAAGATGGCGCCGGGGTCCAAATAGATGCCGAGCAAACTGAGGATCCAACCCAGCAAAACTGGAACGGCGAAGGCAACTGTGATCAGCAAAAATTGATGCTCAGAGCCGGAAAGTCGTCCAGCGGTGGCGATAAAAATGATGCTGCTAACAATGAATCCCAGTAGGTCGATTAAGGTGATGTAAAGAGACATTAATGCAATCATGATCAGGATCGGAGGGTATCGAAATGAATTGGTTGTCGGTGTCGATAGGGTTGCTGAAGGGCGAACAAATTGGTGGACAGAGATCAAGACAGATGAACCGAACCCTATTCCTCCTGCAAAGAAAGGAAAGGTTCTGGCCGTGAAAAAACTATCCAAAGACCAAAGGTCAATATGAATTTGTGTCGCGAGCAACAGGTAAGCCGCGAAGAAGATGGATAAGCCGATAGCGGCGGGATTGAAACGATTTGAGAAGCCGGCTGATCGGGTCACTGGCGAAGATAACCAATGCTTTGCATGAGGGCTTTGATTTGCAATTCCTGCTGTTCCAGAAAACTGAAAAAATCCGCCCCCTCGATGTGCAGATTAATCCAGCCGTTGCGGCGACGAATGACCTCAAACTCGGATGAATTGGACACAGTTCTCAGAGTGTTCTGCATCTTGTCGTATTGGTGTACTGGTAGTCCTTTGGCAGCGAAAAATCCTCGCCAGTTAGCAAAAACAAGGTCAATGCCTTGATCTCGCAGCGTGGGGAGTTCAGGCAGGTCTGGAATTTTTGTGGCGGCAGTTACACCGATAATCCGAAGAAGGCCCGCATGGTGCATCTGAAGCGCTTCGCTGAGACCGGTCGAAAGCACGAGTGCTTCGCCAGAGAGCAAGCCTGTTGCAGCCTTTCCGCCGCCGTCGTAGCCGAGATAGATCAGTGCTTTAGGGTCTGCGCCGGCCAGCTGAAGCGCTTTGGCAAGCACGAAGTGATCGGTATTACCACGAACCGATCCTCCCGCAACAATCACAGAACGCGGATCTTGCTTGAAACGGGCGGCAAGGTCAGCGAAGGTTTGTAAGTCCGAATCAGCGCGGACGGCAAAGCAGCCGTAGTCGGCGATCATAGACGCGATTGGAACAAGGTCTCTAAACGATTGTGGGAAAATTCCCTGCAGAGATCTTACAATGATCGGTGTCGAGCTAATGAGTAATGTGTTCTGCTGCCGGTCTGCGGTTTCAATGAGCTTGGCAATGGCTCGTCCGCCGCCTCCGCCAGCAATATTTTCATAGGTGATATCTCCAGAAAGGTTGGCTTCGCTGAGCGCAAGTCCAACGCCTCTCGCAGTACCATCCCATCCCCCGCCAGGTCCAGCCGGTATCATGAAGTGTACCCTTTCCATGAGTTCTGCAGCTGTCGCTTGCTGGATGCTGGCAATCATTAAAGAGAACACCAGCAGGCTTTTTCTCATACTTCTTGGCTCCCCAAGGCCCTCTCAAAACTCCAATCAAGCCATTGTGTGAGTATCTGCAGGTCGGATGCCTCAACGGTGGCGCCGCCCCATAATCTAAGTCCGGGCGGGGCATCCCGATAGGCGCCGACATCGTAGCCTACATGCTGGGCCTCTATCTCGGTCGTCATGGTCTTAATAAATTGCCGTTGTTCGTCAATACCAAGGGCTAAAAATTGAGGATGGATAACCTTGAGACAAATGGCGGTGCTCGATTGCTGTTCCGGTATTGCTGTTAGAAAATCCACCCAAGGACTGCCGGATACCCACTCACGAATTGTCGCTAAATTTTTTTGGCTGCGACTGATAAGAGCTTCAAGTCCGCCAATTTGCTCGGCCCAGTGAAGGGTGTCAAGCTGGTCCTCGACGGCGAGCATCGACGGTGTGTTGATTGTCGCACCTTCGAAAATATCCTCGATCAAGGCGCCGGCCTTGGTGAGTCTGAATATTTTCGGCAATGGCCAATCCGGGGTATAGGTTTCCAGCCGTTGCACCGCGCGGGGAGACAAGGCGATCATGCCGTGGGCGCCTTCACCGCCCATCACCTTCTGCCAAGACCACGTCACAATATCCAGTTTTTCCCAGGGTAAGGCCATGGCAAAGGTGGCTGAGGTTGCATCGCAGAGCGTAAGTCCTGAGCGTTGCTCGGCAATCCAATCCCCGTTGGGTACCCTTGCGCCTGAGGTCGTCCCATTCCAGGTAAATACGACATCTCGGGTGAGTGAATCAACTTCAAGCAGGTCTGGAAGTTCCCCATAAGGTGCCTCAAAATAACGCACATCGTTTATCTTTAGTTGCTTTTCGATATCGGTTTTCCAACCTGCACCAAAGCTTTCCCAGCTGAGCACATCCACCCCGCGAGCACCCAAAACGTTCCACATTGCCATCTCAAAAGCACCTGTGTCAGATCCAGGGACGATGCCTAATCGGTAGTCTTCTGGCATCTGGAGGAGGCGCTTGCTCAGATCAATCACTTCCTTGAGGCTGGATTTTGGGCCTGGCGCGCGATGAGACCGACCAAGATTTTTTGTGCTCAAGTGCTCAAAGGCCCAGCCTGGTCGTTTGGCCGTAGGTCCCGATGAGAAGTTAGGGTTTTGTGGTTTACTGCTTGGTTCGTTCATGACCAGGATCTTGGTGATTAGGAGATAGCGCATTATACGGCATGTGTTGAGGACTGTCGTTAAAGGCCGGAGGAATCTCGCTTTGCGGTCGGTGAAAAGATAGGATCCCATGAATGAAGTCAAAAGTTATCTTTGCAGGCTTGATGGCCAGCGCAGCCTTCTTCACGTTGCTCGGTTACGAGTTAATGCGATCCTCTGCGACGGTCCTCTTTAAGGCAGCCTATGGTGCTGAGCGCCTACCCTGGGTGATGGCATGTATGCCGGTCGTCGTCCTGTTGGGTGTTTGGGGTTACGGTCAGCTTTTATCCCGCTTTGGTCCGCGATTAACCCTGCAGATATGTAGTTACGCTTCGGCTACGTTAATGGTGCTTGGGTTTGCGCTTCTCAAGCTTGAAATGATCTGGGTGACGCCCCTGCTTTTTTTACTCAAAGAATTTTATGTGGTGCTTCTGATTGAGCAGTACTGGAGTTATATCAATTCCGAACTCGATGCGTCTTCTGCAAAAAAACTAAATGGTCCGATTACGGGTATCGCAGGTACGGGTGGTGTCATTGGCGGTATTTTGGTTGCTCAGCTTGCGATTCCTCTAGGTACGCATGCGTTGGTGCTGCTGGCGGCACTGGTTTTGCTGCCCTCAGCCTGGATTGCAAACTACGCTTATCGCCGTTTCGGGGAACCTGCGTTGACAACGGATGAACCGCCTAAGTCATTGGGCGAGGGGATTGGATGGGAATCGGTTCAGCGTAACCCAAAATTGTTGTCGTTGTTATTCATTGTGATCGCATCTCAGGTGACTGCAGCAGTACTCGATTTTAAGTTCCAACTGATTTTGTCAGATGCCTTTGTCGGACGAATTGACGAAGAAACCGCATTTCAAGGACAGTTTTGGTTCGTCTTGAACCTGGTAACTGTGCTGGTGCAATTTGTAGTGACGCCGTTCTTGCTTACTTGGGTTGCCCTTCGCTGGGTTCATTTGATGATGCCCGCTTTGCATTGTTGCACGATCGCATGGGCGGTGATTGAGCCGACTTTGTTTTCTGTCGGCTTGGCATTTTTCTTATTTAAAGTCTTTGATTACTCAGTTTTTCGAGGTGCCAAAGAATTGGTGTATTTGCCGTTAGGTTTCGACGCGCGCTATCGCGCCAAAGAGTTTATTGATGTTTTTGGTTATCGAACCAGCAAAGGTGGCTCGTCCCTTGTTGTGACCGTTTTGCAAAATCTTGGTGTCTTGATGAGCAGCTATTACTTATTCATCGCACTGGCGCTGGCGGGTCTTTGGTCTTTCTTTGTGTTTCCTCTGACGCGACCTGAGAAAGCAATCGAGGAGCGCTAGATTACGTCACAAGTAGCCATTGGTGTTGCTTCTGCCGGCTGATATCTGTTCGGAACAGAATTTAGAGCTCAGAAAAGGGCGTAATCGTGTCCCTAGAGAGCAGCACAATGCTGAGGTTATGCTCAAGGAGTCGCCTCAGTGATTCTTGAAAAACCCTTTTGTTATACATGGTCTTGTTTAATTCGATGATAAGGGCTTGTGGCTCTGCGTAGAGAGCCCTTGCAAGTCCGAGTTGTAGCTGCATCGTCGCATCAAAACGATGATGTTGAGAGCTGATCCGGGTGTTTAGTCCAAGCGGGTGACGACGGACGCCTGAATTCAGGCCCGCAAGGTCGATGATGCGTTGCAAATGCATCAGGCTTGGACTTGGAGCAAATAATGTGATGTTGGCAGTGATGCTGCCGTTAAAAATGGGCGTTTGAATCGGAACAATCCCTACTGGAATAACGCGATCGAGATCGAGGATGGATGTTTCTATCGAAGGCCGATGCCTCGTTTGAACGTCTTCAAGTGCGATCGTTTGTGCAACTTCAAAAAATGATTGGTGATCTTCTAGGGTCTGAAAACGCACGGTCCCTTGATTCGGCAATCGACCGTTGGTCGACGATGATTGCTCATCAACCGCTACAGCGCTCACTTTCTGAGGATGTTCTACCGGGGTGATGGAAAGCGGATTTTTATCCGTCGCTTGCTGCAACCGCCGCATACTTTGCTCTCGACTCAACGTTTCTCGGATAAAGTGATTCAGGGTAAGACTGTGAGTGACCAGCTGAGCGCGAAAGATGAGTATCAGATAGAAGCTCCCGATAGAAAGGGCATCTGCAAAAACTTGGGAACAGATCCAATAGAGTAATCCGCCGTGGCAGATTTGATTCAGCACCTGAGCGCCCAGTGTGGATTGCCAGTGCTGAGCCCTAAGGCTTCGCATTGCGTTATGGAGTCGCTCGAGGCGCAGATCATTGCCCTTGATGCAGTCAAATGACGAGCGAAAGTGCCTGATGAGCTGCTGATGCTGAATGAGGTCATTGAGATTGCCAGAAAATTGTTGTTTCTCTAGGTGCTCAAGCCTCTCTGCTTTTTGAATCACGTCTCGAATCCGCCAGCTGCTGAGTGCAAGAGTTATGCAGCTCCCCAATAAAATAAGTGCGCTCACACCATCAATGCGACTCAAAAGCGCGAGATACCCCAAAATGACAAGGACGCTCGTTACTGCCAGAGTTGCATCTCTATTGTAAAATTGGCAGAGCATGGGCAAGTCGCTGAGGGTCGCGTGTTGCCGCTCATCGTCCGGGGACGACCCGGGCAGGATATTCCCTATTGGGCCCAAGTAACGGCTAAGGATTTGGTGGTGGGACCTCCGGTGGAAAGTCTGAGTACCCTGCAATAGTTTGTGCTCTTGAACCCAATCCAGAACGGCTGCCATTAGAGCGGTTATGATAAGCGCTGAAATTGCGGTTCTAAGGACCGAGATGTCTCCACTGCTGATGACTTCATCGAGGATAAACTTGATGATAAGAGGAGAGCAGATCGCCAGCGCAGCGCTGATTAATGCGCCGATAACTTGCGCTGGGGCGATTGTTCCCAAATTGACTGAAACAGTTTTTGACGAACCCGGGAGGAGGTGATTGGCTTGTTCCTGGGAGATCGGGTCGGGGCTGAAAGTCAGTGCAATACCTGTGAAAGCATCAAGTAATTCGCTTCGACTGACCTTGAGCCTTCCGATGGCAGGGTCATCAATCCAATAACTCTGGAATCTAATTTCTCGTAGTACGACAAAATGCTCAAATCGCCAATGCAGTATGCAGGGTAAATCGACAGCCTTGAGCTCTAAGGGATCGAGCTCGATGCCTAGGCCGATTAGGTTAAAGTGCTTTGCGTGGGCAAGGATGTCTCTCGCTGACCATGGATGGACAATCACGCCATTTGTCGCCTCAAACTCCTCGAGGGTTGTTGTCGATCCATAATGTTGGGCGATCATAAGAAGACTCGCTAGTCCACAGTCGAATTGAGTGCTTTGTAAAATGGGTTCTCTACCGACCAAAGTGCGCATCCTGTTTGGGATAAAGTATTCGGTAGAGGCGCTCAATCAAAGCGGACTCACCGGTTTCTATCCAGGCATGTACAGGAGCCCCTGGTGCGAACCAGAAAACCTCGCCTTTCGAATCGATCAATGATTTAGGCAATAAAACCGTCGCCTCGAACCTTGGTTGCTTTAGATGGCTAGCCGGGCTCCCCCAAACTTTGATGGGCGCGATTGTTTGGATGACGGTTGTGAGAGTGCCCTGCCGAATAGGATCGCTGCTGCTTGGTTTTAATTCTATGGTGTCGCCAGGTTTCAGCGCTGATCGGACACTACCAGATAATTGCAGCTGAGCGGTCAGCATTGGTGACGTGCTGAGGATATTGAAGAGTTTGTCCTCTTTTTGAACAAGGTCGCCGTTTTGAACAAACTGCTGTACGAGCTTTCCCGACCACGGCGCATTTACGACTCTTCGGCGGGGTAACCGGCGTTCAAGCTCGTGCTCTAACTGGTTCAAATCAGAGTGCTGCTTTCTTAATTTGTTGCGCAGTTTGATCTTCTCCCGATCGATATTGATCACGGCTTGTTCGAGTTCGAAAGCTAGGTCCTCCTGTATAATCTGAGTTTGGGCGACACGGATCCTTTGCTGCATGAGGGGGTCACTGAGCCTTTGCCATTCGAGGCTGGTAAGGAGCTTTGGCTGTCCCAGCTGCTGAACTTTTCGAAGATTATCCTGAAGCGTTTGAAGTCTTGATGTCTCGATGTTTAAGATGGCGCCATTGCGCGCCCGATGTGCTTTGAGTTTTGTGCGCCTTGAAGCGTGACTGAGGCTCAGGAGCTCATGGTCCTCCTTCCAGGCTCGCATGAGTTGTTCGCCCATTTCGATTTTGCGCTTGATGAGATCAGTTCTGCGGCGATCTTGATCGGTGGCGAACTCTGGCGAAATCACGGCGAGGACATCGCCCTGGTCGACGATGCTTCCTTCATAGAAGTTAATCTGAACAATTTTTCCCGACTGAGGAGCGCTCACTGTTTTCGCTGGGCGCTGGACAAGCATTCCGGTGACCATGGTTCGCTCTGGCAGCGGCAGAATTAGCAATACGCAGCCCAAGATCAGCGATATCAATATTGCGACGACCAACCATCGATTGACGTAGAAATGAGATCGTGGTGACCAGCCAGAATTGGAGGCACGATGATAGGCTTTTAAGGCGCGCGGATTAAATTCCGGTGAAGTCATGGCGGAGAGCTTGGAAAAGCACTTACCTTAAAGGGTGTAGCGTCGCACAACAGTGACCCAGCGCCATGGGTACGGTAGTCTAAGAACGACTAAGCGCCGAGAACAGGCTGAGCCGAGGAGTGATTCAGCTTACAGAGGAGCCCTGACCTAAATTAAAAGATGAGGTGGATTTCAAAATGCTTGATTCAATTGCAGACCTTTCTGGAAAAGTTGCTCTCATTACCGGTGCCAGCCGCGGTATTGGCGAGGCCATTGCTTATCGTTTTGCTCAGGCGGGGGCCAGTGTGGTTGTGACGGCAAGAACGCTTGATGATGGAGATCATAAGCTGGCCGGAGGAATCAATAATGTGGTCGAAACAATTCAAAATTTTGGCGGTACCGCGACTGCAATTCGGGCAGACCTGGGCCTAGAAGACCATCGAGAAGCTTTGATCAAAACAACAGAAAACCGAGTTGGTCCGGTTGATATACTGATTAATAATGCGGCGGTGACCTATTTTACTCAAGTGGCCAGCTTCTCCAAGAAACATTACGATCTGATGTTTAGGGTCCAGGTTGAGGCGCCTTTTCATCTGTCTCAGTTGGTCTTGCCTGGCATGCTTGAAAGCGGCAATGGCTCAATTCTTAATATCAGCTCCCATGCGGCCATTCATCCTGCCAAAGATGCTGGGGGAAGAGGCGGTACGGTCTACGGGATGTGCAAGGCCTCCCTCGAGCGATTAACCACGGGGCTTGCATCGGAAGTTTACGGCCGGGGTGTCAGTGTCAATGTGATCTCGCCTGGGCTGGTAGCAACACCAGGCACGATGCATCATCATCTGATTACAGATGAGACGCCCGATGAGCGTGTTACGCCAGTCGCGCATATGGCCGAAGCGTGTCTTTATCTGGTCAGCGCTGATCCGTTAGAAACAACCGGTTGGGTCGCCTATGCCGACGATCTGATGAGTCGTTTTAGTCTGAACCCAGCGAGGTTGCCCCCTTTGCAGGGACTATAAAGGTCTTCCGATTCCAAAGATAAGCAATCAGCGCGCTGATAATATTCGCAGCAGCGCCAGCGAGAAAAATGCCAAAGACGTCCCACTGATTGCTCAGTATGAATGCCAGGGGGACATAGATAATGAGCATCCGAAAAATTGAGATTAGGGTAGAGCGCAAGGGGTACCCCAAGGCATTGAAAATCGCTGAAGCCATCATAATCACGCCCCAAGTACCGAATGAAATTGGGACCACCATAAGGTAGAGGATCGCGACCTTGGCAACTTGTGGATCCTTGTCGAAGATATGAACCAAGGGCTCTGCAATGAAATAAAGTGCCAAGGCCACCCCCAGTCCCCAGTAAAGCGACCAACGGAACGATAGCCGCATCGCAGCATCGGCACGATCATGCGCTTTAGCACCGAAATTTTGGCCGACGAATGGCCCGATACTGGCAGATAGCGCAAAAAGAGGAATAACAAAAAGCCCCTCAACTCGATTTGCGATGGCGAACCCGGCGACGGTTGATTGTCCGTAACCTGCAAGCAAAGAGACAATAAACGCACTTGAGACGGGTCCAATCAAATTGGTTGCTGTGGCGGGAATGCTGACCACCAGAATACTCCGCCAAGCTTGTAATAAGGCTTTGGGGTCTACACCGCGAAACTGTATCAGTTGGTATCGATTGACGAGGATATAGAGCGTAACGCAACACATCAAAATTCTTGCAATGAGATTGCCGAGCGCAGCGCCGGTCATCCCTAGCTCAGGTAGGCCTAGAAGTCCGAAGATGAAAACTGGTGCCAGTATCACCTGCAGCACGCTTCCTGCCACCATCAGGTAACCTGAAATTTTTGCGTCCCCGGTTGCTCTGAGCGCGTTGGCGCCAACCGATGGAATGGCCATAAACAGCAGGCTGAGATACCAGAGCTGCATGTACTCTGTAACCAGTGGCAAGGTTTGCTCGTTGGCGCCTAGTGCGGTGAAGAGCCATGAAGTGCTTAAAAGGCCAAGAATCGAGACGATCACCATCACGAGCGAGGCTAGGGTCAGTCCGCCGGTTGCTGTCGTTTTTATGTTCAATTGATTGCCAGCGCCAACTTCTCTTGCGAGTACGGATGACAGGCCGATTGATACGCCGAGGGTGAGTGACATCAGCCCTGAGGTAACCGGGAAGGTGAACCCAAGAGCGGCAAGCTCGGTCGAACCAAGGAGTCCCAGATAGTAGGTTTCAGCCAAGCCTGCGAGGAGGCTTGAAGAGATTCCTAACACCATCGGGAGCGTGAGGCGCAGTAATCCAGGCCCGATTGGACCAGCGGTGAGCCGTGCGGTTGCTGTCGTCGTCACCGAGTCAGACGACTTCGATATCAGGTGAGAGCCTGACCGTACCGATAGCTTCCTCTTCGAAGGGGGTCAACTGATAAACGTAATAGTTGAGCCAGTTGGCAAATAGCAGCGCACCGTGACTTTTCCAGGTGACTAAAACCGGCTGCTCTGGGTCATCATTTTGAAAGTAGTGTTCTGGAACTTTTGGCGACAGGCCTGCGGCGACATCGCGCAGAAACTCGTTTTTCAGGGAATCCGGTTCATACTCAGAATGACCAGTGACGAATAAATGTTTGCCCGACTGATGTGCAAACAAATACGCGCCTGCTGTTTCAGATTCTGCGATGATTTCAAGATCTCGATGAGCTGCAATGTCCTCGGCGGGCACTTCAGCATATCGAGAATGCGGGGCCTGGAAAAAATCATCAAAGCCCCTGGCGATTGGAGAATGGGGCCTGACCAGCTTGTGCGGATAAACGCCGGTAAGTTTTTCCGGTAGTAACTGTTTGTCAATGCCATATAAATGATACATGGCTGCTTGTACTGCCCAACATAAGAACATGGTTGAAGTGACGTGATGCTCAGTCCAGTCTAATATTCTTGCGAGTTGCGGCCAGAAGTGAACTTGATCAAAGGGGAGTTGCCCTAGCGGGGCGCCAGTAATGATCATCCCGTCATATTTTTTGTGAGCGATATCGTCAAAGGATTTGTAAAACGACAGCATGTGATCATCTGGCGTATTCTTGCTGGGTCGATCATCGATGCGCATCAACTCAATTTGAACCTGTAGCGGAGTGTTTGAGAGCATGCGAAGTAGATGGATTTCGGTCTCTATTTTCTTTGGCATGAGGTTCAAAATAAGAATCCTCAGCTCACGGATATCTTGGATTTCAGCCTCGCTTGATTCGATACAGAAGATGTTTTCCTGCTTCAGAATCGTTGATGCGGGCAAGGCGTCCGGTATCTTGATTGGCATTGTGTCCTCGCAAAAAAAACCCACTCAGCAAAAGTGCTAAAGCAGGTCTTACGCTTTAGCCGTATTTGTAATGCGCCCGCAAGCTGATTTCAAATCGGCGCACGAGGAGTATAGCTGTTTCGCAGTGGGATTTGTAGATTCGGCGAGTAGGGGCCTGCGGCTACGGCGCATCACCGTAGGCTAGCTGCAATCGTCGCATGCCTTTTAGCCAACGATCATAGTCGCCGGCTTTGCGTTGCAGATAGGTTAGGACTTCAGGATGTGGCAGTACCAAAAAGGCTTCCGAGTGTAAGGTGTTAACAACGGCCTCGCAAAGCACCTCGGGATCCATCATGCCGTCAACCGAAGCAACGCCATCTTCATGGCCAGCGGTCATGGCCGTGCGCACAGCTTGCGGACATAGTGCAGAAACTTTGATGCCGCGATCGCCATAAGTAATCGCTAGCCACTCAGCGTAAGCAACGGCAGCATGCTTGGTTACTGCATAGGGTGCCGAGCCAATTTGAGTGAGTAAGCCGGCGGCCGATGCGGTATGCAATAGATAGCCATCACCCCGGGCAAGCATCGCCGGCAGCGCTGCGCGGGTTGCCCACACGTGTGCCATGACGTTGATCTGCCATATTTTTTGCCAATCTTCGGTTGCAACTTCAGGACCACCGGGTACCGAGATGCCGGCGTTATTGCACAATAGATCAATTGAACCCAAGGACTTTTCTGCAGCAGCAACCAAGGCGGTGACGGCGTCTTCGGACGCCACATCGACCGCGAGGTACTCAGCGCCAACTTCGTCGGCAACCGCCTTGAGCCCGGCCTCGTTGACATCGGTGAGATACAAGCGCGCAGCCCCCTCAGCGTGAAATCTGCGTGCCATCGCGCGGCCAATGCCGCTCGCTGCTCCGGTGATGAAAATATTCTTTCCAGCTAGGTCCATGATGTGTCTCTCTCAATAATCAATGATTTGTCAGTTACAAGGTCTCACTAATGGCTTCGCCAATAATATTGAAAATAGTCGCGATTTCAGATTCTGAAATGATCAACGGTGGTGAGAGTACGATTGAATCCCCAATTGGCCTTACCCAGGCGCCTTTTTCATAACAGCGTTTTGCAATTTCTGCGCCTCTGGCCATAGGCGCCCCTGCGCGGGGAGTGACCTCAACGGCGCCAAGGAGGGCAAAGCATCGGACATCAATAACATTTGGGAGGTCCCTGAGCCGCATGGCATTTTCCTGCCAGGTGTCTTGCAATGCTTTAGGTCGGTCAAAAAGGGCTTCCTGCTCATAGATATCAAGGGTGGCCATCCCAGCAGCACAGGCCACGGGGTGGCCTGAGTAGGTATAGCCATGGTTGAGTTCGACGCCCGGAAGTTCTGAGTCCATAAATCGTTCAAAGATCTGATCAGAAACAAAAACGGCCCCCATCGGAATGGTTGCATTGGTGATGCCCTTAGCGGTGGTCATGATATCGGGTATGACCCCGAAACGTTCGGCTGCGGTGCACGCACCAACCCTTCCAAACCCAGTAATTACCTCATCGAAGATCAGTAAAATTCCGTGTTCATCACAGATGGCGCGCAGTGTCTGAAGGTAGCCAATCGGCGGTAGGTGAACACCCCCAGCGCCACCAATGGGTTCAACAATGACTGCTGCAATCGCATCTGCACCATGCAAGTCGACCAATCTTTCGAGGTCTAGGGCTAGATCAGCACCCTCGGGCGGAAGTCCTTTTGCAAAGCGGTTGGCCTCCAGCCCGTGGGTTTGCCTAATGTGGTCAGTGCCGGGTAGCAATAGGCCAAAGGGGTTGCGGTTTTTAACAAGTCCGCCGACGGAAAGTCCGCCAAAACCCATGCCGTGATAACCCTTTTCTCGTCCGATGAGTCGTTGCCTACCGGCTTGGCCATTTTTCCGATGATAGGCAAGCGCGATTTTAAGCGCAGTGTCGACGGATTCAGATCCCGAATTCGTGAAAAAGACGTGGTTGAGAGGTGCGGGCACGTGCTGCACGAGACGATCTGCGTAATGAAAAACGAGGGGATGCCCCGAGCCGAAATTGTGGGCGAAATCGAGTTTGGCTAGTTGTTCGGCAATGGCTTGATTAATGGGTTCGCGGTAGTGCCCTGCATTAACGCACCATAGCCCAGCACTGCAATCGAGGGTTTCATGACCTTGGCTGTCGGTATAATGCATGCCGCGCGCAGAAACGATGAATCTGGGATTTTCCTTGTACTGCCTCTGACCAGTAAATGGCATCCAGAAAGCATCAAGGTTTTCGGGGACAAGGTTGTGATCAGTGACGCTCATGTTTGTGTCCTCATTGATTCGATAGCAGGCAGTAGTTCCGAAGGATGATCAATCAAGAGATCACAGCCGGCCTGCATCAGACTGTGCCTAGTCCTAAACCCCCATGACACACCAACTGCGAATAGCTTGCAAGCACGAGCGGTTTCAATATCAACGGACGTATCGCCGAGCATCAAGACTTCACTGGGCGCTAAACTCAGCACGTTAAGCAGTGCATTGCCGCAATCTGGATGAGGCTTGTGAGGGTATGCCCCGGTGTAGCCGATGACGGCCGTAAAATCATGATCGGGGAAACATGCATCGAGACAGATATCCGCGGCAGTCTGGTCTTTGTTAGTCAGTACTGCGGTGGGAATGCTGCTCTCTTTGAGTGTTTTGAGTAATGCTGTGATGCCGTCGTAGATTTCAATGTTGTCCGCCCAAGTCGCATCATAAATCTCTCGCTCGTGCTCAACTAATGCGTTGATGATGGGCTGGGTCCTAGCATCATTCGGTAGAGCGCGCTCGGCACACTTAAAAACGCCGTCGCCAATAAATGCAGCATAATCTTTGATGGGATGTTGGGGATAGTCGAGCGCCCCGAGCGCCTGGTTAAATGCCGAGCCAATGCAGCGTAGGGTATTTAGAAGTGTGCCATCAAGATCAAAAATAACGCCCTTGAAGGGACTGATAATGCCGCTATTAGTATTTGGACGAATCATGGCGTAGCTCTTATTGTGTGCGTCTCAGTGTTGTTAGGTTGAAAGCGGTTCCGCTGGTTTGGCTGTGGCCTCGGTAATGAGCCTGAACGCAAAGTCAGGTTGTAGGAATTCGTCAATGATCGTCATCGCGTCTCCGGGGAGCCCCTTAACCGGGTTCGAACGATTGGCCCCGGGTTGCGCTGCTTCGGTGATTGCATAGTAGCCTGCTAACCGACGTTGCAGGCCTTGGGCTTCGGCACGAATCTTTCGAGCGCGTAGGGTGACGACACTTAATTTTTGTATGCTCTTAGTCTGGATCAAACGCAGACAGAGCGTCTCCAGGGCAGATTGCTCGATGTTGAGTTGGGCGAGCTCATGGTGGGCCCAATCGGAATCTGAAGCGCTGACATCCATTAAAATTGTTCTGAGCAGAGACCGATTGCGCCAGATTGCGGAAAGAGGTTGATGGTCTCGCGCCAAAACCTCAAGGGCCCTTGGAAGGTCAAGATCGAGGGTTTCTCGGTGTAAGTTATGGTCCGCACCGGGCTGCTGAGCATGCTCAATGCCTTGCCAGGGCCTGCTCAAACTGAATGTCGCCTGCCCCGATTGATTGACTTCAATGAGAAGGATTCGATTGGGATTGGTTTCCGTGGTGATGGTTCTTATTTCGGCATCTCCAGCTCGGAGTAGAACCACCTGCCAGTGATCGTTGCCAAGCGCGATATTGACGAGCCTGTCCTCATACAGCCCTCGTTCACGGGTCAGTTGGAGCAGTGGCCCAACGAGTTCGGTAGCCACGGGATCTGGAAACGGGCAGTCATTGGATGCGCAAGCATTCCACCAAACAGCGGCATCATCATGGGTATAATCCAATCCGCCTAAATTCTCAGGCCAAGTAGGACATCGCAAGCCCAGTTTGCCCATGATGAGATGCCATTGATCAGTGGGGTCCTCGACCCCTTTTCGAATCGGTTTTAGCCAATGATCTTCGATCAGCGCTTGAAACTTGTCCTCGAGCAGACGATTTGAATCAGCGTCCACGAAGCAGGGTCTCTTTGGCGGCGTTTAGGCGAGCGGCCATTTGGTTTGAGCCGCCTCTGTCGGGATGATGCTGCTGCATTAATCGGCGGTGGGCTTGGACGATCTCCCCCTTTGTGCAGCCGGTCTTGA
>Ga0213863_10001708_pt1 | contig 15817 bp, 33 predicted proteins | sample PICome_8_FD_160128 | JGI IMG/M metagenome (GOLD analysis project Ga0213863, IMG submission 160128) | Coastal seawater microbial communities near Pivers Island, North Carolina, United States - PICO497 | ecosystem: Environmental > Aquatic > Marine > Coastal | place: USA: North Carolina... | reverse complement strand
TGTACTTGGTATGGCGGGGAACTTCTTGGTTATCCCACTGGCCAACTTTACGCTTGCTTTGGTTGAGTCTGAGGTCAGCATTCCAATCCTTGATTTGAGCCAAATGATGCCTGTCCTCATGGGTATGCTTGGGTTAGGTGCAATGCGTACCGCAGAAAAAGTTAAAGGCGTACAGAGGGATAAATAACATGGCAGCAAAGAAAAAGAAGTCTACTGTAAACAAAGCAGGAAACTACACTAAGCCTACCATGCGTAAACGCTTATTTGAAAAGATTAAAGCAGGGACTAAAGGTGGTAAAGCGGGTCAGTGGTCTGCGCGTAAAGCTCAAATGTTAGCTAAAGAATATAAAGCAGCGGGAGGAGGTTACAAGAAATGAAAGTTAAAGCCCCTAAAGGTCATCATTGGATGAAACAAAAGAACGGATCGTTTAAACTAATGAAACATAGCGGTAAGTTTGTTAAACATAAAGGAGCAAGCTTGGAAGCTAACTTTCCTGTGCAGAAGGTACATAAGTAATGGCACTTAAAAAATCTCAAAAGTCTTTAAAAAAATGGACTAAACAGAAGTGGCGTACAAAGTCTGGTAAGCCTAGCGCAAAAACGGGTGAGAGATACTTACCTGAAAAAGCTATTAAGGCTTTAACTAAAAAGGAATATGCTGCAACTTCTAAAAAGAAAAGAGAAGATACTAAAAAAGGTAAACAGCATAGTAAGCAGCCGAAAAAGATAGCGGCAAAGACAAGGAAATATAGGAAGAAATAGCTATGAGAGAAGACTACAAGAAAGGCGGTAAGGCTAAAAAGAAAGATTCACGTTTAACCAAAGCAGGAGTAAGCGGCTATAATAAACCGAAGCGTACACCAAATCACCCGAAGAAAAGTCATGTGGTCGTGGCAAAAGAAGGCGACAAAATTAAGACAATCCGTTTTGGAGAGCAAGGAGCTAAGACAGCAGGAAAGCCAAAAGCGGGTGAATCAGAAAGAATGAAAAAGAAACGCGCAAGTTTTAAAGCTCGTCATGCTAGAAATATTAAGAAAGGTAAAATGTCTGCGGCTTACTGGGCAGATAAAGTTAAGTGGTAGCGTGATTTAAAGCACTTAGTTCACTTTCTAAAAACCCATGTAGTTCTTCTAGTTTTGGTTTCGTAAGATGTACAATGTTTCTCATTGTTTCCAATTCATCGCCTTTAAAAGCTTTATGTAAACTCTGTTCGGGAATGCCGCACATCTCTGTAACGACATTCCCTTTAGAGTCTATCAAGATTTTAAAGCCTAATACTGTAGCTTCATTCTTAGACAATTTCACACGCTCCACCAGTACAGGCTAATTCTTGAGAGCCTGTAGTGTTATCTTGAGTTTCAAAGTTAGACAGATCTTCCCAGTTAATATCTTTAGGCATGGAAGCTACTAAAGCTTTATACTGTTCTTTATCTATATTTTCATAGGGGGCTTGCTGATAAACATGATCGCTTACAGGCAACAAACTAATTCCACTACACAGATCAAAGTTATCCCATATCCACTGTGCCACTTCCAAGAATTCATCGTCTGTATAATAAACAGTAATGCTTGGTTTATGCTCACACCAGTGATTTTGATAGGCTTTCCAGAGTTCTAGCTGCTGCATCGCTCCTACTTGGCTGACAGTTGTAGAGTCTTTTGGAGATTTTACAGGGAAGCTAAACACCGATGAAGAAGGCGACATCACATCTTGTTCTACAGGGAATCCTTTATTTTCCATAAAGACTGCAAGCGGGTCTTTTTTATCCGAACGTACTCTGCGAATGTAATACTCAGAGAAGCGAGGATGAATACCGGAAGCACTATCGACAAGTTGAGATACAGTACCGCTAGGCTTAACACACGTAATAGCTGTAGACTGATTAATACCAAGATTCTTAGCCCATGTTTTGTTTGTTTTAACAGCAACCTTTTTAAGTTCATCAAGGTATCTTTCCAGTTCATCTGGTTCTGCTCCACTTAAAATTCTATGATCCATAATCCCTGTTAGACTCACACCCAGTAAAGCTTCCTCTTCCGTATTTTTCGCCCACACGTTCCGTAAATATCGGAAGTCTGTTAAAGTGGCTTGAAGTGTTCCAATAATTGCTGCTATTTCTGCTTTCTTTTTTAAAGAATTTAGATCATCATCAGCACGAACAACAATCTCAGAAAGATTACAGAACTGGTTGCTACGTAGAATAATTTCAGAGCAAGGATTAGTACCAAAGTCTTGTTCAGGGTCACGCCTACCGTTACGAGCAGCTATTTTTTGTGCAGCAACACGACTAAAAATTCCTCGTTCACCTGCTTTAGACTCATACAATGTTTGCATTTCAGATAAAAATGCTTCAAAGTCAGGCTTCTCTGTGTACGCTACACTGTTGTTTGCCAAGGCTCTATGCCCTTCATGCCGCCACCAATCTCCAGACTTAGCTTTAGCCATACGCTGATCAGAAAGATTAGAAAGACTAATCAATGCAGAGCGTCTAACACCGCCTACAACAACAATGTCTGCAATCTTACATACAATATCGTGACATTCAATAGAAGTTAACTTACGGCCATGAGCCTTTTTAAATACTTCAATACAGAAATTGAATAAATCTACCAGTGGCTCTGGGCCTGAAGCTCTACCACCAAAAGTTTTAAGTCTTTCTCCTGCGGGTCTAACCCTACTTATATCCCATTTTGGAACTTTTCCTGCATAAAGAAGACTAATAAGTTCTCTAAAGGCTGAAGCCCATCCAATCTTGCTATCGCTTACTACAATCACTGTATCTGTTTCGTGAAAAGTTTCTGCAACATCTGGCAGCTTGTTTATAAACGCACGTTCAACACTAAACCCTACGCCAGTACCACACATTAGAACATACATAAGCTCGTCAAAGCTGCGCGGTGAATCAATATGCAGATAACTACAATTAAATCCTGCTACATTATCTTTTTCTAAAGCCTCTCCCGCAGTCATTAAGCACCGCATTGATGGCATAACTTCTAAATTGTGAATAGCATTAAATAGTTTTAACGCTACTTTATCATCAATCTGACCGCGATTAACCCAAAAATTAACATATCTGTTGACAGTTTCGTCCCATCGTTCACGCCTGTTTTCTTCTGGAAGCCAACGAGCATAGCGGCTTTTGTGTATAAACTGTTGATACTGATCCATTATTCTTCATCCTCTGGTTCTATATTTAGTAAAATGTCTCGTTTAAAAGTCTCGACTATCCATAGTAAATCTCCTCTAGTTAAATTAGTAGAAGATTTCATAGATAAATTTCCTTCTTCATCATAGCCCAAGAGAAGTATAGATTCATATTCTCCAAGTGCTTGTTCTAAAACATAATCTGGATTATTATTGGGGTAAAGGTCGGTAACTCTATTCATCTGATATGCTTGCTTTAGGTAGGTAGGTTAATACTTGAGCATTACAGTCAGGATTAGAGCAAGATAAACTTGTTTCTATCGCATACTCTTCGTCTTCATGGGAAATATCTAAATCATTGCCCCATATAAGTTTACTGCTGCAATAAAAACAAAGCATTAACTATTTTCCTCTGTGACTATAGCTGTTAGTTTGTTTAAATACCAACCAGCTTTTTGCAAGTCTTGAACCTGTTTACCTTTGTAGTCATAACGCCACAGGTACTTCATGCAGTTGCCCTTGAGGTAGCCTTTGAATGCAACACTGGACATAGATTCCTTTATTGCATCAATACATTCTATTTCACCTGTGTTGTAGTGGGTTGGGTTATTTACTACATCTTCTTTTTCTTCGTTAAGCATTGTTATATAAGGATCTAAAGCGGTGTAATCTGTTTCTTTATCCCAAGGTTTTGTTAAAGCTTTTTTAGCTGTTCTTGTCCACTCAGCGGGGGAAACATCATTCAGTTTTTTCGTAGTCATAATAATTCTCACTAATTACATTCTGATTTCGTTTAGTTTCTTTAAGCTTTTTCGCAGAAGATATTTTCTTGAACTTTTTTTTACGATCAAACCTTGACCTTCGTTCACTTTTGCGATCAAAACTTTTGTCATTCATCGAAAGTTTCTCTCTTGGTAACATTAATCCAATCATCAGGGATAGTGTCTTCACTGTACCACTGAAATCCGTTGGCAGTTGCCCACTCCCCATGTGATCTTTTTGTTCCATCTTTTCTGCGTTTTGCTTGTGGCATAGGGGCAGAAGAGTTGGCAAACAAAAAGACTAATTCAGTATTTTTAGGAAGAACCTTGCTAATCCACACATATTTACTGTACTCAGCATAGTCCCAAAAACGGCCTTTTGCTTCTAGCAATATTTTTTTACCGTCAACTTCTTTAATAAAGTCAGGCTCATACTTATGCTCAACAGTATAAGATATTTTATCTGTATGGAAATTCCATTCATCTAAAATTCCTGTATGTAGTTCGTATTCCCAGTTAGAGTCATAGCCCTCAACAACATTCTTTTCTTGTGGGCGTTTAACTCTAGCCTTTCTAAATCCTTTCTTAAACTTTTTCAATGTAGTTCAGCCTCTCTTCTTTCTAATTCCGTTTGAATAAGGAGCTTTAAATCTTCTAGAAAATATTTATCTATGTCTTGAATGCAGTTATCAGAATTATAAAGGAAGCTGCCCACTGCAATGATGGCATTTTCAATATCTAAGCTTGTTGTCTCTGCGCTTTCCATTGTATATGCTCCAAACTAATGTCGGTAATTTTTATATCAGGGAAAATTAAAAGTAACTGCTTTATTTTTTTAGCAATCCACTTAGGATGATATGCGTTAAGTAATATTTTTTGGTTTGCAAAAACGTGGGTTTGTTCAGGCATAAACTGCTTGTAGTTTTTAACCGTAATCGCAGCCCCTTCTTCTTCGCTCAAAAGACTTTGAAGCCATTCAACCAATAAGCTTTCTGAATGTCTGCGTATAGCTTTTGATCTTTTATTATTCATAGTAGTTCCTCTACTTTAGGTTCAACAACAACCTTTGTTAAATATGCTAGGCCGTTAGCATACTTAAATGTCCGTAAACCTTCGCCATCGTTTGAATCAGCGTGGCACTCATATTTATATTTACACCAACTACAACCTTTAGCTAGTTTCATATTGCCTTTTTTACCATCTTCTATTGGATCGTAACAATAGTCAGGAGGAGTGTCAAGATCTAAAGAAGGGATTAACTGATTAATCTTAAATTTAATATTGGGCTTATCTAAATCATCGGGAACATACATACAAAGCTCACCGCTTTCTTTATTCAAAACTAAAAAACCTCCTTCAGAAGTTCCTTCAGCTTCTTCATATCCTGCAAGCTGCCCCAGATAGCCAAAAGGATCATCTTGTGCTAGTCGCCCATCACGAAACTTATTGAATGCAAAGCGTGACGCTGTTTTAACATCAACAACTTCTCCATTAATTTTACAGTCCATGTGACCTACAACACCTTCGACAACTACTTCTTTCTGTTCGTCAGTAACTTCGTGTTTAGCCATACGTACCAACATTAAAACAATTTCTTCTAGCAAATGCCCGTAAAGAAACTTTATCTGTGTTGGAGCATCAACATCGCTGCGTCCTTGTGAATCTCTTTTTTCGTACCACAACTGACGATGTGGCTTACCCGCATTAGACATACGCACAGTAAAGTCTTCATTTTGTTTACGGGGAGTAGCCCAAGATTTTAAAGCTGCTCTAATGTCTTCTACTGTTTTGTCTATGTCTTCTTCTGTAAGTGGAAGAGGCTCTCCTGCACTTAGGTTTTCGAGGTGTTTATAAATATCTGGCACTACATCAGATAGCTTGCTCATTCTTCTTCTCCTATTACAGAATCTATAATCCTTTTTCCCATTTTAACTGAGCAAGCAAACCACTCATTGCGTTGTTCGCATAAATCGGAAAGACGTTTATGTATTTCTGCTTCAGTTTCTCTGCGGGTGTTTGTATGTACGATATAAGCTAATTCATAGTCTCTAAAAGGTGAGGATGTTTGATAGTTTTTAGCTCTATCTCTAGCTTCAACGGCCATTCCCACCTTTATCCAACCTTCCCAAGCAGGGTTAGTTATTATATAAATTTCTCCTTTGCTGCTATCAACATAATTAGGTAGCGATTTAAAGGCAGCATCTTCAAAACCTTTATATCTTCCTTCTTTATATAAAGGATGTTCTTTGCTAACTTCTTTATTGTCTACAAACATACGTTTTTTATCTCTAGCTTTAACAGCTTCGGGGTTATCTTTATAGTAATATTCTTTGCCTGTTCTTGGGTTAATCGCCATACCTTACTCCTTTAAGACTTCTAAGCTGTTAAGCTTATCCTGATCTAGAGCAAAGAGTTCGCCCCACCCTAGATTCATAATGTTATTTTGATTTAAAAGCTCTTCTTTAGCAGCTATGCCAGCAAATCTATAACTAGGAAAAGAGCCTACCATTAACATATAGTAATCGCAAGACTTATTTACTTTATGTAGTCCCGCACACAACCTTCCGGTTTTATACTTGGTTGATTTAACATCTATAGTTTTACCATTAAACATCAAGTCATGGTCAGGGATAACATCTAAGTCTAAATCAGGCCAGACGTTTAATAGTTTTGCAGCAGCCAACTCAGAACCAAAGCCTTCTAGATCAGTCTCATAGTCAGACTGTGGCCCTTTTCTATTGTTTTTAATTCCCGCTGCTCTAGATGTTTCGTATCTAGATTTAGCCATGTGTTTAGCTATGCGCTGTTCGACAGCATTTAGATTAATGTGTTTCGCTCCAGTTGTTTCCAACATGATAGTCTCCATCTAAAGGACAATTAAGATTTAAAGTTTTACCCGCTTCTATAATGGCTGTTACTCCAAGCTTACCAACCTGATCTGCAACTCTTTCGTGGCACTCTATCTGCCATTCATCGTGTACATTTGCAACAAACTTAGCGTCTAACTGTAACTTTTGAATCATTTGGTTGAGCATGATCAACGCTTGTTTCATTACAATAGCTCCTGCTCCTTGCAGTAAAGTATTTAAAGCAGCATGTTCAGATCTAACCATGAGCTTACGCCCGTCTAAACCTTTGATGAATCCCGTTTTTGCTTCTCGTTGTACTTTACTCGTAAGATTTTTAAATGATGGGAGATTATCAAAGAAAGATCTTCTAAGTTCTTTACCTGCTGTTCTACCTCTTCCAGCCACTGACCCAAGCTTTGCATCTCCTGCTCCGTAGAGGAGGGCATAGATGAAAGTCTTTGCCTGATCTCTTAATTCAAGTCCTGCAAGTTTTTGATTTGCTGTGTGGATGTCTCCGTTAAGTATCTCATTTGTATAAGCCTCGTCATCTAAATAATGTGCAAGCATTCTAAGTTCTAAGCCCGATGCGTCAATTCCTACTAGTTTGTAGCCAGAAGGTACTGTCCAACAAGAGCGACATTCTTTACCATAGGGTGAATTACTGCTAGGGATTTGAGCCATGTTGGGATGGGAGTGTGTCATTCTAGATGTCACTGCACCGTTAGGATTTACATAGCCATGAACACGCCCAGTATCTAAGTTTAACTCTTTAACCCAACTGTTAACTTGAGCTAATCGCTTTTGCAGCATAAGATACTTAGCGATCAAAGAAGCTTCAGGGATACCTCTAACTTTAGTCAACGTGCCTTCATCAACAATTGGCTGTCCTGTGGGTGTATAGTTTTTAGGTTTCCATCCTGCGGCTATAAGTCTTTCACCTATCTGCTTACGTGATCCTAAGTTAAACTCTTCACAGGTGACTCGCTTAATAGGTTTATTATCAGTAAGCATCTTGGCGTATTCATCTTCACTCAAAATAGTTCCCATGCCTTCTTGATCAATAGCTCTTTTAGATAAACCTCCCGACTTGGTGTACTGTGGTTTCAATATCCGTATAGTTTCTTTAGGTTTAAATGTTTCTCTAACCTCTTCCTCCACAGCAAAAAGCTTTTCTTGAAACATCGCTATCAGCATTGTTGCTTTCCGTTGGTCTAACACAAATCCGTTAGTTCTTTGCTGATCTAAAATCTTAGCTACAGCGTGTTCTATTTTAACGGAAGTAGGGGAGAAACCTCGACTTTCACGCCTCAGTGCATTATATACTTTAAAGTTAAGCAGCACATCGCGCTTACAATACTCCAACATCTCAGGGCAGTAAGCATCCCAAGCCTCTTCATTTTTACCGTAAGTTCCTTTACTAAAACCTAAACGATAGCCCCAGTTTTCTAGGCCGTGTCCACCTTCTCTGGTGGGCTTGAACAACCTAGAAAGAACTAAGGTATCAACAGCCTTAATATTAGATAACTTTATCCCTGCTATCTTTTCAATTGCAGGAATGTCATAGCCTATAATGTTATGTCCAATAAGTTTGGTAGCTTTACCAAGCATCTCATAGGCTTCGTTTAACTGGGTGTTATCGAATGTGAATACATCTTTCGTATCCACATCCATGATAACAATGCAATAAAGTTTGGTGGGTTCTAACCCGTCAGCTTCTACATCGAATAATAAATTCATAGTTCATCTCCTATAAATTCATCGTCAGCATAGTCCATTATTTCTTTAAGCCTTCCGGTGTCGTTGTCATACAACAGGTGGGTAGCTATTCCTACATCACCAGTGTATCTAGATTTAAGCACCCGTACTCTGGTGGTGGATGCTTCTATTTCATCATCGCTCTGTTGGTTGCGTTCTAAAGCTATCACGCAATCAGATAACTGAGCAATACTTTGTGATCCTCTAAGGTGAGATAAGCCTGTTTCAATTCCATTTTCATGGCCACGGTTGCCATCAATCCTACGCAAGTGGGAAACAAGAATCATGCCGCAACCCGTTTCTTCTACCAAGGTTCTGAGTCTGTGCATAATGCTATCAATAGCTTTGCGTTCATCGTTCTCAAGGGTAGATAAAACTAGCATGTGCAAGTGGTCTACAACTATCCATTTGCAGTCGAGTCCGATGATCATATATCTAAGCTTGCTGAATATATCATCAAGATTATTTACACCATGATGGGCATGTATCCAAACTCTACCTGTGTTGTCGCCCATGAATACTTTCTCAAAGTATTTGTCTATATCCTCTGGCGTGAACTTATTCTTGACGCTTTCAAGATGCAGCTTTGCATTTGCTTCGATAGACATAATGCCTTCAGCAGTCCTCGACCAGTTCTCCTCAAGTGCAACTACGCCAACATTATCTTTGGTGTGTTGTATCAACCAGTGTTCAATCTCTCTGGTGACACTAGATTTACCTAGTCCTGTACCTCCAGTGAGAGTTACTAACTCGCCCTCTCGTAGTCCCTCAAGTTTCTTATTGAGTCCAAACCAAGGGTAAGGGATAGATGTTTTCTTTTGTGAACGTAGTTCCTGATAGGCATGAAGCTGATCAGATAAATTTAAAACGCCTGATGGTGTATAGACTTTAGAGTCCCAGAAGCAGCTAACATAAGTAGCGTGTCGGCCTTGCCGCAACATATCGTTGGGATCTTTGAAGTCCGTAGGAAGGGTCATTAACTTAGCTTTGCCGGGGGTCAAAAGTTTAGCGATCATACGAGCAGCATCTTTGCCAGCTTTATCATTGTCGAAACAGATGACTACAGAATCGAATGATTCTAAAAACTCTAAACTATTTTTGACATCTTTAACGCCACCTCCTGCACCGTTCTTGACGGAGACAACAGGCCACTTGCTACCCATAAGTTCATAGGCTGCCATAGCATCGCACTCGCCTTCAACCAAGGTGATAAACTTACCACCCGCCTTGAATAGCTGTTCACCAAACAAGCCGCTTTCTTTGGCATTGCCTGTCCATGTAAACTCTTTATTAGCTCTGCGTATTTTAGTTCCTACATACTCGTTCTGATTGTAGTAGGGATAATGGTGGGATGTAACATTGTTGTTTGAAACTGTAGATTTAACGCCATACTTCTTGGCTGTTTCTAAACTAATCTTGCGATCTGTTAGCTCATGGAACTGAGCAGAAGGGTTATAGTCGGACATTGCGTTGTTTCTCTGATACGTTTTAAAGTCCGTTACTGTATCTGGTTGGTGTACTTCCGGTGTACTATAGTCTTTAAAATATGTGGAACAGCTAAAGCACCATGCTGATCCGTCCTCGTTTATAGATACTGCATCAGAACTCCCGCAGTCGTGGCAGGGCTGATGATATTTTACGAAAGGCATTTTTATTCCTCATGTTCTGTAGCATTCCTTACTACTTTAGCCTCTTCCGTTAGATGGGTTTTAAGATTATTTATTAGGGTAAGTGTAGCTGCTTGCATTATTGATACAGTTATACTAGCTTCTTGAAGTTTTAAATCTGCCTCCAGTAAAGCCCTAATAAGAGCTTTACCTTCGGCAGTGAACTTCTCTGTATCATAAGAGCAATCATCTACTGTTATGATAGAATCAGACATCTTACAACTCGTCTTCCATGTTTGAGTCAACTACATCGAACTCTGATCCATCAGGTGAACCAACTTCTACTAAGTCAATTACCTGCATTGCTTGGAAGTCTAGTCCTTTAAAGACTTTCCCTTTCCACTCTGACTCCCACTCCTTGTACTGAACACGCACATTAGAACCGTTACCTACTCTGGTGTCCAGTGGATTTTTAAACTTATCCACCAGACGGGGAGCAGGGCGTACCATACCGTTCGGGCCATTAACTTTACGTTTAATAACCAGTGCCTGTCCTTCGTCCATTTGTTTTACAGAGAATCCTCGTGAACGAAAATCTTCTGCGGTGTTGTCGTCAACTACCAGATTTACTGTGTATACAGGATCGTAAGTAGTGTTGGGTGATGTTACTGAAGCCCAGTAAGCTTCGCCTTGGATTATAGCCATGCTAATTACCTTTGGTTGGGTGAATGAATTTGCACTTTACACTGTTCGACAATCGTTGTCAAGTCATTTGTTTCCGTAACTATCTGGATCAATGGGGTCTTCTTCTTTAATAAAGATACCATCTACCATCTTCCCTCGCCTATCTTTTATATCTTCATAGGCGTGATCTATACAATCCTTTAAAGACAAGTTGTGTCGGATTGCGATGTTGATCAGCACGACAATGATGTCGCCAATATCGTCAATTGGATTTTGTTTTTTACACACGCTATCTGAAAGCTCTCCAACTTCCTGTATAAGTTTTAACACTTGCTGCTTATCGTCAGACCCATGAATAAGATTTCTAGCTAAATGCCAAGAAACAATATTCTGAATTGACAGGTCAATACCTCTATTTTCTTCGTTCATATATTGCACCTCCTTTAACTTTAGTTACAGTTATATCAGGATTGTCCTGCGCTTCTGACCATATACGAAAATCTTCTTTTGATTGCTTGGACTCCCATTCTTTCTGGCGTTGTAAATCTAAAACAGTTTCGTACTCTGTTTTTTCGACGATGAATTTAATCACATCTTTTTCTGTGACACCATAGCCATTACAGACTGTTGACAATTGCTGTCCTTCTAAAACTGCTATAGCCGCTTTAGTTACCGCCATAACTTTTGGACTAGCGTTGCCTGATAAGCTTTCTTCAAACATATTAGACATTGTTTATACTCCTGATAAACTAACGAATACATAATGTAAGATTACAATAGAGCCTAAAAATAAAAAGGCTCTGGTAATCTTAGGTAATCTTACGCCTGTTCTTTTAAGATTAAACATTCTTTTTAGTTTCTTTTTCACTCCTTTTCTCCTGTTCTTTTACTAACTTTTTAAATTCTTTATTAAAGATTTTGTCAAAGTTTGAATTAAATTTATCCTTGTTTACTGGTCGGGCGGTAGATCCTTTACCGCCATGTGTTTGCCCAGTAGCCATTACTCGTCTGCCTCAAAGACTTTTCCTAGACTAACAACTAGAAAGGGGAGCAATACAATTATCCCTTCAAAACACATATACTGTCCTGTGTTTGTTAGATTATTTTGCACCCAGATAGGTCTTGCATCTGGAAACTCTAAGTCAATACCTACTCCATTACGAATCTCTACTGAAAGATTATATTTTCCTAGTTGTTTTGTGAACATATTAAGCCACCATCGTTAGTTGAGTTTTAGAAAATGCAGAGCGTACTGTCTGCTGTCTTTGGTTCTGGATAGCTGCTATGTTGTGCATAGAAGATTTCCTAGAAGTTTCTGCATGGGTAGACCAATCTGTCATAGCATTATAGACCGACCACATATTAGCACCTAGTCTGGTCTTATATACTTTAATATATTTATTCCAGATATATTCTAGGCTCTTGTTTCTGCGGGGCAGATCCGCTAAAGCTGTATCAGGTGTGCCGCCTTCTGCAATGAGTGTCATAGCTGTGTTAGCCTTTAGTGCATGAGCAAAGAAAACAAAAGCTTGTGAGTCGGTCATGTGTCTATTAGCCCACTTCGACCATAACTCTCTTTCATTTTCAAAGACCTCTAAAGATCTTGTAATTGCTCGACCACCATGCTCAATGTTCAATGACCTAGTATGTTTAGCTTTATATACTGCTACTTCACCACCTACAAAAACTTGTAGATTTGTACAAGCTTGTTGTATAGCTGCGGCACTAATCATAAACGGCCATGTCCCATCAAAGGATGATATAGATAATAGACTTAACGCTGCACAATCACCATCTGGTGTACGATAAGTATGCTCTGGTAGTTTATATTGAACAAAGGTTCTTGCTCCATCATGGGAAGTGCGGATTATCTCTTGCATATTTCCCAAATGTAATCCTGATCGCTCTAAAATATTACGGGTTACATCTATCATGTGCTTTGGTGCTACAGCTTTATAGCCATGACCATGGACTCCAAGCTCTGCTCCAGTATCTGTTCGATAGATAACGGACTTAGAACTAGGAAACTCAGTACCATCATCGTCAGCAAAATAAACTAAGGGTGCAGTATCTATATCAAAATCAGCATCACCATAACCTCTATCACGAATAGAATTTAACGCTGTGTTGTTTGCATACATTGAAGTTACATTACTCATTTGGATTCTCCAGTTATTGAGTTAAAATTATATAAAATTAAGTTAGTTGCGTCAAGCTAAAAATCACTTGACAGTTTTTTAAGTACCTTTAAAATACCTTTTAAGGTCTTTCTTCACTCTCTTTAGTATTACTTTCAAGTGGTTTTACTTTCTTCTTTTCAGTTACTTTAAACTTCTTTAAAGAACCTGTTGAAATAATATAAATATATTGCCACTTGTATCCTTGTTTAACACGCCATCCGTTGTACCAACCACCAAGCCAGACTCTAACAGGCTCATAACCTCTATCTAAAACCTTCTGCATGGTGGGATTTTCAATAGAATATTTACTCATATACATTCACCGATAAATAACCTTTTAAAATTTTAGGATCTACTGCCTTCAGCAGCTCATAAATTGGATGATACTCGCCATCTTCTATGTCCAGTTTAAACTGATCTATTGCTTTAAATATAAGATCATCACGTTCAGTTTCTTTATCCATCTATCTGCACCTCCGCTTCTGTAACTATTACAACTCTTGCACCGCAAGATAAAATAGGTTTATCGTCTAGTGACTGCATTACTTCTGCATGACCTAATATCTTTACGCTCTTGCAATAAGTATTTGTTTTACCCTGCTTAACTGTAATAACAGGATCGTTTGTTTTATTTTTTAAATTAGATCTTATCTTGTGCTGATTAACGTGTATGTATTTTTTCATCTTCAACAACCTCTACAGGTTCTCTATCTACAACCTTCCTACCATACTCTTCGTAATAGCTTCCCGCTTTAGCGAACTTCAAAGCTTCTTCAGGACTGCTTGCAGGAACATCAATATAATATCCATGAACCTCAGACATCATAACTTTATATTTATTTAATTTAGATTCTACATCTTTCTGCATTACTAATTTATCTACCATTTTAATCACCTCGTTGGTACTAGTTGTTTTCTTAGCCACTTATCCATCATAACTTCTTCTTTATGCTCTAACCTTGGAAGCGGTGGAGATGGCACATAAGGTTTTAATAATTCGTCTGTCATCACTGGATGCCTAGACATCTTATTGTGTAGTCTTTTATAGTCTACACCCGCTGCTTCAGCAAACTCATAAACTGTATAATACATTCCTGTTTGTAGCTTTGGGTGAGTACCTACAAATTTAAGTCTTTTAGTGTTTCGTTTTGATGGCATTCGTTTTATTCCTTTGATCAGTTATAATATAAAAATCTGGGCTAAGTCTCTGGCCGACCTCGTGAGCCTCATTTAAACTAGAATAATAAAATTTAGCACCACTGGCAATTTCTAATACCCAATTATAAATCTCTTGATTCATCAGTCTTCTCCCATGCTTTCATCAACAGTGAACAAGCGTAAATATATATCACCTTCGTTGTAACGATAGCCATTCTCTAGTTCTTTGGTAGGATATATAGTGCAATGTACCGCACCTTTTCGATCATCATAGCCATCGCCCATACCTTCATCCCAACAGTTAAGATCAAAGAATTTATCGCCTATCTGTAACTCTGTCCAAGTCTCCTCGCCATGACTAGTGTTGAGAAAAAATTCATCGAAAATATCTACAGCTTGTTCGGTGGCCTCTCGAATTTCAGAATCTGTAATCCATAACTCTGAGCTAGTGCTATTATGAACACGCAGTAAACTTTTATCCATTTCTTTAAACATCTTAACGGGAAATTTAATTTTAACTTCTGAAGTGGTAGCATCTATAACAGACCAGTTTTCAGTAGGGCAAGTCTTTAGCCAATCAAAAAATTCTTTATCGTTCATGCTTCGCCCTCCACGCTAATTTCTAATCCTTCAAGAAAATCGATAACGTCATCGATGCAATCGCTGATGGTTATTTCAGTCCCCTCGTTATCCTTTGGTAGTTGCTTGGTTTCCTTACTTAAAGCTCTTTTAATGTCGTACATATCGCATAAGGCACTGTCTAATTTTTTAACGTTCATATCATCTATCCTCTGGTAGTTTTGTATGTATCCAATAATCTTCTTCGCTTCCTACGGGAAGCTCCCACAAAGCACAACAGTCTGGTTTAGATCCAGTGTAATACTTTATATCTCCAGTCTTACCGCATATCACTGTATAATCCATAGCCATTCTCCAGTTAAACAGCACATAGAACTATTACGCCCTATGTGCTGCAAGTTATATTAACGCTCAATAGTTACTTTGAAATCTACAGCATCTATTTCAGCCCTTACTGCACTAACAACCCTTTCATCTAGATCGTCTTGTATAGCACTAAGAACTGTTCGCTCTATATCGTCAGGATCTATTTGATCGTGGTTCGAGTTCTCCAACTCGTCTATTCTACATTCAAGATCACTACACTCAGAATAAGCATTTTCTGCTGTTGAGTTTGCATCTTCTATACAAGAATCTAAATCATCTAATCTAGACTCTATACCTTCTAATCTTTCGACTACTGTCAGGTCATCATTAGATTCTAATTCTACAGGATTACCTTTTAGCAATAAAATCTCACGCTCTAGGCTTGCAATTCTATTTGCATCACGCTCATGTAAAACTGCCATGTCTGTTAGTTTTGCTTGGAGATGCACATCATTACTGCACTCTAGAATTATTTCTCGTATCCATGACTCTATAACTTCAGCTAAATTCTTAATCATTTTTTAATCCTCATTTCATTTTTAAAGAATGGAAACACATATCTAATCCAACAATCTGCACATAGATATTGATCCTTAGTTTTTACATCTGCTCGTTTACCGCATTTACATTTCGCCATTACTATATTCACCTGTTAAATATGTATAGTGAACTTCACTAACATGATTACCATCTTGCCACTTAGGTGACTTTGTAGCTAAAAAACTACACC
>Ga0213863_10001706_pt1 | contig 15821 bp, 15 predicted proteins | sample PICome_8_FD_160128 | JGI IMG/M metagenome (GOLD analysis project Ga0213863, IMG submission 160128) | Coastal seawater microbial communities near Pivers Island, North Carolina, United States - PICO497 | ecosystem: Environmental > Aquatic > Marine > Coastal | place: USA: North Carolina... | reverse complement strand
TTTTAAATTTTTTGGCCACCATTCCTCTGTAGTTGATTGACTGTTTTTACTCATAGCACCGTGCGCTACTGGACATTTACCTGAACCATTTTTTTTATATTCAACACTCATTATTTTCCTTTTTTATTTGTTTTACAGTTTATAATTATTCTAAACTAGTGAGTCAACAATATTTATATTTTTTTTAAACCAATAACTACCTCTAAATCTTTAATTTGCTTTCCTCTTGGAGGGTGCGGTAATTTTGTAACTTCAATTTCATTAAAGTGAATATCTGTTAATTCATTTGAGTCTGCATCATAAAAATGATGATGAGATGCTGTGTTGGTATCGAAATAACTTTTTCCTTCTTTTAGTAAAATTTCTTTTAACTGTCCTGCTTTTTTAAATGCATGAACTGTATTGTAAATCGTGGCTAGCGCTATTTTAACTTCAGAATTTTTTTTATTTATTGCCTTATCCAAATTTTCAACGGTGAAATGAAAAGTTTTAGGTCTATTAAATAAATATTCAGCTAATCTAAGTCTCTGTTTAGTGGGTCTTAATCCCGAGTTACGTAATTTTTCTGCTAAATCTTTTTTTTTATCCATTTTTCTAATTATTTATTGTGTTAATTTATAATGATTCTAAACTATATGTATATAATTAAATTGATAAATCAAGTAAAAGTTTATTTTATTATGAAGAAAAACAATTTTAGCTATGAAGAACTAATTGCATGTGGAAATGGAAAATTATTTGGTGAGGGAAATGCAAAACTTCCGCTTCCTCCAATGCTAATGTTTGATAGGATAACAAAAATTGAGCAAAACTCTGGGGAATTTAAAAAAGGATATATAAAAGCTGAACTTGATATAAAAGATAATTTATGGTTTTTTGATTGTCATTTTAAGAAAGATCCAGTGATGCCTGGCTGTCTTGGTTTAGATGCAATGTGGCAATTGGTTGGTTTTTTTTTAGGTTGGACAGGTGAGCCGGGTAAAGGAAGGGCATTAGGAGTAAACACGGTAAAATTTACAGGAGAGGTATTAAAAGATATAAAAATGACAACTTACGAAATTAATATAAAAAGAATTTTAAAAAAAGAAGGTACGGCAGTTGGTTTAGCTAACGGTATATTAAAAGCTGATGGTAAACAAATTTATACAGCTGAAAATTTAAAAGTGGGATTATTTAAATCATGAGAAGAGTGGTTATTTCAGGCCTTGGTATTGTATCTTGTCTTGGCAACAATCAAGAAGAAGTGTATCAATCACTATTGAATTCAAAATCAGGAATTTCATACTCAGAAGAATACAAAGAACATAACTTAAGAAGTCATGTTCACGGCAAACCAGATATAAAACTTGAAGATCATATAGATAGGAAAACAATAAGATTTATGGGATCAGGATCTGCTTATAATTATATAGCAATGAAAGAGGCAATTAAAGATTCAGGATTAGATGAAACTGATGTAAGTAATTTTAAAACTGGCATAGTTATGGGATCAGGTGGCCCATCAATTGAAAATGTTATAGTGGCAGCCGATAAGACTAGAGCTAAAACACCTAAACTGATGGGGCCATTTATTGTTCCAAGAACTATGGCAAGCACAGCATCAGCAACTCTTGCGGTACCTTTTAAAATCAAAGGAACTAATTATACAATGAGCTCTGCATGCGCAACTAGTGGACATTGTATTGGGAATTCAATGGAACTAATCCAGATGGGAAAACAAGACATTGTTTTTGCAGGCGGTAGTGAAGAATTACATTGGGCGATGACTGCAATGTTTGATGCTATGACAGCATTATCGTCAAAATATAATAATGCTCCAGAAACAGCATCAAGAGCTTATGACAAAACTAGAGATGGATTTGTAATAGCTGGTGGTGGTGGAGTGTTAGTGCTTGAAGAATACGAACATGCAAAAGCTAGAGGTGCTAAAATATATGCAGAATTAACAGGTTATGGAGCAACTTCAGATGGATACGATATGGTTGCACCATCAGGCGAAGGAGCAGTCAGATGTATGCAAATGGCTATGACAACTGCAAAAAATAAAATTGATTATATAAATACTCACGGAACTTCAACGCCAGTGGGTGATATTACAGAATTAAATGCTGTTAAAAAAGTATTCGGGAGTGAAATTCCAAAAATTAGTTCAACTAAATCTTTATCTGGTCATCCATTAGGAGCAGCATCTGTACATGAAGCAATCTACTGTTTAATTATGATGAAAAATAATTTTATAGCTAGTTCAGCAAATATTAAAGAAATGGATGAAGAAGCTAAAAAATTTCCAATAATTACTAAAACGGAAAAAGAAATCACTTTAAATACCGTCATGTCTAATAGTTTCGGTTTTGGTGGAACTAACGCAGCATTAATTTTTGAGAAGGTATAATTATGAATTTGATGAAAGGTAAAAAAGGACTAATCATGGGCGTCGCTAATGAACGCTCTATTGCTTGGGGTATCTCACAAAAACTTGCAGAGGCAGGTGCGGAACTTGCTTTTACATACCCAGCTGATGCGTTAAAGAAAAGAGTAATACCATTAGCAGAAAAATTGAATTCAAAAGTTACTTTTGGCTGCGATGTTGAAAAAAAAGAGGATATAACTAAACTTTTTGAAGATATAAAATCTCATTGGGGTCAAATTGATTTTGTTGTTCATGCGGTAGCTTTTTCAGATAAGTCAGAATTATCAGGTGAGTATTTAGATACTAGTAGAGAAAATTTTTTAAAAAGTATGCTAATTTCTTGCTTTTCTTTTACAGAAGTTTCCAAAGAAGCAACTAAAATTTTGAAAAAAGGAGGAAGCTTACTTACTTTAACTTATGAATCCACAAAAGCTATTCCAAATTATAATGTTATGGGTGTATGTAAATCTGCTCTAGAAGCTAGTGTTAAATATTTAGCTAGAGATCTAGGCTCAAAAGGAATGCGTGTTAATGCAATAAGTGCTGGTCCTATTAAAACTTTAGCTGCTTCAGCTATCGGTGATGCAAAATTTTTATATAAATGGAATGAAGATCATTCTTTTTTAAAACGGAATGTAGATATTCATGACGTAGGAAACTCGGCTTTATATCTTCTAAGTGATTTAGCTGCAGGTGTAACTGGCGAAATTCATTATGTTGATGCAGGTTATAATAAAGTTGGAATGCCTGATCCTAAAAATATTTCTTAAGCACTAGCTTGCTTCATTGATAATTTTACTTTTCCTCTATCAAATCCAACGACTTTTACTGAAACTTCATCACCTTCTTTAACAACATCACCAACTTTTTCTACACGCTTTGCTGCAAGTTCTGAAATATGAACCAAACCATCTTGCTTACCTAGAAAGTTTACAAAGGCGCCAAATTCCATAATTTTAACTACTTTACCTTTGTATGTTTTACCCATTTCCGGTTTAGCTACTAAACTCTTTATAAATTCAATTGCTTTGTTTCTAGACTCTTCATCTGGAGCAGCTACAGTAACTTCACCTGTGTCTTTAACATCAACTTTTGCTCCTGACGTTTCAACGATTTCTCTAATAGTCGCTCCGCCTTTACCTATTACTGTTGCTATATCTTTTTTATCAACTTTGATAATTTCCATTTTTGGTGTGTGCTTTGAAAATTCTTTTCTTGAATCTTTAATTGCTTTATTCATTTCTCCTAAAATATGTTCTCTACCACCTTTTGCTTGGTCCAAGGCTTTTTCCATAATTTCAAAGGTTATGCCTGTGATTTTAATATCCATTTGAAGTGATGTAATGCCATTTTTTGTACCCGCTACTTTAAAGTCCATGTCTCCAAGGTGATCTTCATCTCCTAGAATATCTGATAGCACTGAAAAATCATCTCCCTCTTTAATTAATCCCATTGCAATACCAGCAACCGGTTCTTTAATTGGCACACCAGCATCCATAAGAGCTAGCGAGGTTCCACAAACTGTTGCCATTGATGATGAGCCGTTAGATTCGGTTATTTCAGAAACTACTCTAAGCGTATATGGAAAATTTTCAGCCTTTGGTAAAGATGAATTAATTGCTCTCCATGCTAATTTTCCATGGCCTACTTCTCTTCTTCCTGTTCCTATTCTCCCACATTCACCTACAGAAAAAGGAGGAAAATTATAATGTAACATAAATCTGTTTCTTTGCATTCCATTCAAACTTTCAACTCTTTGCTCGTCATCTGACATCCCTAAAGTAGTTACTACTAATGCTTGAGTTTCGCCTCTTGTAAATAAAGCGGAACCATGTGTTCTTGGTAATACTCCAACTTCACACTTAATTTGCCTAACGTCTGCTAAACTTCTTCCGTCAATTCTTTTTTTATCTTTTAAAATTGCTGTCCTAACAATATCTTTTTCAAGCGACTTTAATTGAGCCATAACTTGGTTCTCAGTTATATTTTCGTCTTCAACAAACATTTCTTTACATTTAGTTTCTATTTCTGAAATGATAGTTGATCTTTTCTTTTTATCTATTTCCTTGAAAGCTTTTCTTAGATCCGTTTCAACAGCACTAGCAATTTTCTTTTTAACTTCTGAATGATCTACTTCCTCGACTTCCCATTTAGGCTTACCTGCTTTTTTAGCAAGTTTTTCTATTGCTTCTATAACTGGTACAAAACTCTCATGTCCAAATTTCACAGCATCTAACATTATTTTTTCTGAAAGACCTGAGGTTTCTGACTCCACCATTAAAACAGCATCTTTTGTTCCAGCTACAACTAAGTCTAATTCTGATTCTGTCAGTTCTTCGGGTGATGGATTTAGTAAATACTTGCCATCTTTATAACCAACTCTACTTGCTGCTATTGGTCCTCCAAAAGGCAATCCTGAAATAGCCAATGAAGCAGAGCATGCTATAATTGAAAGCACATCAGCTTGGTTTTCCCCATCATAAGATAAAACTGTTGGAAGTAACTGAACTTCATTCATGAAGTTTGAGGGAAATAAAGGTCGTATAGGTCTATCGATTAACCTTGAAATTAGTTGTTCAGACTCAGTTGGTCTTGCTTCTCTTTTAAAATATCCACCTGGAATTTTGCCAGCCGCATAATATTTTTCTTGGTAATTTACTGATAATGGAAAAAAATCTTGACCGTCTCTAAGTTTTTTAGCACCAACTACAGTAGCTATTACAACTGTTTCTCCACATGTCGCAATTATTGCTCCATCGGCTTGTCTAGCAATTTTTCCCGTTTCTAATACTAATTTTTTTCCATTAACATCTAGTTCTTCTTTGTGAATTTTAAACATTATTTCCTTAAATTAAGTTGTTTTAGTACTTTTTGATATGAGCTTGGATTTGTCTTTTTTAAATATGAAAGCAATTTTTTTCTTTTATTGACTGATTTAGTCATGCCAACAGCTGAGTGCTTATCTTTTTTTGCACTTTTAAAATGTTCTGCCAATTTTGATATCTTATCTGTAAGTAAACCTATTTGTATTTCTGTTGAGCCAACATCTTTATCGTGTAGGGCTAGAGATTTAATTGTATCGTTTTTTTTCTTTATCATTTTCTTTATTTTTTTTAATTAATCTTTCAATCTTTTCAGCATATTCAAATGAGTTATCTTCTACAAAAGTGAGTTTAGGAAGAAACTTAATATCTAGCCTTTTAGACAGGGCTTTTCTAACAAGATGTGAGTACTCCGTCAAGATCCTAACTGTTTCTTTAATATCTCCACCTCCCAAGGGAATAACATATACCCTTGCTGTTTTTAGATCTGGCGTCATTCTCACTTCAGTAACTGTTATCAATTTTGAGTTAATAGAAGGGATTTTAGCTTCATTTCTGATTAATAGTTCACCTAAATTTTGTTTTATGAGCTCTCCGACTCTTAGTTGTCTCTGACTGAAGGGTCTTTGTGCTGTTTGGTTACCCATTAAATTGACCTTTGTACTTCTTCGGCTAAAAATGACTCTATTACATCTTTTTCTTTAAAATCTATAAAATCTTTTATGCTAATTCCACACTCTAAACCTGTTCCAACTTCTTTAACTTGGTTTTTTTCCCTATAAATTGTTACGATTTCACCTGTATAGACAACAACACCATCTCTTATAATTCTTGCTTTAGATTTACTTTTTATTTCTCCGTTAAGAACTTTGGAGCCTGCAATCTTTCCAGCATTTGAGACTGAAAATATTTTTTGTATTTCAGCGCTACCTAATACTACTTCTTTAATATCTGGCTCTAAAAGACCTGATAAAGATTTAGAAACATAGTCAAGTGCTTCATAAATAATATTGAAATATTTAATATCTACTTTTTGTTCCTCCGCTAGTTTTTTTGCCTCCCTATTTGGTTTGACATTGAACCCAATTAGAATTGCATTTGATGCTTTTGCTAACGATACGTCTGTCTCATTAATCATTCCTATATCTGAAAGAATAATTTTTGCTTCAACTTCGTCATGTTTAATTTTATTAATTGCCATTTTCAATGCTTCACTTGAACCTTGTACATCTGATTTAATAATAATGTTTAATTCATCTTTATCTTTTGACTCTTCAAATAAAGTTGTTTTATCTTTTACCAACACTTTTTTACTATCAGTATTTATTTGTTTAAATTCTACCATTTTTTTTGCTTCACTTTCATCCTTAGTAACTAAAAACTCTGCTCCTGCATAAGCAGAATTGTTCATTCCTAAAATTTCAACTGGCATAGATGGAAGTGCTTCATTTATTGTTTTTCCATCGTAATTAATCATTGCTCTAATTTTCCCCCATGTATTTCCACAAATAAAATAGTCTCCTCTTTTAAGTTTACCGTTACTTACCAAGATTGTAGATACTGGTCCTTTTCCTTTATCTATTTTAGATTCAATAACCACTCCTCTTGCTTGATCGGAAAACGAAGCTTTCAAGTCAAGTATTTCTGATTGAAGTAAAATACTTTCTTTTAATTTATCTAAATTTAGTTTCTTTGTAGCTGAGACTTCAACGAAAAGGGTATCTCCACTTAAATCTTCTGCAATTAATTCATATTGCATCATTTCATTTTTAATTTTACTTATATTTTTTTCAGGTAAGTCACATTTATTTATTGCGACAATAATAGGAACTTTAGCTGCTTTAGCATGTTTGATTGCTTCAATTGTTTGTGGTTTGATTCCATCATCAGCAGCCACAACTAAGATTACTATATCTGTTATTTTTGAACCTCGAGCTCGCATTTCTGTAAAAGCTGCGTGACCTGGTGTGTCAATAAAAGTAATTAATTTATTATCTCCTGTCTTTATTTGATAGGCTCCAATATGCTGTGTAATGCCTCCATGTTCTCCTGAAACAACATTAGTATCCCTCAAAGCATCTAATAAAGAAGTTTTACCATGATCAACGTGACCCATTATAGTTACAACTGGAGGTCTTGTTTGAACATCTCCTTCCAATTTTTCTTGTTTTTTGCCTATTTCTAAATTTGGCTTATCCTCAAAAATAGGAGAATGGCCAAATTCTTTAACTATATATTCAGCAGTATCTTTATCAATTACATGGTTAATAGTAGCTACAACTTTCATATTAAACAAAAATTTAATAACATCATTTGATTTTTCTGCCATTCTATTAGAGAGTTCTTGAATAGTAATTTGAGCTGGAATTTTTACGTCACGTAAAACTTTTTTAAACTCTTTTTTTTCACCATCTACATTAGTTTTTTTTTCTTTTAATCTGGCTCTTTTAACGGAGGCTAAACTTCTTTGTTTAATTTCTATTTCCTCTACATTTAAAGCCCTTGAAACGGTCAATTTAAAATCTCTTTTATCTATAGGGCCTTTAAGTTTTAGTTTGCTTTTTCCTGTGGGTTTATCGTCTTTTTTTATAAACGCTTTAGTAGCTTGTTGTTCAACAAATTTTCTCGCAAAATTTTTCTTTTTAAGATCTTGACTTTTTGTTGTGTTAAAATTTTGAGGAGTTCGATTAGTGCTTTTGGTTCCTCTAAAAGGTTCTTTTTTTTTAACAGCGAAAGATTTTTTTCCGTCAGGATTTATTGAGGTAGTATCAATTTTCTTCTTTAAATCAGAAGAAATTGTAAGAGTCTTTTTTTTATTGTCTTTTTCCATAACATTACTTGTACGCAATCTCTCTGGCTGACATAATCAATTCATCAGCTTCTTTTCTTGATAGGGAAAACTCTTCTAAATAACCATCAATTCTAATTTTTTTTCCCTTAATTTCATCAAAACCACCTATTAATTCATCTGAAGACAAATCTGCAAAATCACTTAATTTCTTAATATTTTTTTGTCCTAATATAACTAACATTCCCTGCGTCATTCCCTTAAGACTTATTAATTCCTCTTCAACACCTAGTTCTTTAAGTTTCAAAGCTACTGCTTCTTTTTCTTTGACTAAAGTTTCTTTTGATCTATTAATTAGTTCGCTAGCTGTTTCTTCATCTATAGCTTCAATTTTAGCGATATCCTCTGCTGAAGATTGTGAGATATCTTCTATGCTTGGAAAACCCTCTGATACTAGAAGCTGACCTAAAGTTTCATCTACTTCAAGATTCTTAATTAAAGTATCAGTTCTATCTTTAAATTCGGCTTGCCTTCTTTCCGAGTCTTCTTTATCGGTCAAAATATCAATTTCATAATTAGTAAGTTTGGAAGCTAGTCTAACATTTTGTCCTCGTCTTCCAATAGCTTTGCTTAGGTTTTCTTCTGTTAATATAATATCTATTCTTTTATTTTCTTGATCAATTAAAACTCTTTGTATTTCAGCTGGTGATAATGACTCTGAAATAAGAGTTGGGAGATCCTCTGTCCATTTAATAATGTCAATTTTTTCGCCATGTAATTCATTAACAATTGTTTGAACTCTGCTACCTCTCATACCAACACAAGCACCGACAGGATCTATGGAAGAGTCTTGAGAATGTACACAAATTTTTGCTCTGCTACCTGGATCTCTAGCAACTGCTTTAATCTCTATTGTTCCTTCATATATCTCGGGCACTTCTTGAAAAAACAATTTTGCTAAAAATTGGGGATGAGCTCTAGATAAAAATATTTGATGTCCTTTCAACTCTTTTTTGACTTCATAGCAATAAGCTTTTACGCGATCTCCTGTTTTTAAAATCTCTCTAGGAATAAGTTCATCCTTTTTAATAACTCCTTCGGCTTTACCTAAATCAACAATTACATTCCCATATTCCAATCTTTTTATGATTCCGCTTAATATTTGTCCTTGTTTATCTATAAAATCATCATACTGTCTGTTCTTTTCTGCTTCTCTTACTCTGCTGCTGATTACTTGTTTTGCGCTTTGGGCCGCAATACGACCAAAGTCTATTTGAGGTAACTCTTCAAAAATCTTCTCACCAACTTTTAATTCTTTGTTTTTAGGATCATTTTTTTTAGCATCATCTATAGTGATTTCTCTTGCCGGATCCTCAACTTTTTCAACTATATCTAAAACTTTTTGAATTTTAATATCTCCACTTTCTCTATCAATAATAACTTCGATATTGTTATCATTCCCAAATTTAGTAAGTGCTGCTTTTTGAATTGCACTTTCCATAGAGCCAATTACAAGTTCTTTATCAATAGACTTTTCGTTAGCTACTGCTTCAACTATTCTTAAAAGTTCTAGTTTATCTAAACCTCTATTTAACATTTTTATCGCTCCTAAAAAAAAATGGGCTACTGCCCATTTGTAAATTCAATAATTTCATTAGTTTTAGAAGATAATTATGGTTTTTTCAAGATTACATCTTAAATAAATCAGCTTTATCTGTTTTTTCCCAGGTAAATTCACCTTTATTTGTTGGCTTTCTTCCAAAGTGTCCGTATGCAGAAGTAATTTCATATATTGGATTATTTAATTTTAGCATCTCTCTGATTCCTCTGGGAGATAAATCAAAATTTTCGTCTACAATTTTTTTTATCGTTTCCACTTTATTTTCATCACCATTAGCTAATTTAATAAAAATTGATAATGGTTTTGATACTCCAATTGCGTAAGCTAATTGTATTAAACATTTATCAGAAGCGCCAGAGGCAACAATATTTTTGGCCAGATATCTTGATACATATGCTGCTGACCTATCTACTTTTGTTGGGTCTTTTCCTGAAAATGCCCCACCTCCATGCGGTGCTGCACCTCCATAAGTATCAACAATTATTTTTCTACCTGTTAAACCTGTATCACCATCTGGGCCACCAATTATAAATTGACCAGTTGGATTAATATAAATCTCTTTAGGATCAAGATCTGTTAAAAAATTTTTTGGGATAGAATTTTTAATATATGGCATTATTAAATCTCGAACTTTATCTTGATTTATATCTTTTGAATGCTGTGTAGAAATCACAACAGACGTAACCTTAACTGGTTTATCTTTTTCATATAACATTGTAACTTGACTCTTAGAGTCTGGTTCAATTCCCTCTAAGTTTTTATTTTTTCTATCCTGAGCCATTAATCTTAAAATTTTATGAGAATAGTGAATTGGCGCAGGCATTAGCTCCTCTGTTTCATTGCATGCATAACCAAACATTATCCCTTGGTCACCTGCTCCTTCGTCTTTATTATTTTTTGAGTCAACACCCATTGCAATATCAGAAGATTGTTCATGTAAAAAAGTTTCTATGTTAGCAGTTTTCCAACTAAATCCATCTTGGTCATAACCAATATCTTTAATGCAATCTCTTACTTTTGAAATAAGCTCATCTTTATTAATCGTGGGTCCTCTTGTCTCTCCTGCTAATACTACTTTATTTGTTGTTGTTAGTGTCTCGCATGCAACTCTAGAAACTGGATCTTTTGATAGATAAGAGTCAACAACCATATCTGAAATTCTATCACAGACTTTGTCAGGGTGGCCTTCTGAAACCGATTCACTAGTGAATAAAAAATTATTATTTTCCATATTTATTTTTATTAAAAAATTTAAAGATGAACAAATATGTAATTAAAAGAATAATAAAGATCAAATCATTTTTAATCTTTTTAGAATTTATCAACGGTATATCAAATTCTATATTTCCAGCTTCATTTCTATTTAATTGTTTTATAACTACACCCTTATTATCTATAATTGCACTAATTCCTTTGTTCGCAGATCTTAATAAAAAGGTTCCATTTTCTATAGCCCTAAATATCGATTTAACAAAGTGTTGGTCTGGGCCAATAGTGTTTCCAAACCAAGCATCTTCTGAAATGTTTACAATTAGATTAGTCTCAGAACTTGATTGTTGAATAAAACCTGTAAAAATTACTTCATAACAAATTAAAGGTAATATGTTTAATTGATCTACCTTAATATTTTTTTGTTTTTTACCTCTTTGAAAAGAACCAAATCCCTCTGTAATTTTTTTTAAACCAAAATTATTTAATAAATTTTCTAAAGGTAAAAATTCTCCAAAAGGTACTAGTTTTTGTTTATTATATTGTTGGATTATCTCAAAATTATTATCCACCAACAGCAAGCTGTTATAAAATTCGCCTGTAACTTCATCTATTTTGTTTATTCCAAAAATGATATAGTGGTTTTTATTAAAGTTTTTAGCAATTATATCTTTAAAAGATAAAATTTCATTATAACTATAGCCACTAAAAATTCCTTCAGGCCAAATAAAAAAAGTTTTTTTACTATTTTCCGGTTCACTATATCTAATTAATTTTTTTATTTTATTTTCAATTTGATCAATACTTAGGCCATATTCCAAATCAAAATTTGGAGAAATTATTTTTATATTAATTTTTTCGTTAAATTGTTTAAGATAATCTTTATTTTTATTTATCTCATAACTACCAAAAAGATAGTTTGCTAAAATTAAAATTAAAAAAAATAAAAAAATGAAAAATTTTTTTATAATATTTATTTTAAAAAATAAAAAAATTGGAAATGTAAAAATTGTTATTACTCCTAGATTTAAAGCAAATAACCCAATCAAATTTAAAATTTGAAGTGTTTCAACTGACCAAGAAAGACTATATGCCCACAAGTTCCAAGGAAAACCTGTAAGTATTTTTGCCCTTAAAAAATCTGAGATACCTAAACCTGCAGAAAAAATAAAGATTGATGCTAAATTATAATTTAAAAAAGGGCCAATTAGTAAAGTTGTTAGACCTACAAATAAACTCAAAAATAAAGGAATCAATATTATTGCATAAGGTATTAGTGTTTTAAAACTTTCATCAAAAGTTAATGCATTGGTTATCCAAGAAATCCCACTTAAATAAAAACCAAAACCAAACATACATCCAAATATAAATAAATTTTTACGATAAGTTTTTTTTCTAAAAGTGCTTTTAGATTTCTTATTAATATAAACGGTAAAAAAGAAAAAAATTGGTAATATTAAAAAGTTTATAGCTACCATATTAAATGGTTGGAAGGAAAATACTGTTAACAATCCAATGACAAAAGGAGTTAAATACAAAACGTAAAATCGATTATTCAAAAAATTTTTTAACATTACTTAATATATTTAAGATAATTGATCTCTACCTGCTGCATTTTTCTAAAATCTTTTTGATTTTTATGATCATATCCAAATAAATGGACAAGTCCGTGCACCCATAATTTATCAAATTGTGATTTGAAGTCTTTTAAATTTTTTTTATTTGTTACTTTATTAAAATTAATAATTATATCACCCAAATATAACTCCTTTTCTTTTTTTAATATTTTTTTTAGATTTTTTTTATCATAAAACGGAAAAGATAAAACATCAGTCGATTTATTTTTTTTCCTAAATTTTTTATTAAGATTTTTAATTTCCTTGTTTCCAGATAATAATAATGAACAAAAAATAATATTTTTTTTTGAATATTTATTTTTTAAATTCAATTTTTTGACTTTTCTATCGATATAATTACTAGGATTCTTGATAAGCCGAGACCAACTAACGTTATTAATAATGACATTAATTTTTATCATCAGCGCTTTTAGTTTGATAAGCCCTAATAATTTTAGATACTAATGGATGTCTGATTACATCATTGTGATCAAATTCAACTATCTTAATCTCATTTAAATTTTTTAAAATATTTTTAGATTTTATTAATCCTGAATGAGCTTTATTAATTAAATCTACTTGAGATGGATCTCCATTGACTACTAACTTAGAATTTTCACCTATTCTAGTTAAAAACATTTTTATTTGAGTCTCAGTGGCATTTTGTGCTTCATCTAAAATAGCAAAACAATTTTTTAATGTTCTACCCCGCATAAAAGCTAACGGTGCAATTTCAATTTCTCCAGCCTCTATTTTTTTATCTATTTTATCAGCTCCAAAAAGCTCATACAAAGCATCGTATAAAGGTCTTAAGTAGGGATCCACTTTTTCCTTCATATCACCAGGCAGAAAACCTAATTTTTCACCTGCCTCAACTGCTGGTCGGGACAAAATCACTCTCTCAATTTTTTTTTCCATTAGTAGAGTGACCGCTACCGATACTGCCAGAAAACTTTTTCCTGTGCCAGCCGGACCTAATGCCATTGTAATGTCATTTTCTTTAAGAGCTTTAATATAATCTGATTGCTTTTCTGATCTTGCTATTACCGATTTTCTTGGTGTTTTTATTAATTGTTTAAATGACTTAACATTAGATTTTTCAAGCTCTATATTTTTTTTCACAGATAACAATATATCCTCTTTTTCAATAATATTCGTTAGCAAATATTTATTAATTAAAAACTTTATTGCTTCGCAAAAAATAGATGTATTTTCAGGAGTTCCTTTGCATGTAATTGTATTCCCTCTAAAAAATATGTTTGTGGTAGTTAATTTTGACAGGTGTTTTAAATTTTGATCAAATTGACCTGCAATACTCATTAAAATATTATTATTTATTATTTGTATGTTTTTAGTTTCATCATCAATTGTTTTAATAATTAGATTTTGTTCAAGTTTGCTAATTTCAGACATATATTTAGGCTGCAAAATCCTTTTGAATTGATTTTGAATCTATTACGCCAAATAGTGTATTTTGATTTACTTCAGTAATTTTGATTTCTTTTATTTTGTCTGTTAAATCTTCACTACTCTCAACAATTACTGAGTTAAAACATTCATCACGACCAAAATATTTGTTTTCAATTTTTGTTTTATTTTCAAATAGAACCGGCATTGTTTTTGTCAAAAGCGTTTTTCTATATTCTGTTTTTATTTGTTTTGATATATTTTGAAAAATAAGCAGTCTTTCCTTTGCGACATCACTATCAATTTTATCTAAATTAAAAGATGGAGTACCTGGTCTAGCACTAAAAATAAATGAATACGATCCTATGAACTTAACCCTTTTCATTAATTCTAATGTTTTTTCAAAATCTTTTTCAGTTTCTCCAGGATACCCTATAATAAAATCACTAGAAAATTGTATATTAGGGTTTACCTTTTTTAATTTTTCTATTATTTCTAAATATTCTTCTATCGTATGTTTTCTATTCATATTTTTTAATATCTTATTTGATCCACTTTGAACTGGAAGATGAATTAGTGGCATCAACTTTTTACAATCTTTATGAACTTGAATTAAGTCCTCCGTAAAATCTCTCGGATGCGACGTTGTATATCTTATTCTTTTTAATTTTTTTATTTTTGCGATTTTTAAAATTAAATCTGATAGTTTTTTTTCTTTATAATTATATGCATTAACATTTTGACCTAAAAGAGTTATTTCCCTTGATCCATTGTTTACAAGTTGTTCTGCTTCCAAAGATAACTCATTAAGCGATCTAGAAAATTCAGCACCTCTAGTATATGGCACTACACAAAATTTACAAAATTTATCACAGCCTTCTTGAATAGTTAAAAATGATGAAACTTTACTATTTGTATTCACTAAAGAATTTAAAGTATCAAATTTTTCAACTACATTGAATTCTGTAGAATTAATTGTCTTTGAATTTTTTTCTAAATTTAAAATTATATCGTTTATACGATGATAAGATTGTGGTCCAATTACTGCATCTATATATTTTTCTTTTTTTAATAATAAATCTCCTTCAGCTTGTGCAACACAGCCAGCTATTAAGACAATCGGTTTTTTTTTATTTTTAAATTCTTTTTTAATCCTTCCAATGTCGTGATAAACTTTTTCTGTAGCTTTCTCTCTGATATGGCAAGTGTTTAAAACATAACAATCAGCGTCACCCATGTTACTGGTTGAAGTAAAGTTTATTTTTTTTGTCAAATCTAAAATACGATTACTATCGTATTCGTTCATTTGACAGCCTAGTGTTTTAATGAATATTTTTTTTTGCAAATTATTTTTTTATTTTTGATCCATAAAGCTCTAGCTTATGATCAACTAATTTATATCCTAATTTTTTTGCGACAGCATTTTGAAGTTTTTCAATATCTTCATCTACAAATTCTATAATATCTCCGCTATTAATATCGATTAAATGATCGTGATGTTCATCCATTGACTCTTCGTATCTTGCTTTACCACCTTTAAAATCATGTTTCTCTAAAATACCAGCTTCTTCAAAAAGTTTTACAGTTCTATAAACTGTTGCAATGCTAATTTTCTTATCGAATTCACTTATTCTTTTGTGAAGTTCGTCTACATCTGGATGATCCCTAGATTCAGTCATGACTTGAGCTATAACTTTCCTTTGGTCAGTTAACCTCACACCTTTATTTTTGCACTTTTCTTCAATTGAGTTCATATGAATAATTTAACTTAAATATATGGGTTTAATCAAATTTTTTTGCATTAAATCTTTTTTTATTAAAAGATCAATATTTGCAAGGTTAAATTGCCCAAGATCAGAATTATTAAAACCATAAATATTAATTTTTTTTGATAATTTTATTCCTTTCGCTACTGCTAAAGAAGCTCGAATAGTTGAAAAACTTCCTG
>Ga0213863_10001700_pt1 | contig 15842 bp, 11 predicted proteins | sample PICome_8_FD_160128 | JGI IMG/M metagenome (GOLD analysis project Ga0213863, IMG submission 160128) | Coastal seawater microbial communities near Pivers Island, North Carolina, United States - PICO497 | ecosystem: Environmental > Aquatic > Marine > Coastal | place: USA: North Carolina... | reverse complement strand
GGCGACAACATCAAGATGGTTGTTGAGCTGATCTGTCCGATTGCGATGGATGACGGTCTGCGATTTGCGATCCGCGAAGGCGGCCGTACCGTAGGCGCCGGCGTTGTCGCCAAGGTCATCGACTAGGTTGAACCCATGGCTTGGGGCGCTAGCGTCCCAGGCAAAATAACACAGGAGCGGTATCGCTCCTTTGTTGTCTTTGCGAAGAAAAAGTGTGGATGGAAGGAACTGAAACCAACGCACCGGTGCGCGACATTGATCGAAACGAGCTGCGCCTGACGGCGTGAGCGAAAAAGGTTCTTCGAAGCGAGGATTCTTTCGATAGGCCAGTAGCTCAATTGGCAGAGCAGCGGTCTCCAAAACCGCAGGTTGGGGGTTCGATTCCCTCCTGGCCTGCCATTTACTTCGCTTATGTGAGAAGTAACGGCAGCAAAATTGGAAAGGTTACGTTACCGCGTACGGACGCAGTTAGGAAATTAGCTTGAATACCAGCGTAGAAAATAAAGCAGGATCTCTAGACTGGCTAAAGTGGCTGGTTGTTGTCGCGCTATTAGCTGGCGGCGTATTCGCGAATTGGTACTACCAAGACGAAATGCTGTTGTTGCGCGTTGCCGGATTGCTGGCAACAGCGGCGGTGGCCATATTGTTGGCGTTGCAGACTGAACGAGGCAAGGCTATTTGGTCGTTGCTCAAGGAAGCCCGCACAGAAGTTCGACGGGTTGTTTGGCCAAGTAATCAAGAGACCACACAAACCACCTTGGTTGTTATTGCCATCGTCTTCGTTTTCGCACTTATTTTATGGGGATTAGACTCCCTGCTGGGCTGGATCGTCAGCTCAATTATCGGGTAATCCAGAATGTCGAAAAATTGGTACGTCGTGCACGCCTACTCCGGGTTTGAAAAAAACGTTGCCCGGGCGCTACAAGAGCGTGTCAATCTCTCAAGCCATCAAGAGAGTTTTGGCGAGATTTTGGTGCCGACGGAAGAAGTGGTAGAGATGCGTGGCGGGCAGAAGCGCCGCAGCGAACGTAAATTTTTTCCAGGCTACGTGCTGGTGGAAATGGAGCTCAACGATGACACCTGGCACCTGGTCAAAGAAACACCGCGGGTGATGGGTTTCATTGGTGGCAAGGCCGATCAGCCTGCGCCGTTATCGCCCCGGGAGGCCGCGGCCATTTTAGATCGCGTCGCAGCCGGTAGTGAAAAAGCGACACCGAAGACAGTCTTTGAGCCGGGCGAAATTGTTCGTGTGACGGACGGGCCGTTTAATGATTTCAATGGCGTTGTTGAAGAAGTAAATTATGAAAAGAGTCGATTGCGCGTCGCGGTGACTATTTTTGGTCGTTCGACCCCGGTTGAGCTTGATTTTGGTCAGGTTGAGAAGGGTTAGGCGCACCACGCAAACAGCAAGAAAACGAAAAGACGCTGCAGTTTGCCGCTGCAGGGTCATAACCCCGGGGAGTTAGGGATTAAAGGCCCTCACGTTGGTACCCGCAAGGAGTAAAGCATGGCTAAGAAGGTTGAAGCGTACATCAAGCTGCAGGTTGCAGCGGGTCAGGCGAATCCCAGCCCACCGGTAGGGCCGGCGTTGGGCCAGCATGGTGTGAACATCATGGATTTTTGTAAGGCGTTTAACGCCCAGACCCAATCGGTAGAGCAGGGACTCCCGATTCCGGTCGTTATCACGGTTTATGCCGATCGATCCTTTACATTCGTGACGAAAACACCGCCTGCGGCCGTGTTGCTTCGTAAGGCTGCTGGAATCGCTAAAGGTTCATCGACTCCTAACACGGTGAAAGTTGCGAAGGTCAATCGCGAGCAGTTGGAAGAAATTGCCAAGATGAAAATGCCCGATTTGACGGCAGCTGATATGGACGCCGCTGTGCGAACCATCGCAGGGACCGCTCGGGCTTCGGGTATTGATGTGGAGGGTGTCTAAATGGCAAAGCTAAGTAAGCGCATGCGCGCGATTGCAGAAAAGATTGATGCTGATAAGGCCTATGGTATCGACGAGGCTGTTGCTCTTCTTAATGAATTGGCCGGCACGAAATTCAAAGAATCCTTTGATATCTCGGTAAATCTGGGCGTCGACCCTCGTAAATCGGATCAAGTGGTTCGCGGTGCGACCACATTGCCCCACGGTACCGGTAAGACCGTCAGAGTGGCTGTATTTGCTCAGGGCGAAAACGCTGAAAAAGCGTTGGCAGCTGGCGCTGATCTCGTCGGTTTTGATGACCTCGCCGAGAAAGTGAAGGGCGGCGAAATGGATTTCGACGTCGTGATCGCGACGCCAGACGCAATGCGTATTGTTGGTCAACTAGGTAAAGTATTGGGTCCTCGAGGCTTAATGCCTAATCCAAAGACTGGCACGGTGACACCGGATGTTGTTACTGCGGTGAATAATGCGAAAGCCGGTCAGGTACAGTTTCGTACCGATAAAGCGGGCATTATTCACGGCAGTGTTGGCCAGGTAGGTTTTGATCCGCTGCAAATTCGTGAGAACGTCGAGGCGTTAATGGCGGATTTGAGAAAGGCTAAGCCAGCATCGGCTAAGGGCATTTATTTAAAGAAAGTGACGCTGTCCACGACCATGGGCCCTGGTGTGTCAATTGATCAAGCAACTCTTCAGGCCAGTTAATCGGTCTGGGGATGGATGAATTTGGAGGTTGGGGGTGGCTAGCTATCCCCAAGCCGTCAAAAACCGTAGGGGCCTAGCTGGATAACAGCGAAGCTTAATTGCCTACGCAGATGGTGAGTCGCTCAATGTAGCGAAAGAATAGATAGGATGAAGGCTCAGCCGGATCCCTTGAAATTCGTCTCCGAGAGTTTAAGAACCGAAAGCCTGTTACCGGGTCAAGGGTCTGAAGCGAAAGAGGCTCGCCGCTAACGAACACTGCATTAGCAGTATTCGATAACGTGACCGATCTCGTTCTGCGAGATTGGTTGAAAAGGAGAAAAGTGTGGCGTTAAGACTTGAACAGAAACAAGAAATTGTTGCTGAGGTTAACGATGCTGCTACATCTGCTTTGTCGGCTGTCTTGGCTGACTATCGTGGTTTGACTGTTGCAGAGATGACGGAACTTCGCGTTAAAGCGCGAGAGACTGGTGTGTATCTGCGCGTGGTTCGAAACACGTTGGTTAAGCGAGCTGTAGAGGGTACAGACTTTGAGTGTCTTAACGACGCCCTGGTGGGTCCCACGTTGCTGGCGTTTTCTACGGAAGACCCGGGTTCTGCAGCGAGACTGCTAAAAGATTACGCAAAAGACTTTGAAGAACTTGAGATCAAGGCCTTGTCCATTGGGGGCGCATTACTTCCTGCCGATCAAATTGATCGCGTCGCGAAGCTGCCTACGCTGGATGAAGCACGATCACAGTTGATGAGCGTAATGCAGGCACCGATTATCAAGCTGGCTCAAACCTTGAACGAGGTTCCCGGCAAGATGGTACGTGTGGTGGCTGCGGTCAAAGATCAGAAAGAAGCAGAAGCGTAAAACTCAAGATTCGCTTTAGATAATTAGGAGAAATGGAATGTCATTGTCAAAAGATGATGTATTGAATGCAATCGCGGAAATGAGCGTCATGGACGTTGTTGAGCTGATCGCAGATATGGAAGAAAAGTTTGGTGTTTCTGCAGCAGCAGCAGTCGCTGTAGCGGCTCCAGCGGCCGGAGGCGGCGACGCCGGCGCCGGTGGCGCTGAAGAGCAGACCGAGTTTGACGTGATGCTAGCCTCTGCTGGCGACAAGAAAGTAAACGTCATTAAGGCCGTTCGTGCCATCACCGGTTTGGGCTTGAAAGAAGCTAAGGCTCTAGTTGATGACGCTCCTTCTGCTATCAAGGAAGGCGTTAGCAAGGACGAAGCAGACGACGTGCAAAAGCAGCTTGAAGAGGCTGGCGCTACGGTTGAACTTAAGTAGTTCGATTGCAGTTAGCATTTTTGTTGACGTAATACAGCTGGGTCAGGCCGTCGAAAAAATCGACGACCTGACGCCAGCTTTTCGTGCTTGCGAAAAAAGCACGTTGGATTCGATGATCATTAGGTAGGAGATTCGCATGGCGTACAGCTTTACTGAAAGGAAGCGCATTCGGAAAGATTTCGGCAAATTGTCCGAAAAAATGGAGTTGCCGTACTTGTTGGCAATCCAAACCGACTCTTACAACAAATTTTTGCAGGTTGGCACCGGTCCCGAAGATCGCGCCGAATCCGGCCTGCACGCGGCATTCAAATCTGTCTTTCCCATTGCCAGTTACTCCGGCAGCGCAGAGCTTGAATACGTAGATTACCGGCTGGGTGAGCCCACCTTCGACGTTAAAGAGTGTGTGTCTCGCAGCATTACCTATGCGGCCCCGCTGCGAGTCAAAGTGCGGCTGATCATTTATGACAAAGAGTCATCCAGCAAGAAAGTCAAAGACGTAAAAGAGCAAGAAGTCTACATGGGCGAAATTCCGCTCATGACAGAGAACGGTACCTTTGTGATCAACGGTACTGAGCGCGTAGTCGTGTCTCAGCTGCACCGGTCGCCCGGTGTTTTCTTCGATCACGACAAAGGCAAGACCCACAGTTCCGGTAAGCTTTTGTATAACGCTCGCGTTATTCCATACCGAGGGTCTTGGTTGGACTTTGAGTTTGATCCAAAAGACGCGGTCTTCGTTCGTATCGATCGCCGCCGCAAGCTGCCTGCATCAATTATTCTGCGGGCCCTTGAGTATTCAAGCGAAGAAATTCTTGAAACGTTCTTTGAGACCAATACGGTCACGATCAAGGGCGAAGACGTTTCAATCAATCTGATTGCTGAACGCTTACGTGGCGAAGTCGCTACATTTGATATCGCCGGTCCGAACGGGAAAACCATCGTTGAGATGGGGCGACGTATTACCGCCAGACATGTGCGGCTGATCGAAGACAGCGGCATGAAGAAACTTGGGGTGCCACGAGAATATCTGTTGGAGCAGATCACGGCGAAGGATATCGTCGACGAGTCCACTGGTGAGGTGGCCATTCCTTGCAACTCGATAATCACAGAAGAAGTGCTTGAACAGCTGTTTGAGCTGAAAGTCAGCAGCTTTGAAACGATTTACACCAACGATTTGGACTGTGGCCCGTTCATTTCTGACACCATGCGTGTCGACCCAAGCTCAAATCGCTTGGAGGCCTTGGTGGAAATCTATCGCATGATGCGTCCTGGCGAACCGCCAACGAAGGAATCTGCCGAGAACTTGTTTGGCAACCTGTTTTTCTCAAACGATCGTTACGACCTTTCTGCCGTCGGGCGGATGAAGTTTAACCGCCGGCTTGGTCGTGAAGAGATTGTTGGCGAAGGCACGCTGTCCAGAGAAGATATTGTCGACGTGTTGAAGACCTTGATCGATATTCGTAACGGTAAGGGTACCGTGGACGATATTGACCACCTAGGTAACCGCCGTATCCGATCTGTTGGTGAAATGGCGGAAAACCAGTTCCGTGTCGGTCTGATTCGTGTTGAACGAGCCGTCAAAGAGCGCCTGAGCTTGGCAGAGTCCGAAGGTCTAATGCCCCAAGACATGATCAATGCCAAGCCTGTGGCTGCGGCTGTTAAAGAATTCTTCGGATCCTCACAGCTGTCTCAGTTTATGGATCAGAACAACCCGCTATCGGAAGTGACGCACAAGCGTCGCGTCTCCGCGTTAGGGCCGGGTGGTCTGACTCGGGAGAGAGCCGGTTTTGAAGTGCGCGATGTACACCCAACCCACTACGGTCGCGTGTGTCCGATTGAAACGCCAGAAGGTCCAAACATCGGCCTGATCAACAGTCTGGCGACCTACGCGCAAACGAACGAGTATGGATTCTTGGAGTCGCCTTATCATCGCGTCGTGAAAGGTGCGGTGACTCAAGAAGTGGAATACCTCTCAGCGATTGACGAAGCGCAGTACGTGATCGCCCAGGCAAGTGCACCAGTGGATGCAAAGGGCCGCTTCACTGAAGAATTGATCGATGTACGCCACCAAAATGAATTCACTAAGACCGCTTCGGAAAACGTCGACTTTATGGACGTATCGCCCAAGCAGGTAGTGTCGGTTGCAGCTTCGCTGATTCCGTTTTTGGAGCACGATGACGCTAACCGTGCGTTGATGGGTTCGAATATGCAGCGTCAGGCTGTACCAACGCTGAGAGCTGAAAAGCCCTTGGTGGGCACCGGCATGGAGCGCAATGTGGCGCGAGATTCCGGCGTGTGTGTCATCGCCAAGCGCGGCGGTGTGATTGACAGCGTAGATGCTAGCAGAATCGTGGTTCGAGTTGCGGATGCAGAGACTGACGCAGGCGACGCCGGTGTCGACATCTACACCCTGACGAAGTTTACGCGATCGAATCAAAATACCTGTATCAACCAGCGCCCCTTGGTTAAGCCCGGTGACGTGATTAGTGCCCGAGACATTCTTGCTGATGGGCCGTCCATCGATATGGGTGAGTTGGCGCTAGGTCAGAACATGCGTATCGCGTTCATGCCGTGGAATGGTTACAACTTCGAAGACTCCATCTTGGTTTCCGAGCGCGTTGTCAAAGAAGACCGCTTCACCAGCATTCACATTCAGGAGTTGACCTGTATCGCTCGCGATACGAAGTTGGGGCCGGAAGAAATCACCAGCGATATTCCAAACGTTGGCGAAGGCGCGTTATCCAAGCTGGACGAGTCCGGCATTGTGTATATTGGCGCTGAAGTTGGCGCAGGCGACATTTTGGTCGGCAAAGTAACGCCCAAGGGCGAAACCCAGCTTACACCGGAAGAAAAACTGCTGCGTGCGATCTTTGGCGAAAAGGCATCGGACGTTAAAGACACGTCTCAACGTGTACCTAGCAGTGTCAAAGGCACGGTCATCGATGTTCAAGTCTTCACCCGGGATGGTGTGGAAAAAGACGAACGTGCCAAGGACATTGAGCAGGCCCAGATGGCGCAGATCCGTAAGGATTTGGACGACGAAATGCGCATTATTGAAGCGGCAACCTATGAACGCTTGCAGCGTGCGCTTGTAGGCAACAAGGTCGCCAGCGCGCCAGGTTTGAGCAAAGACAAGGCGATTGACGAAGAGTACCTAGCCGGCCTAGCAGCGGACGACTGGTTCCGCATTCGCATGAAGGAAGACAAGCTTAACGAGCAGCTAGAGCTTGCCGAGGCTCATCTGCAAGAGCGTAAAGAGAGGCTAGACGCCCAGTATCAAGACAAGCGCGGCAAGATCGAAACCGGCGATGACTTGGCTCCTGGCGTGCTGAAAATCGTCAAAGTGTATTTGGCGATCAAGCGACGCATTCAGCCCGGCGACAAGATGGCCGGTCGGCACGGAAACAAGGGTGTGATCTCAGTGATCATGCCAGTGGAAGACATGCCGTTTGACGAGAATGGCGAGCCCGTTGACATTGTGCTGAATCCGCTGGGTGTGCCATCGCGCATGAACGTCGGACAGGTCCTAGAAACCCACCTGGGTTGGGCGGCGCATGGCATCGGTAAGCGAATAAACCGCATGCTGGAAGCTCAGCAAAAAACGGCTGAAGTTCGCAAGTTCTTGGATGAAGTCTACAACCAAGTCGGCGGTGCTCCAGCAGATCTCAAGGGATTGAATGATGGGCAAATCCTCGATTTGGCAAAGAACCTGACGGCAGGGTTGCCGTTTGCCACGCGAGCCTTTGACGGCGCAGCGGAATCCGAGATTAAGAAGATGTTGGAATTGGCAGAGCTTCCCGGAAGCGGTCAAACAACACTTTATGATGGTCGAACCGGTGACACATTCGATCGCCCGGTGACCCTGGGTTACATGTACATGCTCAAGCTCAACCACTTGGTTGATGACAAGATGCATGCGCGTAGCACGGGTTCGTACAGTTTGGTCACCCAGCAGCCATTGGGCGGCAAAGCCCAGTTTGGCGGCCAGCGATTTGGTGAAATGGAAGTGTGGGCGCTGGAAGCTTACGGGGCAGCCTATACGCTGCAAGAAATGCTGACGGTCAAGTCAGATGACGTAAACGGCCGAACCAAGATGTACAAGAACATCGTAGATGGTGATTTCAAGATGGAGCCGGGCATGCCCGAATCCTTCAACGTGTTGGTCAAAGAGATTCGATCTCTGGGTATCAACATCGAGTTGGAAACGGACTGACCCGATTCAAGTATCCGTTAAAGACTTGAATTGCTTCAAAAGAATATGAGGAAACATCGTGAAAGACTTACTTAATCTGCTGAAATCACAAAGCGACGTGGAAGAATTTGACGCGCTGCGTATCGGCCTTTCATCTCCAGAGATGATTCGGTCTTGGTCCTTTGGCGAAGTGAAAAAGCCCGAGACCATCAACTATCGAACCTTCAAGCCTGAGCGTGATGGTTTGTTCTGCGCCCGTATTTTCGGGCCAGTAAAAGACTACGAATGCCTGTGCGGTAAATATAAGCGCCTCAAGCATCGTGGTGTGATTTGCGAAAAATGTGGCGTCGAAGTGACGCTGACCAAGGTGCGTCGCGAGCGTATGGGGCATATCGAACTCGCATGCCCCACCGCCCACATTTGGTTTTTGAAGTCACTGCCCAGCCGAATCGGTCTGTTGCTCGACATGACCCTGCGCGATATCGAGCGAATCTTGTATTTCGAGTCCTTTGTCGTGATCGACCCGGGTATGACGGATCTGGAAGTAGGGCAACTGCTGACTGATGAAGAGTACTTCCTCAAGATCGAAGAATACGGCGATGAATTTGACGCGCGTATGGGCGCTGAGGCCGTTCAACAGTTGCTGTTGAATCTTGATATGAACCATGAAATCGAAGTGCTGCGCGAAGAGATTCCGGCGACGAACTCCGAAACCAAGATCAAGAAATTCTCCAAGCGCCTGAAACTGATGGAAGCGTTTGTTCGTTCCGGGAATAAGCCCGAATGGATGGTCATGACAGTCCTACCGGTTTTGCCGCCAGATTTGCGCCCACTGGTACCACTGGACGGTGGACGTTTCGCAACATCGGACCTCAACGATTTGTATCGCCGAGTCATCAACCGCAACAACCGTTTGAAGCGCCTATTGGACTTGTCTGCCCCTGACATTATCGTGCGCAACGAAAAGCGCATGCTGCAGGAATCCGTTGACGCATTGTTGGACAACGGTCGTCGTGGCCGTGCGATCACCGGTTCCAACAAGCGCCCCCTAAAGTCTCTGGCAGACATGATTAAGGGTAAGCAAGGACGTTTCCGTCAAAATTTGCTGGGTAAGCGAGTGGATTACTCCGGCCGTTCCGTGATTGTGGTTGGCCCAACACTGCGCCTGCATCAGTGCGGTTTGCCCAAGAAGATGGCGTTGGAGCTCTTCAAGCCATTCATTTTTGGTCGTCTCGAAGACCGCCAGTTGGCAACGACGATTAAGGCCGCTAAAAAGATGGTCGAGCGCGAGACACCCGAGGTTTGGGATATCTTGGCCGACGTGATTCGCGAGCATCCCGTGATGCTTAACCGAGCACCGACACTGCATCGATTGGGCATTCAGGCCTTCGAACCAGTCCTCATTGAGGGTAAGGCGATTCAGCTTCACCCCTTGGTGTGTAGCGCCTATAACGCGGACTTCGATGGCGACCAAATGGCCGTGCATGTGCCGCTGACGCTGGAAGCGCAGCTGGAAAGCCGTGCGCTGATGATGTCCACGAACAACATTTTGTCTCCCGCCAGTGGTGAGCCAATCATCGTGCCCTCACAGGACGTGATTTTGGGCATCTACTACATGACTCGTGAAAAAGTGAATGTACGAGGTGAAGGCTCTGTGTTCTCTAACGCAGACGAAGTCCACCGCGCTTACTACGCCAAGCAGGTTGATCTGCACGCGCGGGTGAAGGTTCGTGTGGATGAGCAATCTACCGACGAAAGCGGTGAAACCGTTGTTCGGCGAGTACTGCACGACACCACAGTGGGTCGTACGCTGCTTTACGCCATCGTGCCTAACGCCCTCCCGTTTTCCATGGTCAACAAGACGATGGACAAGAAGAGCATCTCGAACCTGATCAACGACTGCTATCGTCGTTGCGGGCTCAAGGATACGGTGATCTTTGCGGATCAGCTGATGTACGCGGGATTCGCTCACTCGACTTCGTCGGGTGCGTCTATTGGCGTCGAAGACTTTGTTATCCCAGATGCCAAAGAGCGCATCATTTCTGAGGCCGAAGCCGAAGTCGCTGAAATCGAATCTCAGTACGCTTCCGGTCTGGTAACCCAGGGTGAGAAGTACAACAAAGTGGTTGATATTTGGTTGCGCGCCAATGACTTGGTTGCACGATCCATGATGGATGGTATTTCTAAAGAAACCGTAGTGAACAAAGACGGCGAAAGCGAAGAGCAAGCGTCGTTCAACAGCGTCTTTATGTACGCTGACTCCGGTGCGCGAGGCTCGCCAGCCCAGATTCGTCAGCTCGCGGGCATGCGTGGTCTGATGGCCCGGCCCGATGGCAGCATTATTGAAAATGCGATCACCGCGAATTTCCGTGAAGGCTTGACGGTAAACGACTACTTCATCTCGACTCACGGCGCTCGTAAAGGTTTGGCTGATACCGCGTTGAAAACAGCGAACTCCGGCTACCTGACACGCCGTCTGGTTGACGTGGCTCAAGACGTGGTAATCACAGACGAAGACTGCGGTACTACGGCTGGTCTGTTCACAACAGCGATTATTGAAGGCGGCGACATCGTCGAAGCCTTGGCCGATCGCGTGCTGGGTCGAACCGTAGCCGAAGACGTCTATGCGGCCGACGGTAAAGAGATTCTGGTGGCTCGCGGCACGTTGATCGACGAGGCCTGGGTAGAAAAGCTGGATGAGTTGGGCGTAGACGAGATGATCGTTCGGTCGGCCATCACCTGTGAGACCGCTCATGGTGTTTGCCGGGCGTGCTACGGCCGTGACCTGGCTCGTGGACACCTGGTTAACGTCGGTGAGGCTGTCGGAGTGATTGCCGCACAGTCCATTGGTGAGCCGGGCACTCAGCTTACGATGCGTACGTTCCACATTGGTGGTGCAGCCTCGCGGGCAACGGCTGTCGACAATATACAGGTTAAGCACGGCGGCACGATTCGCCTGCACAACTTGAAAACTGTTGAGCGGGAATCCGGTGAACTGGTTGCAATATCGCGCTCTGGCGCGATTGCGGTGGCAGATGAACACGGTCGTGAGCGTGAGCGCTACAAGCTGCCCTATGGCGCGGTGATTTCCGTCGCCGAAGAGGACGCAGTCGCAGCTGGCCAAGTCATCGCCCAATGGGATCCGCATACCCACCCAATTGTTGCAGAAGTGTCTGGTGTGGCGACATTCGTTGAGATGGAAGAAGGTCTATCCATGAATCGTCAGACAGACGATTTGACCGGCTTGACCAACATTACGGTGCTGGATCCTAAGGATCGTCCCAGTGCTGCAAAAGACCTACGTCCCGCAGTACGCTTGAATGATGCCAAGGGCAATGCCGTGAATTTGCCAGGCAGCGATGTACCAGCGAACTACTTCATGCCCAGCAATGCGATCCTCAACATGGAGGACGGTGGCAAAATCGGCATCGGTGACATCATCGCGCGAATTCCTCAGGAAGGTTCCAAGACCCGTGACATCACCGGTGGTCTGCCTCGCGTTGCTGACCTGTTCGAAGCTCGAAAGCCTAAAGAGCCTGCAATTCTTGCGGAGGCGACCGGCATCGTATCCTTCGGTAAAGAAACCAAGGGTAAACGTCGCTTGGTTATTACCCCAGCGGGCGGTGATCCGGTTGAAACATTGATTCCGAAATGGCGCAGCATTGGCGTATTCGACGGCGAGCAGGTGGAACGCGGTGAAACCGTCTGTGACGGACCGTTTAGTGCTCATGACATCTTGCGGCTGAAGGGTGTGGAAGAGCTGGCGAAGTACATCGTCAACGAAATCCAAGAAGTTTATCGTCTGCAAGGTGTGACGATTAACGACAAGCACATCGAAGTGATCTGCCGTCAGATGCTACGCAAAGTGGAAATTACTCACTCTGGAGACACGGATTTCATTCGTGGCGAACAGCTGGAGTACACCGCGCTGCGTCAAGCAAACCAAGCCTTGGCTGCTGAGAACAAAGATCAGGCTGAAGCCCAACGACTGCTGCTGGGTATCACCAAGGCGTCGCTGGCGACAGAATCCTTTATTTCTGCAGCGTCTTTCCAAGAAACGACCCGAGTGTTGACCGAAGCAGCCGTCACCGGCAAGCAAGATCATCTGCGCGGTTTGAAGGAAAACGTGGTTGTGGGGCGTCTGATCCCTGCAGGAACAGGGCTGAGTTACCACGCGGATCGAAAGCGGCAGCGTGAAGAAGTTCGGTCCGGTGGCAGCGATACGGTGACCGCAGATGATATCGAACAGGCGCTGAGTGAAGCACTGTCAGCTCGCACAGCGGAATAAAGAACCGAAAACATGAAGCCTGGTACCTGACAGCAGGGCTGCTGCTGTCAGGATTAACGGTCACAAGCCTGCGGCTCAGTGGCCTTGTTAATCCGGCGAGGCGCGATTAGAATGCCCGCCCCCGAATCATACTGGTACGGTCGGGACGGAAGAATTTGCCTTCGTTGTGTAACCCTCGAAGACGAAGACAGAGATCGAAAGGAGATCGACAACAAATGGCAACAATCAGCCAATTAGTTCGTAAGCCCCGCAAGCGTAAGGTCGTAAAGAATATCGTACCTGCATTGCAGGCATGCCCTCAGCGTCGTGGTGTATGCACTCGCGTCTATACAACAACGCCAAAGAAGCCGAATTCTGCACTGCGTAAAGTATGCCGGGTACGCCTAACCAACGGATATGAGGTCACCTCATACATCGGCGGTGAAGGCCATAACCTGCAGGAACACTCAGTCGTGCTGATTCGCGGCGGTCGAGTAAAAGATCTGCCGGGTGTTCGATACCACACGGTGCGCGGTTCACTGGACACCTCCGGTGTTGCAGATCGTCGCCAGGGTCGTTCCAAATACGGTGCCAAGCGTCCCAAGTAGGGCACACCACTAACGAAATCGTTCTCAGTAAGGCCCTGATCCATTCAGGGGATACCTGAAGAAAGGAGAGAAAAAATGCCAAGACGTAGAGTCGTCGCGAAGCGGGAAGTACTTCCCGACCCCAAATTTCACAACCAAGTGATTGCTAAGTTCATTAACCACGTCATGGTGAGCGGTAAAAAAGCTGTAGCCGAACGTATCGTTTACGGCGCGCTAGATCGCGTACAGTCACGCGATGGCGCAGATCCTGTTGAAACCTTTGACAAAGCATTGGACGCCATCGCGCCAATGGTGGAAGTGAAGTCACGCCGCGTTGGTGGTGCGACCTATCAGGTGCCTGTTGAAGTACGACCCTCTCGTCGCAATGCGCTTGCAATGCGCTGGTTGGTCGACAGCGCTCGCTCACGCAGCGAGAAGTCTATGGCCGCCCGTTTGGCTGGTGAGCTTATGGACGCTGCTGACGGGCGTGGTAGTGCTGTTAAGAAGCGCGAAGACACCCACCGTATGGCCGAAGCTAACAAGGCTTTTGCTCACTACCGCTACTAAGCGAGCATTTCACTCTAAGCAGCAGTACGTCTTATGGCCCGCACCACGCCTATACATCGCTATCGCAATATAGGCATCGTAGCCCATGTGGATGCGGGCAAGACAACGACTACCGAGCGCGTACTCTTCTACACCGGCATATCGCACAAGATAGGCGAAGTGCATGACGGCGCAGCCGTGATGGACTGGATGGAGCAAGAGCAAGAGCGCGGCATAACCATCACGTCGGCAGCGACCACGTGTTTCTGGGCGGGTAGCGATAAGCAGTACGACGAACACCGCATTAACATCATCGATACACCCGGACACGTGGACTTCACCATTGAAGTTGAGCGCAGCTTGCGGGTCTTGGACGGTGCCGTTGTCGTATTTTGCGGGACCTCTGGTGTCGAACCACAATCCGAAACCGTGTGGCGTCAAGCCGACAAGTACGAAGTGCCTCGCCTGGTCTTCGTCAATAAAATGGATCGTCAGGGCGCAGATTTCCCTCGAGTACTTGAACAAATTCAGGAGCGCCTAGGCGCTCAACCAGTGCCGCTGCAAATGGCCTGGGGAGCGGAAGAACACTTCCAGGGCGTTATCGATCTGGTGGCCATGGAAGCTCTCGTATTCAGCGAAACCGATCAAGGTCTCACCCAAGAGCGATTGGCGATCCCCGACGAGCTAATGGCTGAAGCTGAGGCCCAGCGTGAACTTCTGGTCGAAGCTGCTGCCGAGGCCAATGACGAGCTGATGGAGCAGTACCTAGAACACGGATCGCTGTCCCTGAGCGAACTCAAAGAAGGCCTGCGGATTCGAACGCTAGCCAACGAGATCGTGCTGGCCACCTGCGGCAGTGCGTTCAAGAACAAGGGCGTACAACCCATGCTGGACGCGGTGATCGACTATCTGCCAGCGCCAACAGAAGTCAAAGCAATCGAAGGCGAGGTTGCCGATGGCAGCGTGTCGACTCGTGAATCAAAAGACGATGCGCCCTTCGCTGCGTTGGCGTTTAAAATCGCGACGGACGCATTCGTCGGCACGTTGACGTTCTTCCGCGTCTACTCCGGCGTGTTGAAAACTGGTGATCAAGTGCTAAACCCCATCAAGGGCAAGCGCGAGCGAATTGGGCGCATGGTGCAGATGCACGCCAATAACCGTGAGGAAATCAGCGAGGTCCGGGCCGGTGATATCGCGGCCGTTATTGGATTGAAAGACGTCACGACCGGCGAAACCCTGTGTGCCAAAGAGCACGCCATTACGCTGGAGCGCATGGAGTTCCCTGAGCCGGTTATTGCTGTTGCCGTGGAGCCTAAGTCTGTCGCAGATCAAGACAAGTTAGGACAGGCGCTGGCAAAGCTGGCGCAAGAAGATCCCTCCTTTCGCGTTGAAATTGACAAGGATACTGGCCAAACCATCATTTCCGGGATGGGCGAGCTTCATCTTGAAATCATTGTCGATCGGATGAAGCGAGAATTTAACGTCGCCGCGAATATTGGTAAGCCCCAGGTCTCCTATCGAGAAACCATTCGCCAGAGCGTCGAGCGTGAGGCGGAGTTTATTCGTGAAGCGGGTGGGCGTGGTCAGTATGGGCATGTGCGCCTGCGCATCGAACCGCTGAAGGACGCCGACGGGCAGTACGCATACGAATTTGCCAACGAAAGTTCAGAAACACAAATTCCCAAGGAATACGTGCCGATAATCGATCAAGGTATTCAGGATCAAATGCGCAATGGTGTGTTGGCGGGGCATCGTTTGATGGGTGTGCGCGCAACGCTGACCGGCGGTTCATTTGACGACACCGATTCCTCTGAAATGGCATTCAAAATTGCGGCCTCCATGGCCCTGCGTGAGGCCGTGTTGAGTGCAGACCCGGCTTTGTTAGAGCCTGTGATGACTGTCGAGGTCGTGACGCCAGAAGAGTTTATGGGCGATGTCGTTGGTGACTTGAATCGGCGCCGAGGCATGATCTCAGGCATGGATGAAAGTCCGTCCGGCAAGGTCGTTCGCGCCGAAGTCGCATTATCCGAAATGTTTGGCTATTCGACAGATCTGCGGAGTCGTACCCAAGGCCGAGCAACCTACACCATGGAGTTTGTGAACTACGCAGAGGTGCCGCAGAACGTCATGGACAAGCTTGGTGTACGCCGCGCCCCGCAATAGACACAACCTGAAGACAATCCATTAATCGACTGATACAGGAGCAAGACGATGGCTAAGGAAAAATTCGAACGTAACAAACCTCACGTAAACGTGGGGACGATTGGTCACGTAGACCACGGTAAGACGACGCTAACAGCGGCACTGACGCGCGTATGTGCGGAAGTTTACGGTGGCG